>Ga0207144_1100_pt4 | contig 14184 bp, 13 predicted proteins | sample Alteio_BWMinHeat_FD_153583 | JGI IMG/M metagenome (GOLD analysis project Ga0207144, IMG submission 153583) | Enriched cells from forest soil in Barre Woods Harvard Forest LTER site, Petersham, Massachusetts, United States -... | ecosystem: Environmental > Terrestrial > Soil > Temperate forest >...
CACGCAATATCACTTCAATATGGAAGGGCGGAAAATTCTGGCCACCGGGACGCTCGCGGAATACCAGAAGAATCCCAAGTTTGCGCACGAAGGCGATGAGCAACCGCCCAAGGAAATGTCGCTATACAAGGAATTCTCCTACCCCGGTTATGCCTGGGGCATGGCCATTGATTTGAACAGCTGCAATGGCTGCAACGCGTGCGTGGTCGCCTGCCAGTCGGAAAATAACATTGCCGTCGTCGGCAAAGATCAGGTCATGCGCGGGCGCGAGATGCACTGGATCCGGATCGACCGCTACTACTCGGCACAAACGCCCACCAATGATCCTTCGACCACCGAGGGCGATGCCCTCGACAATCCCGAAACATTTTTCCAGCCGGTCCCCTGCCAGCAGTGCGAAAACGCGCCTTGCGAGGAGGTTTGCCCCGTCGGCGCCACGGTGCACAGTGCGGAAGGCTTGAATGACATGGTTTACAACCGCTGCGTCGGCACGCGATATTGTTCCAACAACTGTCCGTACAAAGTGCGCCGCTTTAATTTTCTTCGCTTCCAGGACTGGGAGACGCCTTCGTTCAAGCTTTTGCGCAATCCGGAAGTCACGGTGCGCAGCCGCGGGGTCATGGAGAAATGCACCTACTGTGTGCAGCGCATCAACAACGGGCGCATGGAAGCGGAAAAGCAGAACCGCCCCATCCGAGACGGCGAGATTGTTACGGCTTGCGAATCCGCTTGCCCTGCCCAGGCCATTGTTTTTGGCAACGCCAACGACGCCACCAGCCGCGTGGCCAAACTCAAAGCGCAGACGCGCAGCTATGCGATTCTCGGTGAGCTGAACACGCGCCCGCGCACGACGTATCTTGCGGCGGTTCGCAATCCGAATCCTGAATTGGAGAAGGCATGAGCGCCGGTCAGCCGCCATTCGATTCACCGGAGATTAGCCGCCTCACGCCGGTGCTCGGACCGGGGCATACCTACAGCTCCGTCACCGATAAGATCAGCGCAATCGTTCTTACGCGCCCCACTTCGATTGGGTGGTACATCGGCTTCCTGCTAGCGTTCAGCGTCTTCGGCGTGATGAACATCGCCATCGGTTGGCTGATCATGAAGGGCGTCGGCATCTGGGGCATTAACATCCCCATCGGCTGGGGTTTTGCCATCGTCAACTTTGTCTGGTGGATCGGTATCGGCCATGCCGGAACGCTTATTTCCGCCATTCTCTTTTTGCTCAACCAGAAGTGGCGCACCTCAATCAACCGTTTTGCCGAAGCCATGACGCTCTTCGCCGTGGCTTGCGCCGGCATCTTTCCTCTCATTCACACCGGCCGTCCCTGGTACGCGTTCTGGATGTTCCCGTATCCCAGCGTGATGGGCATCTGGCCGCAATTCCGCAGCCCGCTCATCTGGGACGTTTTTGCCGTCTCGACCTACGGCACGGTGTCCCTGCTCTTCTGGTTTGTGGGTCTGATCCCCGACCTCGCCACGCTGCGCGACCGCTCCACGACCAAGGCGAAACAGATCATTTACGGAATGCTGGCCATGGGCTGGCGTGGCTCCGCGCGCCACTGGCACCGCTATCAGTCCGCGTATCTGCTTCTCGCGGGTCTCGCTACGCCGCTGGTGCTCTCCGTGCACACGGTGGTGAGCTTCGATTTCTCGATCGCCATTGTACCCGGCTGGCACACCACGATTTTCCCGCCTTACTTCGTTGCGGGCGCGATCTATTCCGGTTTTGCAATGGTTATCACGATTGCGATTCCTTTGCGAAAGGCTTACGGCCTGGAAGATTTCATCACCATGCGCCACCTCGAGAACATGGCCAAGGTGATGCTGGCCACCGGCTTGATCGTCGCCTACGGCTACTTTTTCGAATTTTTCATGTCGCTGTATAGCGGCAATAAGTTTGACGTTTTCCTGGTCAATCAGCGCCTGCACGGCCCGTATGCTCCCTTCTACTACGCGTTGATCCTCTGCAACATCCTGATTCCGCAGTTGCTCTGGTTGCAGAAGATGCGCACGAACGTGGTGGTGCTTTTTCTGATGTCCATCGTCGTAAACGTGGGCATGTGGCTGGAACGATTCGTTATTATTGTCATCAGTCTGACGCGCGATTTCATGCCCTCCGCCTGGGGCCGTTACTCCCCCACGATTTGGGATTGGGCCACGTTCATCGGTACGATGGGCATGTTCGTCATGTTGATTTTCCTGTTTGTCCGCGTTTTGCCGGCGATTTCCATCGCGGAAATGCGCGAGTTGGTTACAGAAACATCTGAGGAACACAAGTGATAACGCAGCGCTCCCGCATCTACGGCGTGATTGGCGAGTTTGAGAAGCCGGAGCAGCTTGTTCACGCCGCCGCGAAGATTCGTGAGGCGGGCTACCGCTATTATGAATCCTACACTCCGTTCCCGGTGGAAGGCCTTCCCGAGGCCATGGGCATGCGGCGCAATATGGTCCCGCTGATTACGCTCATCGGTGGTCTGGTCGGCGGGCTGGGCGGTTTTGGCTTCCAATACTGGGCGAACGTCTATAGCTATCCCATGAACATCGCCGGGCGCCCGCTCAATAGCTGGCCGGCCTTCATTCCCGTCACCTTTGAGCTGACTATTCTATGCGCTTCGCTTTCCGCCGTGCTCGGGATGCTCGCCCTCAACGGGCTGCCGCAGCCTCATCATCCGATTTTCAATGCGCATCGCTTTAGTCATGCATCGGCAGATCGCTTTTTTGTTTGCATCCAGGCCCGCGATAAAAAGTTTCAGCTCGCCGATACGGCGCGCTTTCTGCAAGGGCTTAACGCGCATCACGTTTCCGAGGTGCATGATGACTAGCATCTCGCGTATCCACCTCGGCGTGTGCGCCGCGATGCTCGCCGTTTTGACTGGTGGTTGCCAGATTCGCCAGGATATGGCCGACCAGCCCAAGAACAGGCCGCTTTCACCCAGCCCGTTCTTCGACGATGGCCGCTCCGAGCGTCCGCTGCTTGAAAATACCGTGGCGCGCGGCTCCATCGCGGAAGACGATTTGTTCGTTCCCAAGGAATCGAATGCGTTTCCGCTTCCGTTGACGCCTGAACTGCTCAAGCGCGGCCAGGAGCGCTACAAAATCTTTTGCACCCCCTGTCACGGAATTCAGGGCGATGGCAACGGTATGGTCGCGATGCGCGGGATGAAACATCCGCCGAGCTATCACGATGCCCGCCTCCTCGCGGTTCCTAACGGCTACATCTACGACGTGATCACCAACGGATTCGGCGGCATGCTCAGCTACTCCGCCCAAGTTCCGCCCGCCGACCGCTGGGCCATCGTTGCTTACGTCCGCGCGCTCCAACTCAGCCGCAACGCCCCCGTTTCCGAACTTCCGCCCGCTCTGCGGGAGAAACTGAACAGCGGGGGCTCCGAGAAATGACCGCGCGGGACTACATGGCGCCCGAAAGCGTCGGCCGCCTCGAGCAACGCGCACTCGGGGCGGGCATCGCCGGCCTGGTGGCCTGCGGCATCTGTTTCTTCCTGTACCGCGACCAATTCGCCGACCGTTTTTTCCATTCCTATCTCATTGCCTTCATGTTCGTCCTGGGATTGTCGCTCGGCTCGCTTGGCTTATTGATGCTGCAGCATCTTACCGGCGGCCAGTGGGGCATCATGACTCGCCGGCCTCTGGAATCCGCTACTCGCGTTCTCCCAGTCGTCGCGGTGTTGTTCCTTCCGATTGCCATTTTCGGGATGAACTATCTGTATAAGGCATGGCTGGGTGCACCCTTGACGGGCGAGGGAGCGCTTTCGGAGATGCAGAAGTCTTATCTGACGCGCAGTGGTTTCCTCATCCGCGCCGTGATTTATTTTGCCGTCTGGCTTCTGCTGGTTTTCATCTTCAATCGGTGGTCGAAAGAGCAGGATCGAAACCGCGAGGACCGCTCACTGCGCCGCCGGATGAAAATGCTTGCGGGTCCCGGCATTATTCTCTATGTCTTTGTCATGACTTTCGCCGCCATCGACTGGGTTATGTCGCTTTCTCCGCACTGGGCCTCGACGATCTACGGTTTCCTCTTCGTCATCGGACAGTTGATCTCCGCGATGTCCCTGATGATCGCCGTCCTGGTACTGCTATCGCGGACCGCGCCCATGGAAGGCGTCATCCAAAACCGCCACCTGCACGACCTCGGCAAACTTCTCCTTGCTTTCGTCATGCTCTGGGCCTATTTCGGTTTCTCCCAGCTCCTCATCATCTGGTCCGGCAATCTACCTGAGGAAATCAGTTTCTATCGCACCCGGCTCTATGGAGGCTGGGGTGTCGTCGCTGTTTTCGTCTTGATTTTTCACTTTTTTGTGCCGTTTTTTTCGCTTCTCTCTCGCGATCTCAAGCGCAGCGCCCAATTGCTGCCCAAAATCGCGGTCTGGCTCATTTTCATGCGCCTGGTCGATCTCTTTTGGCTGACGCGCCCGGAGTTCACCTCGAGCGCCGTTCCCGGCCTGATGGACGTTGCAGCCATCGTGGCGCTGGCCGGAATCTGGTTCGCGGTCTTTGCCAGAAATTTGAAGACCGAGCCGCTATTGCCTTTGGGCGATCCTAAACTTGAAGAGGCTATTGAAGTCCATGAGTACTGAGCATCACAACATGGCCGAGACGGGCGACCAGCCTCCGAGAAACGCAGACGTCGCGTTCGAGTCCTCGGACATCGACACGCGTACGCTTCTGTCGTATCTGCTCTACCTGGCGGTGTCGGTCGCCGCCGCGTTCATCGTCAGCTTTTTTGTATTCAATTTCACGTCCAAGATAGCTGCTAATTCCGATACACCCATGGCTCCCGTTCACCGGGGTGTTGGGCCGACCTTGCCGCCTGAGCCCATGCTTCAAGGCGTCCCCGGGCACGAAACGGACCCTCAGCTGGATTTGCGGCTGAAACAGGCAGCCGACGAAGCAGCGAACGAAAAATACGACTGGACCGACAAGCAAGCCGGTATGGCCCGGATCCCCGTGGAAGAAGCGATGAAAATCATAGTTTCGAAGGGTTTGCCGGCTGTGCCTGGGCCGGCGGCAGAGAAGAAAAAGTGAGCCTATGAATTGGAAACGTTCCATCTCCGGAGTTTTTGCGCTTCTGTTCGGAGCGGGCGCAGCTGGCGCTCAAGCTGTGCCGAGCGACACAGGCCCAGCGGCGCAGAACATGCCTTCGGTGCTCGAAAACGTCGGCTTCGAGCCGCAACTCAACGCGCATTTGCCACTCGACCTGGCTTTCCGTGATGAAACGGGCCGCAACATCCAGCTCCGCGAATATTTCAAGCAAAAGCCGGTTCTCCTCGCGCTCGTCTATTACGGCTGCCCTATGCTCTGCAACCAAGTCGAGCAAGGCGTCGTCGGCACTCTGCGCATGCTTTCCTTCCGTCCCGGCCGCGACTACGAGGTGGTCTTCGTCAGCTTCGATCCGCGCGAGACTCCGGACATGGCCGTCCAGAAAAAAGAATCGGCCATGACGCATTTCCGCCGCCCGGAAACCGCCGGCGGCTGGCATTTCCTCACCGGTTCGAAAGAATCCATCGACGCGCTCACCAAGGGCGCCAATTTCCGGTATTCCTTCGACCAAAAGTCTAATCTCTTCGCGCACGCCAGCGGCATCATGCTGCTGACTCCCGATGGCCGTATCTCACGTTATTTTTATGGCGTCGAGTATCCCGCCCGCGACGTCCGCCTCGGCCTCGTCGATGCCTCCGCCGGCAAGATTGGCACGCCCATCGATCGCGCTTTGCTTTTTTGCTACCAGTACGATCCCACGTCGGCTCGCTACAGCGCTTCCATTCTCAAAATCATCCGTCTGGGCGGAATCCTGACGATTCTTGCTCTGGTCGCGGGAATGCTGATTTTCCGCCGGCGCGATATCGCCGCGCGAACGAAATTAGAAGGAGCGCACTAAGCCGTGCAGTCGCAACTGCCATTTTATCCGGAGCAAGCCTCCAACTTCGCTCCCACCGTGGATTCGCTGATGACGTTCCTGATCCTCGTCTCCGTCTTTTTCTCCGCCGCCATCACCGCCGCGATCGTGATTTTCTTCTTCAAATTCCACCGCAAGAGCAAAGACGAAATTGGCGTTCCGATTTACGGCGACATGCGCCTGGAGATTTCGTGGATTGTGTTTCCCGCCTTTTTGGCGATGGCCATGTTCGGCTGGGGCGCCGTTGTCTACGTCGACTATCGCCATGCGCCTCAGGACACTCTGGACCTCTACGTCATCGGCAAGCAGTGGATGTGGAAAATTCAGCAGCCCAACGGCCGCAGGGAAATCAACGAATTGCATGTGCCCGTCGGCCGTGACGTCAAGCTCGTGCTCGCCAGCGAAGACGTTATCCACGACTTTTTCGTGCCCGCGTTCCGCGTGAAAATGGACGTCGTGCCGGGCCATTACAACACCATGTGGTTCCGTCCCACCAAGCCGGGCCGCTATGAATTTTTCTGTTCGCAGTATTGCGGAACAAACCACGCCGTCATGGGCGGATGGGTCACGGTCATGGAGCCTTCCGATTACGCTGCGTGGCTTTCCGGGTCTTCGGGAGGTGACGTCAATCCCGTCGTCGCCGGCGAGAAGCTGTTTGCCGAGAAGGCCTGCAGCACCTGCCATTTGGGCAACGGCACAGGCCGCGCCCCGTCGCTCAACGGAGTCTATGGCGGCACCGTTCGCCTGGCCGATGGCTCGACCGTCACCGCCGACGATGCTTACATTCGCGAATCGATTCTGTACTCGAACGCGAAGATCGTCGCCGGTTATCAGCCGCTCATGCCATCGTTTCAAGGCCAGCTGACGGAAGAACAGATTATGAGCCTGACCGCCTACATTAAGTCGCTCGAATCTCAGCCGGTGCCTGCTAGCGGTGCGGGCGTAATAGCTCCGGGGAAGAAATAGCCATGAGCACGACACCACCAAAACCGCCAAGCTTTCAGATGCCGGAAACGCATTATCTTAATGCCGCGTACGGCATCCGCTCCTGGCTGTTGACCACCGACCATAAGCGCATCGCGCTACTCTATCTGACCTCGGTCACTTTCTTCTTTTTCATCGGCGGAACCTTCGCCACCATGATCCGGATTCACCTCCTTACGCCTCAGGGTTATCTGGTTACGCCGGAGACCTACAACAAGCTCTTCACCATGCACGGCGTGGCCATGATTTTCTTCTTTTTGATTCCCTCGATACCGGGGGTCCTGGGAAATTTTCTCATCCCCTTGATGATTGGAGCGAAAGACGTCGCTTTTCCCAAGCTCAACCTCCTGAGCTGGTACATCCAAATCACCGGCGGCTGTTTCGTCCTCTATTCCTTCGCCACCGGGGGTTTAGATACTGGTTGGACCTTTTACACTCCGCTCAGCAGCGTTTACTCCAATTCTGCCGTCACGCCCGCTGTCATCGGCATATTCATCAACGGCTTTTCCTCGATCCTTACGGGCCTGAACTTCGTCGTCACCATTCACACCATGCGCGCCCCAGGCATGACCTGGTTCCGGCTCCCGCTCTTCGTTTGGGCGCAGTACGCCACCAGCATCATCTTTATCCTCGGAACGCCGGTCATCGCCATCTCGCTCCTTCTGGTGGGACTCGAGCGGATGTTCCATCTCGGGTTTTTCAACCCGGCCCTTGGCGGCGACCCCATTCTTTTCCAGCACCTCTTCTGGTTCTACTCGCATCCTGCCGTCTACATCATGATTCTCCCGGCCATGGGCGTCGTCAGCGAAATCATCCCCACCTTCGCGCGCAAACCCATCTTCGGCTACACCTTCATCGCGGCCTCGAGCATTGCCATCGCCGTCATCGGTTTCCTCGTCTGGGCGCACCACATGTTCCTGACGGGCGAGTCCACCTACGCCGCGCTGGCTTTCTCGCTCCTCAGCTACCTGGTCGCCATCCCCTCCGCCGTCAAAGTCTTCAATTGGACCTCCACACTCTACAAAGGTTCTATCTCGTACGACACGCCGATGCTTTACGCCCTCGGCTTCATCGGCTTGTTCCTGATTGGCGGTTTGACCGGCCTGTTCCTCGCCTGCCTCGGCCTCGATATTCACATCCATGATACCTACTTCGTGGTCGCGCATTTCCACTACATCATGGTCGGCGGCGCGGTCATGGGCTACGTCGGTGGATTGCATTTCTGGTGGCCCAAGATCACCGGAAAGCTGTATCCCGAATTTCTGGCGCGCATGGCCGCGGTCATTCTGTTCGTCGGCTTCAACCTGACTTTCTTCCCGCAATTCATTCTCGGCTACCTCGGTATGCCGCGTCGCTATCACAACTATCCTCCGGAGTTCCAGGTGCTCAACGTGATGTCCACCGCGGGAGCTTCCATTCTCGCGCTGGGATATCTGCTGCCGATGCTCTATTTCACGTGGTCAATGCGCTACGGTAAAGTGGCCGGCCCCAACCCATGGCCCGCCACGGGCCTTGAATGGCGCACCGCGTCTCCACCTCCAACCGAAGATTTTGATGTGACGCCGGTGGTGGATTGGGAGCCGTACGACTATAAGAACCGGCCGGATCTCGGGCTTCGGACACCCAGTGCGCCGTCGCTTGCTCCGGCGCACGGAGACGATTAGCGAATCGATTTCATCGTCAGGGGCTCGTTAAGGGTGACTTGGCGGGCCCCGCACGTGCCGCGGCAATCAGCGCGGCGCGAAATGAAGTCAAAGAGGAGTGCCGAGTGCATCGCACCGGAGAACTGTACGGGCAATATCAGACGTTGGAGCAGCAGAAAGAGTCCGCCACACTAGGCATGTGGATCTTTCTGGCCACCGAAATCTTGTTCTTCGGCGGCCTCTTTCTCATCTACACCATCAACCGCCATGCCTATCCGGAGATTTTCGCTAACGCCAGCCGCTCGCTGGACTTGCGCCTAGGCGGGTTCAACACCGTCGTCTTGATCGGCAGCAGCTTGACCATGGCCATGTCCGTATGGTCCGCCCAGGTGGGCAAAAAAAAGCTGATTACCATCTTTCTTATCCTCACACTTTTTCTCGGCTGCGTGTTCCTGGGTGTCAAAGCCGTCGAATATCGCGCCAAGTATGTCGAGCATCATATTCCCGGGGCCAGTTTTGACATCAACTACTGCATCAACAATCCCGCTCCCTGCGGGTTGAGCGGCGTGGACCTCGAGAAAGTAACCAAGGAAGTTCTCGAGTCGAAGGAGCACGAAGGAGGCTCGCAAGCCCTCAACGCGCATGCCCAGCTGTACTTCTCCTTATATTTTGGCATGACGGGCCTGCACGCCCTGCACATGGTCATCGGCGCCGGGCTGCTCGTATGGCTGATCAAGCAATCCGTCGCGGACCGTTTCACGCCGCAGTACAACACCCCGGTCGAAAATGTCGGTCTCTATTGGCACTTCGTCGATATTGTGTGGATTTATCTTTTCCCGCTGCTATATCTGATTGACCGGCATTAGCAGCGCCACCGAGGAGAGGCACGCGTGTCCGAGCATATCGTTTCACCGAAGCTCTATCTTTTGATTTTCCTCGCGCTCATGGTGCTCACGGGCACCACGGTCTACGCCGCCACCGTGGACCTCAACCATTACTACGGGGGCCTGAACGTCATCGTGGCCCTGGTAATCGCCACTTGCAAAGCCCTTCTCGTCGTGCTGTTCTTCATGCACGCGTATTACAGTCCCAAACGCACCCAGCTCATTGTCTTCGCCGGCTTCTTCTGGCTCGCGATCATGCTTTCGCTGACTCTGGGCGACTACGCCAGCCGCTCCTGGGACGTCCACTAGCGTTTTGACAAGTCCCGTTTCTCACGATTCGAGGTAGTTTCCGGCCGAAGCCTCCTCGGCTCTCTGTGTACGGCCGAGACAATTCCGCTTCGCGCGGGTTTGTTCGGTCATTTAGTTACGAAAGGTTGCTGACGGTCCGGAAGGACATCCGGTCCATAGTTGTTCGGCGAGAGTCATAGGGGGGAGAAACGAACCGGCCCAGCCCTCAATCCCCTAAAGGGATCCTCGGCTCGCCTCCCCCACTGCCTTTATTACTGCATCCCAGAAGCCAAGACTAACTCCTTTGTTTTCATTTTCTTGTCGCTCGATAGCCGGGTAAAAATGCTCTACCCCCGCGAAAATTTACCCGGAGGCATCCTCGGGTCCAGGCATTTTCTACGTAGGGTTCTACTCTCGACAGTACTGTAACCGTACCTATCGCCAGGATCATCTCGCCAGCATGATCTCTCGGCCATGATCATCTCTGCGACTGGCAAAGCCAAAAGCCCGACTATCCTCTCGCACGGATCCTCTCGACCTATTCTTGACCCCGCCGAATTCTCCCTGCTATTGTGAAAGGTTATTCTGGCCTCAGTCTACCCATTTGTGCGCCAGAGCTCCTGTGGAGGGAGCGTTCAAGTCTCATGGGCCTGACCAAACTCGTCATTCGGGGCGCGCGCCAGCACAACCTGAAAAACATCAGCCTCGAAATCCCCCGGAACACCCTGACGGTCATCACCGGACTTTCCGGCTCCGGCAAATCATCCCTGGCCTTCGACACCATCTATGCCGAAGGCCAGCGCCGCTACGTCGAATCGCTTTCCGCCTACGCCCGGCAGTTCCTCGACCAAATGGAACGCCCGGAAGTCGACGTGATCGAGGGCCTATCCCCCGCAATCGCCATCGAGCAGAAAACCACCACTCGCTCCCCGCGCTCGACAGTCGGCACCATCACGGAAATCTACGATTATCTCCGCGTCATCTACGCTTCGATCGGCGTGCCCCACTGTCCCCAATGCGGCAAACCCATCGCGCGCCAGTCTAGCGAGCAGATCGTCCAGGCCATCCTGAACGGTGAGCTATGCCAGCCCGATGATCGCATCATGATCTTGGCGCCCATCGTTCGCGGACGAAAAGGTGCCTACCGCAAGGAGTTTGAAAAACTAGCGCAAGACGGCTATGTCCGCGTGCGCGTCAACGGCGAACTCTTCCCCCTCGACGTTCCCCCGACTCTCGACAAGCGCAAGAACCACACCATCGAAGTCGTCGTGGACCGCCTGCTCGTTAAACAGGGCATCGCCGCCCGCCTCGAGCAGTCGATCGCCACGGCACTGAAGCTGGCCGGAGGCCTGGTCACCGTCGCCGTGGTCGGCGGCCAAGAGCACGTCTTCTCGGAAAAGCTGGCTTGCCCGGACTGCGGCATTTCCGTTCCGCAACTCGAGCCGCGTTCCTTCAGCTTCAATTCCCCGTATGGCGCATGCCCCGCCTGTAACGGCTTGGGCTCCAAGTACGTTTTCGATCCCGCCAGAATTATCACGGACTGGACCCGTCCGCTGTTCGACGGCGGCCTCGGTCCCGGCTCCAGCTCCGCAATCCTCAAACGCACGCTCGAACTGGCCGCCTATGCCTATCACATCGACTTGGAAACGCCCTTTGAAAAATTTGCTCCCCGCATCCAGAACCTGCTTCTCTACGGCTACCCGCCTTCGAGCGGTCGCGGCGGGCCCGAGCAAAAAGAGCCGGCCGGCAAGAAGTCTCCGAGCGAAAAGGCTTTCCGTTTTCCCGGCATCCTGAAATTTCTGGATCGCAACTTCGCCGAATCCAATTCCGATTCGTACCGCGAGTGGATGACCCAATACATGTCAGCCACGCTTTGCAACGTTTGCCACGGCAAGCGCCTCCGCCCGGAATCGCTCGCTGTCAAACTGGCCGGCTACGCCATCGCTGATTTCACGGCGCTCTCGCTAGCCGCCTCGCGCCCGGGGGTTGACAAAATCCTCTCGCAACTCAGTTCTCGCCAGCGCGAGATTGCCGGCCGCCCGCTCGAGGAAGTCGCCGAACGAATAGACTTTCTTCTAGCCGTTGGTCTTGGCTATCTCAGCTTGGACCGCTCCGCCGCCACGCTCTCCGGCGGCGAAGCCCAGCGCATTCGCCTGGCTACGCAAATCGGCTCGCGCCTCCGCGGTGTTCTCTATGTTCTCGATGAGCCGTCTATCGGCCTTCACGCCCGGGACAACGATCGCCTCCTAGGGTCTCTCGAACAGCTCCGCAATCTCGGCAATACTGTACTCGTCGTCGAGCATGACGAAGACACCATTCGCCGCGCCGATTTTGTCGTCGATCTCGGCCCCGGCGCCGGCGACGCCGGAGGCTACCTCGTCGCGCAAGGTAAGCCCGAGCAAATCGCCGCCAGCGCCGAATCGCTAACGGGCCGCTATCTCAGCGGCGCCTTGCGCATCGCCGTTCCCCGAAAAGCGCCGCAGTCCCAATGGCAAAGCCATCCAAATCCTCGGTGCCAGCGCAAACAATCTTAAAGATGTCGACGTCACGCTACCGCTTGGGCTGCTCACTGTCGTCACCGGCGTCTCCGGCTCGGGCAAATCCACGCTCGTCAACGACATTCTGTACCGTGCCCTCGCGCAGAAACTCTATCGTTCCATGGAGCCGCCCGGCGCGCACCGTGAGCTCCTCGGCGCCGATCAAATCGACAAGGTCATCGAGATCGATCAGGCCCCCATTGGCCGCACTCCGCGCTCGAATCCCGCGACCTACACCGGCGTCTTCGCTCCTATCCGCGAGCTTTTTGCCATGCTCCCGGAATCGCGCGAGCGCGGCTACCGTCCCGGCCGCTTCAGCTTTAACGTCAAGGGCGGCCGTTGCGAAGCCTGCCAGGGCGACGGGCTCCGGCGCATCGAAATGAATTTCCTGCCCGATGTCTACGTTATGTGCGAAGTCTGCCGCGGCAAGCGCTACAATTCAGAAACGCTAGCTGTCCGCTACAAAGGCCACACCATCAGCGATGTGCTAAACCTGCCCTCGTCCGACGCTCTGAAGCTTCTCGAAAACATCCCCCAGATTCAGCAAAAACTTTCGACGCTAGTCGAAGTAGGTCTTGGCTACGTCACACTGGGCCAGTCCGCCACCACGCTCTCCGGCGGCGAAGCCCAGCGCATCAAGCTGGCCCGCGAACTCTCCAAGCGCCAGACCGGCCGCACTCTGTACATCCTCGATGAACCCACCACCGGCTTGCACTTTGACGACGTTCGCAAACTCCTCGACGTTCTCCAGCGTCTAGTCGGTCTTGGCAACACCGTCCTCATCATCGAGCATCACCTCGACGTCATCAAACAAGCCGACTGGATCATCGACCTCGGCCCCGAAGGCGGCGAGGGCGGCGGCCGCATCGTAGCCCAGGGCCCGCCCGAACTCGTCGCGCGCACCAAAAAATCCTATACTGGCCAGGCTCTCGCTCGCGTCCTTTCCGTTTCGGGCACAAATGGCCTAAGTGGCAACGGCTCCGGCGGCTGATTTCGTCTCGAAGAGGAAAAATCTGGTGAACCCCGGCCTCTATCTGCTGATCAAACGAATCGCTTATTGCCTTTGGTGTTATCTCGGCCTGCGTCTTTTTCGCCCGCAACAAACTCAGTCGATCGGACAGGCGCTGCGTTTCGGAATCATCCGTCTCTTCCTCGGTTTGTTCTTCGGCCTCGTCATTTTCTTTCTTGCTGCTTTTGGGGGTCACACTTTCGGAACCGGCTGGCCGCAAAACATGCCCACCTATTTAGGCGCTTATGTTCCCGTTCGCTGGATCGAGTGGTCCATCATGGCCGCTCTTCTAACCCCCGGTTTGCTCGGCGCGCCGCTTTGGTTCCTCGGCAATTGCAATCGCGACCGCCGGTGGCGGCTCGGCGGGATCGTCATCTCCTGTGTGGCGGACATTCCTTTCATCCCGGCGTTTGATGGTCCCATTCCCACGGGCCGCTTCTTGTGTTGAACGCTCCGCCGCCCTTCTTGCTCCGTTTCACCGTTTCCCGGTACAGTGATTGCTCGGCCATGTCCATTTACGCCATCTCTCCTCTAACCCTCGGCGGCGTAAAAACCTACCCGCTTGCCTCTCGCAAGAGTAAAGTAAGCGTCCGCGAATTCGCCAAGCCTCCCGCCGCTCGCGCGTCCCTCACGAACTTTCTCGATTCGCTTCCCTATTTTCTCGCCGCGCGCGATTTGCGCCATCTGCTCGCCTCCATCCATCGCGCGCGCAAACAACGCGTCCCCATCCTCTGGGGCATCGGTGGCCACGTCATCAAAGTCGGCCTCGGCCCGGTCCTCATCGATCTGATGAAGCGCGGCTTCGTCTCCTCCGTTGCCATGAACGGCGCCGCGCTCATCCACGATTTCGAAATCGCTCTCGCTGGCAACACCTCCGAAGACGTCGAAGCCGGCCTCGGCGCCGGCCAGTTCGGCATGGCCA
>Ga0207144_1125_pt1 | contig 14126 bp, 15 predicted proteins | sample Alteio_BWMinHeat_FD_153583 | JGI IMG/M metagenome (GOLD analysis project Ga0207144, IMG submission 153583) | Enriched cells from forest soil in Barre Woods Harvard Forest LTER site, Petersham, Massachusetts, United States -... | ecosystem: Environmental > Terrestrial > Soil > Temperate forest >...
TCCGTCAACTTTCGGGCGCGTCAGTTCGGCGGCTGCAGTATTACTTGCGTTGATTGACCGGCACATATTTTGCTTGCCCTTTGGTCAAGGCCGCTATTTGCTGGATCTCGATCGGGTGGAGGAGCGTTTTGGTTTGAAAGTATGCTTAAACACTATCGACGAGAAGGCAATCCGAAGTATTGACAAACGCTCGTTTGATGCTCTGTTGACCCAGAGTCGCGTACAGACAAGTAAAGCCGCGCCAATAGCTGATTTCGGCCTAGATATCGAACAGGACTTATTGCGGGCGGCTACTGGCACGCCGGTGGATACCTCTCTCGGAGATCGAATGTCAGGACTTGACAGCCTCAGCGTTTCGGCTCGAACAACTCCCTCTGAGCTGAAGTCGTTGTTGCCGAAGTATCTCCGCGCATATCGTTCTACTAAGTATCGCGCAAAATATCGTTGGGTTGACCAAATAGAGGAGATTCGCGCCAGCGGCGACATCGCGCGTCTCAACGGAAAGCTGGTGACGGCTTTCGAGAATCCCAGCGAGCATCGCTTGTGGATGGCGCTCCCAGAAGTGGTGGACTGGACACGAGTTCAGGGGTTTCGGCATTCGCATCGCCGCAATGCACCGCTTCACTACGACGCGCATCTGAATGAATGGATCGAAGACGCGGCCGCCAACACCGACATTACCGTCGAATTACTCGCACGGAAGCGTGTGTATGCGTCGGATGTCAACGGCCTTGATGTTGTTGCTTGGCCAGTTTACAAGTGTCTTTACTGCGAAATTGAAGAAGGCCAATCAACCTACCTTCTCAGTGCAGGGAAGTGGTATCTCGTTAAGGATGACCTGGTGGAACAGGTCAATGAATCGTTTAAGACCATCCCAAGGCGACCCAAGTCATTGCCGATTTACGCGCACGAATCTGAGCAGGCTTATAACGCTGACGTCGCGAAACAATGTCCGGGGGAATTTAGCTGTCACGACAGAAGGCTAATCACAGTTCCGGGTAGTGGAAGTCCTATCGAGATCTGTGATCTCTACAGTAGACAGGGGGAACTCATACACGTGAAGCGGTATGGAGCATCCAGTGTTTTGAGCCACCATTTTGCGCAGGCACTTATCTCCGCGGAAGCATTGAGCTTGGATAGATCGGCACGCGATGCTTTCGCTAGGCAGTTGAAGGCGCCATTCCAATTCGATGCCCAGCAATTCCGAGCGCAGGAACATGCAATTGTTCTGGGAGTAGTCAGCGATCAAGAAGGTGAGCTTGCATTGCCATTTTTTTCGAGGCTCAACTTACGACATTCGGAGAGGCGATTGCGGGCTATGGGGTTTAGAGTGGAACTCGCAAAGATTGCGGTCGAGACACAAACAAAGCGACTAAAACGATATATTGGAGCGGCATGAACGGCTTCCGCTGTCTACTTGTCGAAATCGGACGGCCTAAGTGGCCGGCCATAAGCCGACGCCGCGGCGGCTCGGTGCTGCCGCGGCAAAGAAGGAAGGTCTCCAGGGTGAATAGCGCTACGACCGTGCAATTAGGGCGAAAATTGCGACACGGACGTCGCAACGGAGCGATGGGCACCTTGCCCGAGTCCGAAGGCGAGTCAGGCCCGCGCGCCTGACTCGCCGGTGCCGGGCGAGTGCAACGATGCACGAACGGCCCGGTTTTTGGAGATGGCGGAGAGGGCGTGACAGTAAGAGACAAGAGAACCGTCAGACAAGCGCCGTGACAAATGGCACGACTGATGTTGGTAGGAGTTAGGAGCGCGCACGCATGGCAAAAGCAGGGAACCCCAGAAACGTAATAGGCATAATTAAAGAGTTAGACAGTAACACTAAAGTAATCGGTCTCTTGATACTTGTCGCCGAGGCGCTGTTCACTACCGCGATTTTCAAAGTAGATCATAATCAGGTCTTCTGGGCGATCTGCGTTGCTGCAGCTTTCTTAGTGATAATGGGCATTGCGCTTGTACGCCTGGAAACCAGGAAGATACCCGCGACCGAGCACCTCGCAACTGCCGTCATTCCGAGCTCAGGCACGCCCAGCACGCAGATCCTTGACAGCATTATCAACGGCGCAATACAAGCTGTATGTCGCGCTGTCACCCTCCCCAATACTCCACAAGGAGTAAAGCTGCGCGTGTTCATTTTCGATATTAAAGGACAAGAGCTGGTGTGTAGCCACCTTTGGGCCCAGGATCCAGTACGAGAGCAAGTTGGTATTCTTAAATTCGCGATCAATATCAACGTCGCCAAAAAAATAGCTGTGGTCAGAGCGGCAATGAACGGTACTACTTGTAGATCAGCCGTGGAACCTATTCCTAAAAGCACGCCCGGTATTGCAGGTGATGTCTCCGACGATCTCACTTTCGTGCTTGCTGCCCCAATCAAAGACGCGACGGGACGCATCTGTGGCACGGTGGATTTTGACACAGCCAGCGACGGTGGACGCGAGTTGCTTTCGACGGAGTCCGCCGAATCTGTGATCTATCATCTCGCCGAGCACATTGGAGCAATCATGTCCCTACGGCAACCTAGGCTGTCTGATGCCCGTTCAGTTTAGAGCACGACGCTACGAAATTGCAGAGCATTGATCCGGGATCGCCATTGCCGACCGGTTGGGTTCATGTGAGCGCAATGGCCTTCTGGACGATTTGAGCGATAGGGGGCCGATGGACACTATTACTACTACGCTCGAGCGCGAATGGTTTGCCAAAATCGTCGACCGATCAAAGCGAATTGAGTATCGAGAGATCAAGCCCTATTGGACCAGTCGACTAAGCAAGGTCAAGTTGCCTTTTCGTTTGATCTTGCGAAACGGAATGACTCCCCCAGTTCCTGTCCTGACTGTACGGATTGACCGGATCGTGCCGAATCCGAAGCGAAAGGGCAGGAACCGCAAAGGTAGCTATGGGTTGCATATTGGGCGAGTGCTGAAGGTTGAGCATTGGGACCGGACGAGGAGGAAGCCGAAGTAAACACAGCGGCGCGTGTACGAAAGCCGATCTAGGGGCCGCGATCGCATTCCACAATCTCGGAAAGGCTTTCCGGCTCATTCACGGTAGAAGGCGCCGTGCCGCGCATTGCAGTATTTAAGGGGAGAAATCTTTATGGCACATAGGGGAGGCGGGCTAAAGCGATTTGTCGCACGGCACGAGCGCTTACTAACCGCATTCGGTGCAATGCTGGTTTTAATTACTTTCCTAGTACGCGAAGGATTCCGCGAACACGTTAGAGATCTCGCACAAGATATAGAAGTGGGTGAGAACGCCTACGCAATGAAAATGGAGTTCCTTGCCTTGAGGAACGAGATTCACTCACTGCAAACGAGTTTTGACTTCGAATTAAAGGAAAGGCGCGGGGACGAAGTGAACAAGCGCAATATCGCACGAGCTAGTGGACTGTATCAGACCGCGATGGAACTAGACGGCAATGTTGCGAATCTCAAAGACTTGATTCGGCATTTTCCACGCCACTGGAGGCTTCAATATTCGGAAGAACTCGAGTCTGCCAGGAAGGCGGTTGATTCGGCCGCAAGAGAAGATCGCGGTGCTCAGGACGAAGGGTTACCACCTGTCGACACTGAACTAGAACGCCGAATGCGCGTTCAATTTGAAATGCAACGGCAGTTAAATGTATATGCGAACGTGCAAAGATTCCTGCAATTTCAGTATGTGTTGCTTTTGCACGCGCAGATGACTAAAGAAGAGGAAGACAAGTACTACACGTGGTGTAACGCAGCCAGCTATGTGACTTACGTGCTGGGTTGGCTTCTCGCATTTATTGGTCGGGTCTTAGGAGTGAGCCGCCTTGCGGAGGGCGCGACGGGGTAGTCTTGTAGAGGAAGCCTTGCGTACCTGAACGGCTCGATCAGTCGAAGACGCCTCGGTGCCGGTGCACCAAGAAGGAAGGTCCTCTAGGGTGGGGTTGCACATTGTGAGTCGGTAGTGGAGCAATAGTTTGCCATCAGGGATGGGGTAACGGACTTGAGGCACCCGGGCCGAGAGTCCGAGATGCGGCGCTCTCGCGCGCCTGCTACGCGCGTCTGCCTCGCCAGTGGCGGGCGAGGGCAGGAGTATCCGAACAGTCGTCCTACTTGTGGGTCAGCTAACGAATGAACGCTGAAATCGAAGATCCGCTCAAGGCCTTGTCTGAAATCTATAAACCGGATGTACGGCAAGCTAACCTCGTCGGCGATCTTTCGGACATCCACTCGGTCTTGACCGAGATAGTGCTTCACGATGGGGTACCCTCCAATGTTCGGGAACTGTTTGAGACTGCCAAGAATGTGTCTCTATATTCATGGTTTGTGTATCGGTTTCACCAAGTGGCAGAAATGGTCGCCTTTTCCGCGCTTGAAATGGCGCTGCGCGAGCGAGCCGGACATGCTGAATTTGGGCCGCAGGGTGCAGCAAAGATCCCGGGTCTCAGTCAGCTTTTGACTAGGGCAATGGCGGAAAAATGGATGAGGACCGAAAACTATCCGTCGCTGCGCGTTATGGCAGTGAAACGGGCAAGGGATGCGCAATTTGCGCGGTTTTTACAGAGGCAAGGTATGACGCCTGCGGAGATCGTGCCCATGCCAGACCCTACGGAGGAGGAAATTGCCGCTGCAATGTGTGAAATTGACGTGCCGCAGATCCTAATTGATACAGCTCCACAGCTGCGGAATTCGCTTGCGCATGGATCTTCCAGGGTAAGCCCCACTAGTATATGGACACTTCGGCTGACGTCCGAGGCAATAAATCAAATATTCGAGTCGAAGCAATCGACACCCGACGGCACTTGAAGTCAGAAGCCGCCAAGCATAGCTCGCTGCGAACCACTTGCTCACTTTAAACTTGGCCGAAACAATTATTGCGCGAGGGTTAAACAACTTGCTGCATCTTCATCGGCAACCCGATCTCGAGTTTGACGGATCACTAGGCCAGTCTGGCGTTTCTGGGCATCGAGTCGGTCCATGCGCCTGACTCGCCAACGACCGACCCTGAGCTGGCGGCGCAAGATTACTTGGTAGTTCGCTTCTTGGCCTCTTCGTACTTCTTAAGCAGATCGTCCACGGCTTCTCTCAGATAGGATGCCATCGGGATTCGAGTACGTTTCGATAGCAGCTGAAGCCGCTGCAGTGTTTCCACAGGCAAATAGATGCTGGTTTGCGCTTGACGCCCTTTGCGGGATACCATAAAGTCTCTTATTGTATTTACTAGTAAATCGGGTATAAGTAACTTACATAGTACGCGAATCATTTGAGTCGTATAAGCGGCGCGCGCCGATGCGTCAACACCGACGAGCGCCTAACCACAGCCATCATACGAGGTGGTGACCATGGCTACTGGACATTCTACGTCCAAACGTCGGTCGGGCCGAAATCGGCACCGATCGCGCGGCAAGCGCAGCGGGATCCCAAAAAGCGTTCGGACGAGCGCCGCTCGAACTGATCCGCGGTCGACCGAGCCGAGCGGAATAGGGCGGCGGATTCGAATTGCTATTCCATTGCGAGCGTTCTTGAAGTCGGAACAGCGCGCATTGATCCAGGCCCAATCCCTGCTTGTGTGCATGTTGCAGGCGATGGAGGCAGATGACGGGGATGGCTGTGACGACGGCCCTTACTATCCAGACGTCGTCGGTTTGGCGGCGGAAACTCTAAGGCGGCGGGTTGAGAATTTTGACGGTCTGTTGTTGGACGGGGTGTTGCCGCGGGAGTAAGAGGGGCGATTGCGCGCAAATACGCACGATTGCGTATCTGTGCATTCTTGCAGTTCAAAACCAAAAAATCGGTGCCATCGATTATGCGTTTTGGTGTGATTGCGTTGCCCTGAATCGCAGAGGTCGAAGGCGGAGTTGCGTCTCGGACTCGCCGATGCAGGGTGAGAGTAGGGTGGGGCAGCGTGCCGGCGATGCCAAGAAGACAAGATGCTGTCGCCCTGGGACGAGCAAATTCATAAGTTATTGATTTATCGGTTTAATATGGCGCCTAGTAAAAATGTATAGGGTAATTACAGGGTTTATAAAAAAACCATAAACTCAGTTAAACCCGCTATACATTGATCCATGAGGAAATCCGAGCATCGGGAAATCTTGAAGGCCGCGCTCAAGGGCACCAAGCGGCGGCGGTTCGCGGCTGCCTTGGGCGAGGACAGCGACTTCGAGCGGCAGCCCGAACAGCCCGGCCGACGAAGAGTAACGCCGCGGCCACTGGAGAAGAAGAACGATGATTGAACAAAGGACTCAAGCTTACGGCTTGCTGCTTCTTAGGCTGACACTTGGCGCGCTTTTTATTGCGCATCTTTACTGGAAGTTCGCGATCCTTCCGGGTGGCGTTGTGCGGTGGTGGTCAGGTCTTGTAGCCAGTGGATACCCTTGGTTCGTGCCGTGGTATGTCATGTCGGCGGAATTTGCTGGTGCCATCCTGCTGATCCCGGGCATATGCACCCGATGGGTCAGTATCTTTTGCCTACCGGTTATGATCGGCGCCGCGCAGTTTTGGCTGGTGCGCAAGGGCTTTTATTTCACGTCCGCCGGCGGAGAACTGCCTGTGATCTGGGGAATCTTGCTGCTAGTGCAAGCCCTAGTCGGGGACGGGCCGTACGCGGTGAAGATTGGCGTGTTATTTAATGGTCGTCATTCGCAAGCCAGAGAATCGGGCGCTTTGGCCGCGAGGCGCCCGAAAATCGCCTAGTTGACGATGCGTCCATGTTCGCGCGCTTCGCGAGCGGCTGAGAGGGGTTTGTATTCGGCGCTGCGCCTCACCCACTCGCTGGCGCTCGGGGCTGCCCTAACGGGCGTTCTCCGGCGCTGCGCGCCGCAGTCAGCGTCGAAATGCGAATCGCGCTCGATTGGAAGGCCGAGCGGACCGCGCAGATCGCGAATTTCGCGCTTGCAGACAAAGCCGAGTTACTCGGGCCATCTATGGCCCTCGCCCTACGGGCCCGCCTGCGGCGGTTCAAAACGGCTCCTGCCGTTTTAGCCAGGCGTTCCCATGCCGAGGTCGCAGAGGCCGTAGGCGATGTCGTCGAGCCCGAGTTAACTCGGACCCGTCCCTAGTCCTCGCCCCTGCGGGCCAGCCTAAAGTCTGTTCAAAACGGCTTTTGCCGTTTTAGTCAGTCAGTAGCCAGGCGCATTGTGCGTCAACTTTCCACATGGGCGAGCAACACAGAGGCGAGCGCCGCCACACGAAGTCGCGGCCGGCCCGCGAGCAAAGCGGGACAGCGTAGCGAGACAGTGTCAACGGCCGAAGCCCGAGAGGCGAGTCGGAGTTGCATCTCTGAGTCACTGTTGCCGGGCAATGGTAGCCGAACGGCCCCGCCGACGAAGAAGAGCGACGTGGTAAAATCATAGAAGAAAAACAGGGCAACTAAGACCTACTTAGGAATTGGGATATGGAAATCGTGGTGGGTACACGGGAAACCAGGAAACCTCACGTAGTTTTAGCCTTCATTGCTGGATTCCTCGGCATGGGACTGGGGTACGTGTACGTTGGAAGGCTCCGCCTAGGCCTAGTCACAATTGCGGGTTTCTGTCTAACGATCGGATTCTTTGCGTGGACGCGGCTGATCGTGCAATCGGCGACCATGTTGTGGCTGCTGGCAGCGTTCTTAATTCTAATTGCGCTTATCGCGTTAGTTCATCCAGTAATTATCGCGTCTAGGGACTGCGAGGTATCTGCAGAGCGATACAACCGTTGGTGGTTCTACTTGATTTGGAGTTTAGGGACGGTCCTTGTCGGCCCTGCCATTTATTTTGGTCGCGCGACTATCCTCGGATATGAAACATTTCGCGTTGCCTCTACATCGATGTCGCCATCACTGGAACCGGGAGAGTTGTTCGTGTCGGATTCCTGGAGATATCACGATCATGCTGTGACCGTCGGCGAAATTGTGGTCTTTGAAAAGCCGGAAACCCCGGGGGTCAAATACATAAAAAGAGTGGTTGCGGTTGCGGGCGATAGCATCGAGTTGAAAGATGGGGTTTTGTATCGCAATGGTCGGGACGTCCAGGAATCTTACTTGCACGCTCCGACGCCTTTTGGAGGTAATTCTCGCAATGTTGCTTTGTCCACGGTAGAGCCGGGTCTGATTTACGTCCTCGGTGATTACAGAGACAACAGTTTGGATAGTCGCCAATCGGGGCCTTTTCCGACGACAAGCCTACGGGGTCGGGTGCAGTACATTTGGCTGTCTATCGAGAATGGAAACGTTAGATGGCGCCGGATGGGAACATCGCTTGTTCCCCAGAATTGATTGAAGGAATCGGGCGCCTCGACCGCGAGGCGCCCGAGAGTCACTTAGGTGACAATCCGTCCGTGTTCGCGCGCTTGCGCGGCGTACGCGGACAGTGTTTTGTTGGCATCGAAATGTTCATCGCGCTCGATGGGTAACCCGAGCGGACCGCGCAGCTCGCGGATCTCGCGCATGCAGACGTAGCCGAGTTACTCGGGGCCCCATCCTGGGCCCTCGCCCTACGGGCCCGCCTAAAGTCGGTTCAAAACGGCTCCTGCCGTTTTAGTCAGGGCATCCCATGCCGAGGGGCCTTACATAAGGGAGGGCCGCCGGCCCGAGGGCCGGCGGCGCGGTGCCCGTCAGGTGACGATGCGGCCGTGGACGCGGGCTTCGTCAGCGTAGGCGGATAGAGTTTTATCCGCGTCGAAGTGCAGATCGCGCTCGACGAGTAGGCCTAAGGGGCCGCGCAGTTCGCGGATCTCGCTCATGCAGACAAAGCCGATTTCCGGAGTTCCGAGACCTAAGTCGCACAAGCCAAAGGCGATGTCGTCGTTGCCGAGTTCCGTCAGGAGCCAAGTGCATTGCGCGTCGGGCGTGAAGAGCTTGACGACGGGTTTGAAGTCGATGTCGGGTTGCTGGTTGCCCATTCGGACGATTTGCGCTTGGCAGTTGGCGATGAGCTGTTCGGTTTGTGTTTTGGTGAAGAGTGTCATGTTGAGGTTCCTTTTAGATACGGACCCCATTGGTCCGGTCACAAAGACCCCCGGAACAATGGGGTCCGAGAAGGAACCGTTGACACTTGGAGCGAGACAAGAAGCGGACTTGCCACAGGAGTGGCAACGGAGGCTGGGCGCCCCCCAGAGTCCGTGAGGCGAGTTAGAGTCACGCCTCTAACTCGCCGTGGTCGAGCGAGGGCAGGAGCCCGAACAGCTCGACCAGACGAAGAACACCCGGTCACAAAGGCCCCGGGCCATGAGGGTCCGCGAGGAACCGAGCGATACTCATCACGTGGCAAGACGACTCCATATAAGGAGTAGAAGGCAGCAGCGGGCGTGACAGCTACGCTGGCGCGACCGGTGCTACCGGATCGTCGGGGTCAGACGCCGCGAAGGGGCTCGGCGCTGCCGCGCCTAAAATGAGAGGTCGCCATGGATGAAAGTTAGCTGTTTAGCGGCATTCGAGCGGGATTTGCCACAGGATGTGGCAACGGATCGAAGGGCGGCCTCGACCAAGATCCGGAAGGCTAGTCGAAGCCACGCCTTTGACTAGCTGATGCCGGGCGAGTACAAGGAAGTACGACCGGCACGACTGACGAAGAATATCCAGGGACAGGAAGCACCTATCGTGATTTCTTCCACGACTACCTCGACGCACGCGGATGCGCCGCGGGGTATTCTCTACCAAAATAGATTGACCGACGACGCGGGGCATTCTTTGCTTATCGAAACCAATGCGGTAATCAAAATAGTATAGGTCAATCAAGAATTCTTCTAGGTAGGAGGAAACAGGGATGTCAACCCCGGCAAAGGAAGAGAACATTCTCGCTCGAGTTGGAGTGCCTTCGCTAGTTCTCAATGTGATTGCAGTGATATCTGCGCTGGCTCAATTGCTCGAGCCGATTCACAAAGCAGTACCGACGACTGCTGTATTCGCCTGGTTCTCGCTGCTAGCCATCGTATCCGCGATTTTTGTATGGGCTCTTGCCACGGCGCCGACGACGAGCTTGGTTATGAACAAGCCCCGTCCCCGGTATCCCTTTCGGTACTCAGCCCTCACCGCCGCTTGCATAGCCACCGCGTCTTGTGTCGCGGGCGCGATCTTATCGCACCACGTGTATCCGAAAATCGAGCTAAAGAACGTTGAGCAGCCGAGCAACTGGAAGTCCCCTGACCCAGAGCATGCGATGACACTGTGGGATCTCTTCAAGGCGGCGAATCCGGAACTGATTGCTGCCGCCTCGTCTACAAAGAGCACTCACGTGACTTTTGTGATGGGAGGGGCAGGCGAAGGAAAGAGCTTTGTACGCGATCGCTTGATAGAGAGTTTTCCCAATGCCCTGGTACGCCGACTCTGCAAGCGGGAAGGTGGTTTTTGTAAGAATACAGAGTGGGGTACCTACACACGAAAGCCGGAGTTGACGTACGGGCTCAAGGGTGAATTTGCATTTAACTGGATGAGTGCTATCCAACGAGAGACATTCAATGGCGCGCAATTCTTTGGCGACTTCGACAAACACTCGTTGGTCATAATCGACGATCTCGACGAAATTCATCCTGAATCGGTGAAGTGGTTTCTCGATGTGCTAACAGAGTTTGCGTCGAATCTGCGCTCAGACACGCAGATTCTCGTACTCGGAAGGCCGGAGGCATTTGCTGCCTTCTACAGGGAGACAAATGCAGAGAATCGAACCACGCTCTCTCCCTTTGTTGTTCTCGCGGCACCATCTTATAAGACAGAGCGCGAAGTTATAATCCTCGCAGAAGATTGGGCTGGTTACATGCTGAAAACGCAGCGCGTGAAGGTAGAGAATCCTGATGCGATCGGCAAGCGGCTTTTCAAATATACGCAAAATTGGCCATGGATCTTTCAGACCATCCACGAGCTGTATCTTGCGAACTTCTTGTGCGAGAGCATTTGGCACAAGCCGGAGTGGAAAGAAGCGGAACTAAAGAAACAGGTAGTGAGTGAAGTCTATGATCGAGCGCATACGACTCACGACCGCCCCGCGTTAGCGAAAGGCTTGTACGAAAACTTAATTCTGGACATTAGCGCAAGCGCAGCAGCACGCGTGGATGCTAAGACCGGTTATTTTCCCGTGCAGAACTGGTCGATGGCCGTGAGCGAGCACGATGCAACAAAGGGTGATGTACGCGTACAGCAAGTACTGGCACTTTCCGGACTGGCGAGGATGTACCCCGCCAATTGGCTTTCGGAGCAATGGCGATTCGAGCCTGCGTGGCTTCATGAATTCTTTGTCGATGAGTACAATAAACGCCGCCAACCAGCGTACTGGGTGGTCGGCAAACTATTTTGGGTCAGCTTGGAGCTGTTGCCACTGGTCGCTCTCGTCTTCGGGTATAGGAGACGGCAGCAGATCTTCAGGGAGAACTAGGCCCTTACCGTCGGCTCAACCCGACGGAAACACCAATGAACGGGTGCTGTAACTCAGGCATTCGAATCGCGATGCCTATGACCGACGTGTGAAACGACGCCGCGACTCTGGGAGCGGCGCCGAGTGCTCTTCCCCCCAATCCTTTCCTCTTTGCCTTCTCTGCCTTTTGCTTCTGTGGCTTGAGACCTTCGGGACCGGACCGACGCCATACATCGTGTTAAAAAAGCCTGAATCGTCCGCGCATGTTTTAGCGGACGGAGTCCCGGAGGCGCGTCGAAGGCACGGCCTTTGACTCGCCGGTGCCAGGCGAGTAGAAGGGAGGTTCGAACGGCCCCTGCCAACGAAGAAGGACTGGCCCACCAAGAAAACAGGGCTCCCCGGGGAGGAATTGTGGTCGGTGAGGCGCTTTGAGCCCCAGGATCGTGTCATGACCGCGCTGAGTAACATAACTCGCGTCGAGGTGGTGGCGAGGCTTCTAGGTGCGTCTATTGCCTCAATAGGGTTGGCTTATGCTAGTCCCCCTCCCGTTGCTCCGGTCCCAATTTTCATAGAAAGTCTAACCGCCCCAGGTTACGGCTATCTAGTTCCGAATCAGTGTAGACCCCACGATTTGCAGTGCATTGGCGCCGTGGAACAGAATTCCGGTCCCGTTCCGCCTGCCATCATTGACGCATTCAAGAGACACTTTTCTTCGAGCCGATTTCTGTTTGTGGACGAAGAGGCAAAGGCCGTTCGCACAGTCATTGCTGCTATAAAGATTTTTTCCGCTCGTGATCAATTTGGCAAGCCAAGCTGTATCGTAAGTGGTTCCATCACACTGGGTAAGGAAATAAGTGACCTGAAGGTCACGCTCGATGATGCACTACGGCCCCCCTACGGGCCAAACCGGGAGGATGCCAGGAGAGCAGTGGCCACTAAGGCGTGCTTGGGCGCAATTGCGGACAAACTTAGTGAATAGAAATGGCAGTGCGCGGGACAGACGAACGCTTCGGGCTAGAGCGGCTATAGGATTGGCAGGAATAGCCGCGGGCTCCAATTAACCGCTATCGTCGGAGCTGGTTTTAGATTCACCCGTATCGATTAGTACGCCGCGGCAGGCCACGCTACCGACAAACTGATGTTATCGGCGTTGTGGTATGCGAGCACTTGGAACGTTGCAACGAATTCAAAAGCAGCTTGCCTGAGAATTCGGACGGCGAATCGAGATCGCACTTTGAGTCGCCCGATGCTCGCGGGAGGGGTTAAAATTAAATATGAGACGTTTCAATGACTTGCCATTTAGCCGGGAGGCTCAGTTTTTGGATAGCAAAATCGATAGCTGAAAGGCATAAGCAGGTACGTATGGCAGGGACGCCGCTAAACACCAGTTACCTAAGTCGAGTGATCATAAGGCCCAGGAGCAAACGCCCTTCGAACTTTTACACATCTGGCTTAATTTGAAAATTTCTGCTGAAGGACTATAGTTAGATCCACATCAACGGATGAGTTCCCCCAACTTCCGCCAATGGGGCCGCACTGCAATGGATTGCTTCGAATGAAAATTCATCACGCTCTTCCAAGGATTTCTGCCGATTTATCGCGTCGGACTAGCGACCTTCATACTCATCCCACACGGCGACTCCCTATTGACAGCCGTCAGCGCAAGTCGCTCCAGGTCTGTCGACACATAACTGTGTCGGTGTGCAGTTTCACGGAGCGTGCGTTGGATGCCGTGTTCATGCGAACGGCATCTTGGACAGTTCGGATGTGCCAAATGTAAGTAAAGGATAGTCCAATCATGTACAACCAGATGCGCGTGCGTGCGCATCCTGAAGGCAATCAGGCAATAAATAGTGTGAATATCGACGAGCATCAGGGAAAACAACATGACAAACACTTTTGGGATCGGAAAGCGTTACGCCGATCCTTCCCAACATGCGAACACTTCCTCAACACATCTGGTCTTGAAGCGCACGCGTATTCTCGTGTGCGCGACCTTGTTCGGTCTGACTGCGTGCCATTCACCGCAGTTGCTGCTAGCAAGAAAGAACACGCCGACGAGCAGCGGGTCCGCGCCTACCGTGAGCGACCTAGTGGACCATTTGGCCTGCGAAGTTGGCAGAACTTACAACAACAACACTGACGCGACGTTGTTGCCCAGTAATCTTCCAATATTGCCAATCCTAAACGGGGACGCACAAGATGCCCCAGCGAATCGCGAGCGAAATAAAAGGAATGCTGCTCTCAATCGTGAGAATGCAGAACACATCAAGCGCTGGAAACAATTGGTGAGGAGCAACTTTGTTGCCTCCATCGATTTTACTTTATTGGTGACGCGCACCGAAGGTGTCAATCCCTCTCTCAGCTATATCTGGCCCTTAACGGGAGCCGGAAATAAGCCATCTCCCATCATCTACTCCGGCACAGGCCAGACGAGCAGCACCAACAATTTTACGCTCGCCACAGGCTTTCAGCTCAACAGCACAGCCGACCGAAATGTCGAACAAGACTTCATCATAGATCTTCGCACGCTGATCGAGCAGTACAATTTTGGCAGAGAACGGGCGAGCGACGCTGACGCTAAAGCGCAATATGACCTTGACTACCTCGGCGACACCGGCGACGCCTCCAAATTTCCCTACTGCCGTCCGAGATCTTCAGAAGGTCCGCCAAATTGGGCAATCTCTCATTCGCCCCTGCATGGGAATATGGCGCTTTTTGAAATGATTGAGGACGGCTTGACTGCCATTGATCGCTCGGCTGCCTATAACCTCTATGGCACATCCGGACCGACCAGACTCGCAGACACAATTAGTACTGC
>Ga0207144_1126_pt1 | contig 14046 bp, 13 predicted proteins | sample Alteio_BWMinHeat_FD_153583 | JGI IMG/M metagenome (GOLD analysis project Ga0207144, IMG submission 153583) | Enriched cells from forest soil in Barre Woods Harvard Forest LTER site, Petersham, Massachusetts, United States -... | ecosystem: Environmental > Terrestrial > Soil > Temperate forest >...
AAGTCTCCCATATCATTGAAAAATGGGCTCAACAAGGACTAATAAAATTTCACTCAGCCTCAGCCAGCGTAAAAGAAATCAATGACCATAATATCCTCGGTGCCACCCGTCTAGCCATGCAAAGAGGACTCGATTCCCTCATGCCAACCATGCCCGAACCCTTCCGAGTCCCCAAAAGCTCAGGCCTGCCCCTCTGGGACAATTTAAACACCGAAAACGCAGATACCCAAGCCAAAATACTAGTCGACGGCCTCCCCCTCACCCCCTTTGATTACAATCATCACGCCATAATCGAAGGCGACTCTCACAGCCTAGCAATCGCAACCGCTTCCATCATCGCCAAAGTGACAAGAGATCGCTTAATGTGTGTCTTAAATAAACAATATCCCGCCTACGGCTTCGATGAACACAAAGGCTACGGTACCGAATCACATCGCGAAGCAATAATAAAACAGGGCCCAGCAGAAATCCACCGAACCCTCTTTTTAAGAAAAATCCTAAACCTTACTCAAACGCAGGACCCCAGTCTTCCGACTCCACCCATTTGCGAAGCTCAATGTCTGCTTCCTGAGCCGTGAGGCCTCGGATTTGCATTTCTAGAGCTTTGTCTGCGACTTTTTTGAAGTTATTAAATCGAACATCTGTTTGTTCTCTCAATTTTCTATTTTTATCAAATACGTGGTGTTGGCTGAGTATTCCGAAACATGAAATCCATCCGTTCACATCTTTATTGTATTCAGATGCACAAATTTTTGGAATAAGATCATTAGTTTTTTCTGCAATCTCATAAATATCAACATCCGCAAAGATCTCAGCGCAATTTGAATTCTTGGTAGGATCCCTAAGCGTCCAAAGCGCTATTGGGGAAGGATTCCAGCTTTTGCGTGATGGATCTGGAGCGTCGTTCTTCAACTTGCCCATCGCGCGGTATCTGAAGCTAGCTCCGTTGTCCACGCGATAGACTTGGCCATCTTCTCCGACAAGTATGTTATCCTTAGCAAGTCCGACAACATCGAAATTAACTAAAAGCGCATCGATAATAAAGCCCTTCGAGATTTCGCTTCTTAAACGTTTTTTCTCGGTTTCATCTGCATTGTTGTAAGCTTCACGAAGAGATTTAGAGTTCTCTAAATAGGTAGCAACCTTCACCGGTCCTTCAGAGGCTTCATATAAACGGCTTTCTGGAATCGTATGGCCCATCGCCTCATAAAAACGATCAGCCAGGGCTTCTTCCCTAATATGGCCTGGAGAGGCGCCCTTTTTGAGAACATATTTCTTCGCAGTTTTAGGGTTTTGATAAAGCCGAGCACCAGTACTTCCGCCTAAGTCGCCAATGTGTTTCAACTCCTTAAGATCAGGCCAATAACCACAAGCACCTTCGCCATTGCCAAGCCTTTTTTCAAGGCCAGATAAGTTGTCATCAGTGTTATAGAAATAGTCAAATGGTAGATCTGGTCCAGAAAGGACAACGACTTCAGTTTCGCTGAAAAATTCATTATTTTCGACATCTTGTCCTAGAAACTGCACTATAATATTAACAAGCGTTTCTACCGCATTCTCGCTTGGAAGTTGGTCTGGTAACACAGTAAGTATTTTTACTACGATTTTTTCCATATCTTTATAGTTTTGAGGATTCAAGTACATCATGCTCCAACCTACAAAGCCATATTCGTTAAAAGGTGTTCGAGTACTTTCATTATATTTATAATAAACAAGGTCTTCTACCAGTCTTTCAACAGAAGAGGGATTTGTTCGGTCTATCGTGAGTAAGCCATTTTCGTTATAGTGATTGTTTATCAACCAATCCACATCTTTGCTCATGTCTTTCTTTATGTGTTTTTTGGTGCCGTCTGGTGTTTCTGCGACAAGCAAAGGATACAGATGAATGACTCTATGATGAGGAACTAGAGATTCAGTGATGACTTTTTCTGACCCTCCTTTTGCAAAGATATTAATGAGAGAGAAGGAGTCATAGGCAGCACTAGGTATGATGTAATTTTTGCCAAAGCTAGTTATGTTATTAGTTTTGAGTGCGTTCGCTCCATTAGTTCTGATTACGCATAATTCTTTATTATCTGGATTGTTGTGATAGAACCTCGTTTTAGCTAAGACTTCTTGGACGTAAGCGTGCCAAATGGTAAAGGCATTCACATAAACATTTTCTTGGTCTGTTGTTGTAGGATAACACATTTCTGTATCAGCAGAAGCCCCTTTTTGCCAGAAAGCCGAGTACTCGTCTTTGGCCGCTTGATAACCATCACGAGTCCAGTAATAAGATTCCACATCGACCGTTCGTTGATTGCTGTAAAAGGCTTTAACGGCACGACACCCAGGAAACCAGGAATCTAATAATTGTGAACCCCACCAAGTTTTAATGAGCTGAATATTAGTCCCATTCATCTGCATGTAGTCAGCAATGGAAGTGCCTTCATCATTGGGTTCAGCAAGGCGTGCTAGAGAAGTCCAGTTTTCGCCGTTTTCATCACAGGGATTTAGTATGCTTTTTGCGACAGGGGTATAAAAATAATTGTATGGACCTGCTGAAACCTGTTGATCTTCATGATCTTCTTTTTTCTTACAATTAGCCGGATCTACAACGTTTGGAATGAGATCGCTAATGCCGGCATGTCTAATGCCAATAATATGCTTCATGAGTTCGTTAACATAATGAGGCTTCCATTTGTCTGCCTCCATGATTAGCGCGCGATCGGCGATGTCTTCCATTTGGGAAAGACGTTGAAGAATGATTTCCTGATCGGATCCCTTGGTGCTATCGAAAATTTTGTCCTTTAGGTTTGCAACGGATTTGATTTCCCGAGCGATGTCGAATATGTTCATTTGATCGTCGTCACGATTTTCCCAGAGCTCGATTGGGTAAGGGTTTTCCGTGTTCGCAAATAGTGCATTGAAGATAAATATACTTAAATCCTCTTTATTGCCATGGTTGTGATTCAATTGCCCGAAGTCTGCAAAGGAAAATAATGAAGATAAGAATAGAATTATTGTTATTATTTTTGTTTTCATGTTTATTTAATTTATTTATTTAATTTATAGCCTTTGCAAACGCCTATACCTTCTTGCAATTGCGCTTGAAGAAGAGAAATGTCATCATTTGTGGTGTAGAAGTAGTCGAATGGTAGATCTGGACCTGCAAGGACAACAAACTCAGTTTCTGCAAAAGACATTGAATCTAATAGTGAGTATAGATGAATGATCCTATGATGAGGTACCTGTGATTCGATAATAGCTAGATCTTTTCCGTTTTTCCCAAAAATATTTGTATGAGAGAAGGAGTCATAGGGAGCATTGGGCATGGTGTATTCTACGCCCTGTTCAGTTATCCCGTTTACTTTCAAAGATTGTAAGCCGATCGTTCTTATTAAACAGACCTGTTTAGCCGTTCTATTGTTATAATAGAATTGTGTTTTTGAAAGCACTTCTTGTACATACGCATGCCAAATGATGAAGGCTTTTGCTTCTGTTTCATCCAAATGGCTTTTAAGCCATAAAGATTCGTATTGTCCCCAATAATAGGTTTCAGGATTTAGCGTTCTTTGATTGCTATAAAATGCTTTGAGGTTTAAGCATTTTCGACACCAGGAAGAATCCATAGTTTGGCTTTCCCACCAGCTCCAAACAATAAAAATATCGGTTCCGTGCATTTTCATATAGTTGGTAATTGAGGGACCTTGATTGTGAGGTCTAATTAAAAGTTCGGTCAAAGATGACCAATGCTCGCCATTTTCATCACAAGGGTTTATAAAGTTCTTTAATTTGCGATAGTCCCGGTCTGGATTGTAGCCTTTGCAATTAGAAGGGCTCACAAAGTTTGGAATGAGATCACTAATTCCAGCGTGCCTGATACCAATAATATGCTTCATGAGCTCATTGACGTATTCTGCCTTCCATTTATCGGCCTCCATAATAAGGGCACGGTCGGCGATGTCTTCCATTTGGGAAAGACGCTGAAGAATGATTTCGTGATTGGATTCGTTGGTGCTGCTGAAAATTTTGTCTCTAAGGTTTGCGATAGATTTGATTTCCCGAGCAACATCGAAGATGTTAATTTGTATGTTATCACGATGTTCCCAAAGTTCGACTGGGTAAGGATTTTCCGTGTTTGCAAATAGTGCACCGAAAACGAAGATAGAGAGATCTTCTTGAGTATTACACTGAGCAGCTAGTAAATTGTTATAATCCTCCTCGTTTTGACTTTCGTAGCCAAAGACAGAATTAGAAAATGAAAATAGTGGAATTAAGATTAGGTATATTGCTGTTGGTATTATTTTTTTCATTTATTTAATATAATTCGCTCCATTGTATGTTTTTACATTATTTTGTCAATCTGAATTTTTATTTTAAATCATCCCTAATGTGTTGCTATAAATAAAAAAGGTTCGATATGGATCGAACCTTTTGAGTGCAGAAACTGTAAGCTTCTACTTAATCGATAATATTAAATTTTTTCCACTTGCCGCTTCTGTATCTTAAAATGACAAAAATGGACATCATAACGACATCTAAGACCATGATTTTCCATGATAAAGAGGCCGAATACCCGAGTACTTGGATAAATACGTAGGCCGGCATTAAAAGAAAAGTCCATGCAGAAATCATATTGAGGTACATGAGAAATTTAGTGTCTCCTGCAGCAGTGAGTTGGGCCATAAAGATCCAGGCAATGCCGTTGAAGAGGATGGTTACCCATACCCATGTTAATGCGTTATCGGCCATTTCGTAGAGTCCAGCGATATTTTGAGCAGAAGGATTGTTTGCGAGAAAAATATCAATAAAGGGTTTTGAATAAAATATCAATGGTAGCATCAGTATGCATATAAAGATACCGTGAAGCTTTATGGCGGAGATTAATAATTTTGGTACCATCTCAGGTTTTTTGGCTCCTATTAAATTTGCGGTAATAGTCGTTACCGCCTTTCCCATTCCTTCAGTAATAAAAAAGAAAAAGAAGAAGTAGTTTTGACAAATAGCAAGTGCTGTCATGTAAGCAAGCCCAGTTCCAGCAATTAAATCATTAAAAAAAGCCCAAGCAGCAATACCAACGCCGAAGGCTATGGCATTGGGTCCACCTACTTTAATGCATTTAAAGAACTCTTTGCTTTTAAAATGAAATTTTCCGGTTCCGTATAGTTTTCGATTTTTTTCTTTTAAAAATATAGTAAATAAAATGATAACTTGAATGGCTTCGGAGATTCCCATTGCAATAGCTGCACCTTTTCCGCCCATCGAAGGTATAACACCCTCAATACCAAAGACGAAGAAATATCCTAAAATTGCGTTTATAATATTGCCCGTGGCGACTGCGAGGGTGACAACAACGGTTTTTCCGCGGCCTACATTGAATGCGGCCAAAGCCCCAATCATTGGGCCCAACGGTCCGAAGAGCATTATCCATTTAAAATAAGGTATAGCTACTTTTGTGGCTTCTTGATTTAAAAATATGTCTCCAAGGAAAAAAGCAGCGGGCCAAAAGATGCAAATAGTCATTAGGGAAAACCAGACCATTTGCCATACGGGTTCGCCAATTCGTTTTAATTGGCCGGATCCGTTATACTGGCCAACAAACACTTCTGCTATAAGGGCCAGAGATAACATGGAAAATACGAATGCTGCATAAGCGGCTCCTGCCACAACTGCGGCATTCATCACTTCCATAGAATAACGTGACAATATTATACGGTCTGCAAACATCATTGCATATACCGAAAATGACATTAGCATCAATGGCCAAGAGATGTGCCATAGTTCTCTTAAGCTTCCAATAGGATATTTTGTTAGTTTACCTTGTTCTGTACTCATAGGAGTGATTTCTAGTTTGAAAATATTTGTTATGATTCGACGAATTTATTACAACTATATGACCACAGGAGGCTAATCTTAGCCAAAATCCTTTAAAAGGCCACAAAGGACGGTGTTTTGAAAGAAGGCTGCTATAACGCCGAGCACCAGTGGACTACGGCCCAATCTGGTAAAACAACCTCAAATGCCCTATTTGTTTTTCGTATCATATCTTAACGCCTTTACGAGGGCCATTAGAATCAAAAATTCGACTTTTTGCAAGTAAATTATTTTTTGGTTGTTGGAAAAAACTCGGTGCTTAATTATTTAATTTGTGGATTATTGCGAACAACAAAGAACATGATGCATGAGAGCAGCATGAGAGTTGCTGCAGTGACACCGACTGCGATAGGGTCTTTGAAGGACAGAACAGCATAACCAGTGGCTGGAGCGATGAGGCCTTTGAGTCCGCTCGCTGCACTGTGGGCGCTCATGTAGGCTGGAGTTTTTTCGCTGGGAGCGATTTTAGTGACCCAGAGGCTCCAAATGAGCATGCCGCCTGAAAGAGCAAAACCATTCAAAACGGAGCTTAGTCCTAGGATTACGATATTGGTTGATGTGAAGAATGTTAAGAAACTGGCAATAAAGCAGGCATTTACTAGTAGGCGGGTTTTGATGAAGTTAAATTTATCAAATATATAGCCCCATATTTTGGTGCTAACAATCATGCTGATGGCTGGGATTATGACATTGATTAGGGTTATATTAAGGTTACTAGCATTAATTTTAAATTGAGGGTCAGCCATGTACTCAATTTTAATAGGGACAACCATAGCGGTTCCAATGCCGAGGATAATGTAGGCTGCAATCATCCAGCCGAAGAGTTTGTCTTTCCAGATCAGACTGAAATTTTGCCAAGGGTTTCCACAAGCATGAGAATCTAGGGGAGTGGACGGGATTTTTGCTAGAAAGCAGGCGGAAATGACAGCAGAGACAGCTAGGATTACAAATTGCCATTGAAAATGTTGGATATCGATGTCTAGCCATTTTCCAAAGAAATGAGCTGAGAGGCTACCAATGATGAGTGAGATGAAAAACATTGTGGAGACACGGCTTCCACGCTCGTCGGCGGTGTAGTTTTTGGAATAAATTTGGAGCATTAGCTGAAGGGGTTGAGCAAATAAGATATAGGCTAGGACTATGCCGATAGTGTATAGTAATAGGCTAGATGCAAATGCGGCTATTAATAAGAATAGGGCAGTTGCAAGCATGTAGAGAGACGCTAGCCAGGCTGTTGGGAGGGCTAGTCGAAAGCCGAAGTAAAGAGTAATGGGAGTGATTGCCCTGCCAAGAGATTCGCCACTGCAGATTATGGATTTGACCCAGCTGGGTGCTTCGTGATAGCGGATAGCGATGAGAAGGGCGAGGGTCATGAGACCGACGTAGACGATATTGTTGAACGGCCCACGAAGGCAGTCGTAGAGGTAGGTTTTTCCGGCTCGTTCAGCTTGTGTTAGCATTGAGTTTTTTCTAAAGCAGTCTTGAGTTTATTGATTAATTTTTTAAATTTGGGGTCGGAGTGAAGGGAGACGATGTCGTCATCTTGCAGAAGCCATTCCAGGTCGTTGTATCCAAGTTTAATAGCGTCTTCTAGGGAGGCAATTGATTGAGCTATTTGGCCTTTTAAGGCGAGGCTGCAAGCGAGGTTGTAGTGTGCGGTAGGGTCATTAGGCTTTATTTTAACGAGCGTTTGGTCCATGCGCAAGCCGTTGTCTATTTGGCCGGTTTCAGTATAGAGACAGCCAAGTATTTCGATGACATTGATATAATCGGGAACCCTCTTGAGGACCGACTCGAAGAACTGAATTTCGAATTGTGGATCGGTTTCAGACATGGTCGTGACTGATGTAGGGCTTGTGGCAGGTGGGATTATCGCCTTTTTTGAGACAGGCGGAATTAATTTGAAGACGTTGAGAAAGAGGGGCCATGCCGAGTTTGTCAGAGACTGTTTTTCCGTACCATTCCATGAATGGAGCGTCTACTTCGAAGATTTTATCGCAATCGGTGCAAATGACTTGGGTTTGAAAGGTTTTGGTGCCTTTTTCGGCCATGTAGTATTTGTAGTCGCGGCCGACATCGACTTCACGAACGAGGCCGCTTTCTATGAGAAGGGGAAGAGTGCGGTAGATGGTTGCGCGAGAGATAGAGTGATCTAATGCTTTTGAATTGAGAAGGAGTTCCTCAGCAGTGAAGTGTTCGGAATGATTGAAGGAGGCTTCGAGTATGACGAATCGTTCGTTTGTTACCCGTAGCCCCTTACTGATGAGAAATTGCTTAAAAGCCTTCTTTTGATCGCAAAGGAGCTCAGCGGATTGATGGTTGTTTTGGGTGACTTCCATGACTTATTGAGACAACATTGAAACGGAATGAGGGCCGGGAGTCAATAGGCTTTTTTGGGCAGGTATACTGAGCTTTAGTTCTAGGGTTTAATATTGACTAATTGAATTAGTGAAGTAATAAATAGAGAATTGTGAAAATAATAAAAAAGATATTTAAGTTAGATAATGTTCCTATTATTTTTGCTTTTTTAAGATTTGTTATTTTTTTCCCGATATATGATTCCATCTTTATTTCGCCTCAGTCTTCCACTGCGGCCTTAGGGTTGCTCATTTTCCTTTTTATTGATCCTGTTTTTGGTTGCTTGGAGTTTTTATCGTTATACTGGTTAGATGAGTATTTCTATCCTTACTGGAATATCTCCAGACATATTCCATTTATATTTATTTTTGGAATATTGGGCAGTCTTTATTGGTTTTTTATATCGAAGGTCTTCATTGTTCGCGTATTAAAAAAAGAACTTGCTCGAACTTATTTTAAGGATAGAAAAATATTTTAATTGATAAAGAATATGATGAATTGAGAGATGGAGGAGCTAGTTTTAGGTTTGTTTTTTTAGATAATTCTGTTTGACAGAATTATGATAAAAATGTTACTATTGCGTTAATGATCGAGAGTTTCAATTGTAGAGAAACTGAAAAAATATTTAGACGTGAATTTTCAAAAATGATTGCTCATGGAATTCAAAAAAAATCTAAAGCAAAGCTAGATATGCTTAATGCAGCGACAGATTTACTTGATTTAATGAGTCCTCCTGGTAATCGTCTTGAAAAGTTAAAGGGTATTAGAAAGGATGAGTTCAGTATTCGGATTAATGATCAGTGGAGAATTTGTTTTAAGTGGATTAACAGCAATGCGATGAACGTTAAAATCGAGGATTATCATTAGTATGAGTAGAAAAAAAATTATAGAGTTAACAACACCTGGAGAAATTCTTAAGGAGGAATTTTTGGAAGCTTTGGGTTTGAAAGAGATTGAAGTTGCTAAAGCTCTTGATATTCCTGCTTCAAGATTATCAGAGATAATACATGGGAAAAGGGCTATCTCATTAGATACTGCGATGAGGTTGAGTATTTATTTTACAACAACGCCTCTGTTTTGGCTGAATCTTCAGAATAATTATGATTTGCAAAAAATCCAAGAAGAGAGCCCTAAATGTTTTGGTGCAGTAAGGCCATTAAGGCGTAGGAGGCGTGCTTTGGTTCCTCTAAAATGAAGATCTGCCGGAGAAAAAGTTATCTAGTTGCAAAATAAAAATAATCTCGTATCCATTTCTATTAAGTTTAAATTTCATTTTAATGGATGTAGAATTTCTATCTCGCCTGCAATTTGCGGTCACTATAACGTTTCATTATATATATCCACCGCTCAGCATTGGTTTGGGTTTGATCCTTGTTATCATGGAGAGTATGTGGCTGAAAACTGGTAGCGTCCGTTATCATAATATGGCGCGGTTTTGGACTCGTATCTTTGCACTGACTTTTGTTCTAGGCGTCGCCTCTGGTATTGTTATGGAGTTCGAGTTTGGTACTAATTGGGCAACCTATTCTCGTTTTGTCGGAGACATTTTTGGTAGTGCATTAGCGGCAGAAGGCATCTTTGCTTTTTTCCTCGAGTCCGGCTTTCTTGCCATTCTCGTTTTCGGTTGGGATAAAGTAGGTCCTAAAATACACTTTTTCTCCACTTGTATGGTTTGTCTGGGATCTCACTTTAGCGCCATTTGGATCGTTGTCGCCAATTCTTGGATGCAAACCCCAGCAGGCTACCATCTTGAAAAAAATGGAGAAGCCTTACCTCAGGGTTATGTCTTGAAAGCAGAGGATTTCGATAGTGTTAGAGCTGTTGTTGACGATTTCTGGTCTATGGTTTTTAATCCTTCTTCAATAGATCGCCTTACCCATGTTATTATTGCTTGCTGGCTCACAGGTGCTTTTCTTGTTATGTCTATTAGTGCTTATTATTTGCTTAGGGGGAGGCATATAGGTTTTGCGACGACTTCTCTTAAGGTTGGTCTGGCCGTTGGTTGTATTGCGGGAATACTGCAGTTAATTAGTGCAGACAGTACGTCTAGAGGTGTTGCTGAAAATCAACCTGTGAAGCTTGCTGCAATAGAAGGGCTTTTCACAACACAAGCCAATGCACCATTAAGTCTTTTGGGTTATGTAGACATGAAAGAAGAAAAGACGCATAGTATTGCAGTTCCTGGTCTTCTTAGTTTTTTGATCTATAGAAATACGGATGGTGTTGTTAAGGGGTTAGATAGTTATCCGCAAGCTGATTGGCCGAAGGTTTCAGCGCTATTTCAGCTTTATAGGGTGATGATTGCCATGGGTATACTCATGATCTGTTTATCTGTTGTCGGTGTAATCATGTGGAGGCGTAAAAATCTTTTCAATCTTCGAAGCAAAAAGACGCGTCTATTTCTTTGGTTATTAGTTCCATCTGCTCTTTTTCCTCAGTTAGCCAATATAGCCGGCTGGTATACTGCGGAAATGGGTAGGCAGCCATGGATAGTTTATAACCTTATGCGTACATCTGAAGGTGTTTCTCGCGCCATTGTAGCTAACCAGGTTTTGTTTTCGATGATTATGTTTGGACTTATTTACATTTTGCTTTTTGCTATGTTTATTTTTTTACTTTCAAGCAAAATTCATAAGGGACCTAGCGAACGAGAAGAGAGTGAATACTCATTGGAGCAGCAGCATGTTGTTATCTCGAACCAAGATTGTTAACAAGCATTTACAAATTTAGTTATGCAATTGGATTTAAATACGTTATGGTTTGTAATCGTAGGCATATTGTTTAGCGGATACGTTATCCTGGATGGATTTGATCTTGGTATCGGAGTTCTTTATTTATTTACTAAGTCAGACAAGGATAGGCGGTTAATGCTTAATGTAATAGGTCCCGTTTGGGATAGTAATGAAGTTTGGCTTGTTACCGGAGGAGGCGCTTTATTTGCAGCATTTCCAGGGGCTTATGCGACTGTTTTTTCAGGATTTTATGAAATATTTATGTTTTTATTATTCGGCCTTATCTTCCGAGCTGTGGCCATCGAATTTCGTAGTAAAGAAACCTGGCGATGGTGGCGCCAGATGTGGGATGTCTTTTTTTCCTTGGGTAGTGTTTTATCCAGTTTTATTATTGGAGTCACGATGGGAAACATCGCTCTAGGAATTCCCTTAGATTCTAATTATAACTATACTGGATCATTTTTGGATCTGTTAAATGCATATTCCATTGTCTTGGGTGTGATGACAGTTGCGATGTTCATGATGCATGCGTCAATCTATGCGCTAATGAAAACAGAAGGAGAACTGCATGATAATATTCGCAAGTGGATTACGCCATGTATTATATTTTTTCTGACAAGCTTTTTTATTTTTAATATAATGACGTTTATTTATGCACAACACATTGTTGAAATGGTTATGAAAAGACCGCATATTTGGTTTTTGTTTATTGCTATTGTGCTGGTCGTCATAAATATACCGCGTCAAATTCGTAAAGGGAGTGATTTCAAGGCTTTCTTATCTTCTTGTTTTGCAATGGTATTACTAATGGGATTGTATGCTTCATCGGTATATCCGAATTTACTTTTTTCGAATCCGCATATATATGCAATGACTATTTACAATGCGGCGTCATCGCATAAGACTCTGCAGATTATGACTATTGTCGCAGCGATTGGAATGCCGATGGTATGTGCGTATACGATATGTGTTTATAGAGTCTTTCGTGGTAAGGTGAAGCTTGATGATCTTAGTTATTAATTTTTAGGTAGATCCATGGAAGCGAAAGAATTTAAGAAGACTATGCCGATTCTTTTTCTGATGTGTGGTTTGCCTTGTTCGGGAAAAACGACTTTGGCAAAAAAGTTAGAACAGGAGAGAAGTGCTCTGCGTCTTACGCCAGATGAGTGGATGGACAGTATTGTGGGCGATGGGTATGATGAAGAAAAACGGACTGTGGTTGAATCAACTATGTGGCAAATTGCAGAGAGGTGTCTTACTTTAGGTACGAATGTTATTTTGGATTTTGGTTTTTGGTCTCGTTCTGAAAGGGATGAGTTTAAAGCAAGAGCTGAAAAAATACCTGCACATGTGGAGCTTCATTTTCTTGATGTGCCTACAGAAGAGTTGTTTCAGCGTATTAATGAACGGAATAAAATGTTACCTAAGCATGCGTTTCATATTAAAGAAGATGAATTTAAGCTTTGGCTGAGTATATTTGAGAGGCCTGGAAGAGATGAATTTTTGGAATGAAGAGTACTTTAATCTTTTGAAATTAGCCGTTTGATAAAGATAAAGTTTATTCCTCGAAAACAAATTGGGCTCCGGCGCCATTGGGGATAAAGTTTTGACCAAATTGGGTTTCAATAATTTCTGTAGCTTCTTCTCCAGTACAGTGACAGGGTGCTATGCGTTTTATCTGCATATGCTTAAGCTTTTCAGTAATATCAACAATTTCTTTTTTTGAAGATCGAAGAAGATGAAAACCACCAAATATGGCGAGAATGTTTGATTTTGTTGTAGTTTGTACTTTTTGGGCAATGTGGTCAACGCCTGTATGGCTGCAACCGGTTATAACAAGGGTTCCTTGAGACGTTTCAATGGCCAGGGTTTGCTCTCGGATTGAAAAATTTTCGGTCACGATAAGATGAAGGCCTTTGGTTAAAAGAAAATCGTCTTTAATGGTGTGGAGATTTGTTGTCCATTGAGAAAGTTGTGTTTCGAGTTTTTTATTCCACGTTTTTGGGATATAAATTTTGGCATTTGGATTTTTCTGTGTTAGCCAGAACAGTCCACCTTGGTGATCTGAGTGTTTGTGAGAAAGAATAATGATATCAATAGATTCAGGGGTAATAGATGCCGTTTTTAAGTTAGCTTCTAAAATTTCAGGCTTTTCTCCTGTGTCGAATAATATCCTTGCGTAGGGATGGTCAATAATGCATCCAAAGCCCCAGTCAGTTTGAAATCGAGCATCAGATTTAATGTTGTCGTAGATAGTGGTTATTTTGATGCCGTTCATGGAACTAAGATTCACGAAAAATGGCGGAGAGGGCGGGATTCGAACCCGCGGTACTGTTGCCAGTACACAGCATTTCCAATGCTGCGCGATCGGCCACTCCGCCACCTCTCCAGATACGTAAAAGTTAGGGAGACTACTTGAGATTTGTAGGGAGGGTCAATCTTAAAAGAGAGATAGAAAAGTTATTATTTAAAGAATAATTCTTTAAATAATAACTTTGATTTAGTGTGTACAGAAGTTTGCAAAAAGCACAGCACCTACAATAGGCATTTGATATAAATACCCACTGTAGGCGCTACGATGTTGTACTTGGTTTTAAAGTAGATTTCAGGCTATATTTTACCAAGTAGCCATAGTATGAGGAGAATGATAAGAATTGCACCTAGTATACCACTTGGACCATATCCCCATCCACGGCTGTGTGGCCATGCAGGAATTGCGCCGATGAGTAGTAGTATTAATATGATGACTATTATGGTGGTTAACATGGGGTATACTCCTATTTTTGATTTTTCATAGACGAGTGAATTCGTTCCACTATGCCATATCTTCAAACTATTTTGAATTCTTAAACAGTCAAGTAGTTTTGTTGACAAAAAGTAATATAGTAGTTTTTTAAGTTGTATATGGTATTGATGACTAGGAAGGTAGGAAGTGGGTATTCTTCTCTGGGTAAAAAATCATACCGAAAAGAATTATTCTGTAAGGAATAATTCTTTGTTTGGTAGCATAACCCAATCGTCCTAGTTAAGAGAAACGTTGAGGCAAATGGGTTATTATAATTTACCAAGTAGCCATAGTATGAGAATGATGATGAGAATG
>Ga0207144_1127_pt1 | contig 14040 bp, 9 predicted proteins | sample Alteio_BWMinHeat_FD_153583 | JGI IMG/M metagenome (GOLD analysis project Ga0207144, IMG submission 153583) | Enriched cells from forest soil in Barre Woods Harvard Forest LTER site, Petersham, Massachusetts, United States -... | ecosystem: Environmental > Terrestrial > Soil > Temperate forest >...
CTGGGTGAATTTTGAAGGGTTGAGTTTTTGGGTTGGAGGTTAATGTAAGAGTTTAGTATTTGGGGGAAATTATTATGACATTTTGAATTCTCCTTTCTATTGTTATTGGTTATGCTCGTGAAAACTTTTTAAAGTGTGGGAGCACTATAACATTGTCTTAGCATTGAGGGCAAGAATTTATTTTAATAAATTTTTGATTGATTCATGATATTTTTATACAGGGGGGGGGGATGGAAAATGGTGTTGTTTGATTGAATTAAATATTGCTGTGAGGTAGAATAATCAATGGTGTTCATATTGGTGTATTTTTGATGAGAACTCTGCCTTGGGCAAAAGATAGTTGATCACTTTTTAAGTACAGGCAGTTTTGGGTTAGTTGGGTTAAAGGTTAGGGGTTAATGCTTGATGAGTGAATATGAGTTTTAGTTGGGAAAACAACCAATAAAATATTTAAAAATAAAAGTCAACAATTTTTATTAATTTTTTGATCTCTGGAGGAAAAAACATCTACGAAAAGCTTAAGCCTTTGTGAGAGTAATTATATTCTCGATATGCCTAGTTTGAGGGAAGAGATCAAACGGTTGAACAGCGGAAAGATGATATCCTAGAGCGAGCAATAATTTAAGATCGCGAGCTTGGGTAGAAGGTTCGCAAGAAATATAAACGATTGTTTGTGGACCAAATACACCAAGCTGATCGATAAACTCTTGATCACAGCCTTTTCGTGGGGGATCAATAATTAAGACTGTTTCTTTGGAGGGGAAGAGCACTGTCCCAAAAATATTTTCGGCCTGACCAATAACGAATTCGCAATTTTCGATATTATTGAGTTTTGCATTATTCTGTGCTGACTTGACCGCGGCCTTATTAAGCTCTATTCCTACAACTTTTTCAAAACTTTTCGCGGCGGAAAGTGCAAAAAGGCCTACTCCACAATAAGCATCGATAAGATAGCGAGCACGGTCTTTTTTGGCTTGTTCGACGACGTAATTAACCATTTCGGACAAGATGAAGGGATTATTTTGAAAAAACTCACCGGCTGAGAATTGAAGTATAAGGTCGCCTACCTGTTCAGAGACAATCGCATTGTTATCGGTAGTAACGCCCTCACGGGTGGCTCTGAGAAGTAGGGTTCCTCCTTTTTTCAATTTCTTTCTCGCCGATATAATTTTATTTCGCTGAGCGGGGAGAGATTCATTGACATTTTTCATAGCAATTGGGCATTCTGGAACATCGACGATCTGATTACGTCCATTATTCTTTAAAAAGCCAATAGAAAACTCTTTCGTATCATTTGGTTTGGGGAAATGGGGGGTTATCTTTGAGCGATAAAAATACTCTCTTGGAGAAGGGATCGTGGGATTTACTGTTGCATCAATACCTGCTAATTTTTGAAAGATGTCCTGAATCTGTTTTTGTTTCCAAAGCAGCTGTTGGGAGTAAGCAAAATTTTGGTATTGGCAGCCTCCACAAATACCAAAAAGATCACATTTAGGCTTCACGCGATGGGAGGAAGGCTCAATAACTCTGATAAGATCGGCATCTGAGTAGTTCTTGAAGTTCCTGTAAACCCGGACTTTTACAAGCTCTCCTGGAAGTGTAAACGGGACCATTACGACCCAATTATCAACCCGTCCGAGTCCTAAACCCAAATTGGTAAGGGTATCGATTCGAAGCTCTAACTCCTGATGATAATTGAATGGATGTGAATTGAAATTTTTAGGCGGCTGCATTATCGGTATAGGGTAAAGGAAAAAGAGTGTCTAGCAAGACAATATTTGTTTATTGTTTATTATTGCTAGAAACATGTGAGGCCTCATCATCTATAAATTTCATTGACAAAAAAATCATTAATAGAACAATGGTATATGCATAAAAATATGAAAAGATTCATCAATATATTATTAACAACAATGCTAATTTATTCCAGTTTCTCCACTGAAACAATTTATGCTGAATTTTTATTCAAGAGCAGCAATACGGTAAATATGAAGGACGAGGAGGGAAACTTACTAGCTGCTGATGAATTACTCAAATTAGCTTTTGACATGTCTATCAGTGTATACAAACCGACTGAAAATTTACATGGAGGCATTGATTATGTTTATACAGTTAATAAAGCAGACGCCGAAATGCAAAAATACGGAATTGAAATGGCAATTGAAATGGGTGCAAACTTACATGAATTAATCAAAGCTAAATCCGACCATTTAGATATAGGAACATTATATTTTAATAGAGAGTTATTTCTTGAACATTTAGACCCAAATACTTTCGCAAAGCTGGTACTTAATTATGAAATTAGTTTACTTAATGATCCATTCATAATGGACGAAAACCTAGCCCAGCTACAATCTGAATTACTAGAATCAGCAATCAAACAAGGCGCTGATATAAATCAGGTATTTAAGACTTCTCGCACTATAATGGATACTCTAAATCTTAACAAAGATTTTTTAATAAAGGAAATGGGAGCCAGCAAATTCCTAATGATTCTTATTCATAAAGCAGTATTATTTGGTAAGACATACGAAGAAATGGCATTAAAACTAGCTCAATTAGCAATAGATCACGGAGCGGACCCAAATTTTACTACAAATAACGGGTTAAAAATTGAATTATCTTCACTATTCAAAGATAATATCAAGCTGTTAAAGTTTTTGATTGATAATGGAGCAAGACATTGCGCCGATGCAAGAAATCGAGTACAAGAATTTTACGATGGGGGTTTAGGAGAGCTCTTATCCGATCCTCAGATTGTAATAGATCAAAAATATAAAAACTTAGGTGCGCATGAGGCATTTGAAGCAAAAATGCCTTACATACTTCATCACATATGGCTTACCCATGCTTCAGCCCCAAGAGAAATGTTAGATACTGATATAGATAATGTAATTGCAACAAAAAATCTTTTTTCTCAAGCCGCAGTTCAATGGCAGCATATCATATGGACAAATGATCCACAGCTTTTTCCCGAATCGGTAGAAAAGCTCAAAGGGGCTGGGATTAAGGTTCAGTGCATCTATGAACATAAAAAAGACTTAAAGCTATTTAAGCTAATAGAAGGACTTATAGATCAAAAGCTATGGGGCCAGGCTTCCGATACATTAAGAATTTCATTAGTAGAACATTTCGGGGGTGTTTATGCCGATCTTAATTATACATTTAGCCGTCATGTTACATCAGAAACACATAAATATAATTTTTTTACTTCGACGTATAATGATGTTTATTACATAGCTAATTTCTTTTTTGGAAGCACAGCCAAACACCCTATTTTGCAAAAAGCACTATCGTTAATAGAAAGAAACATAGTAACACCGCCCGCTTATATAACATTATTTCCAAATCAAAGCCCAAACGTTATTACTAGTACGATCACTGCAAATCCAATTTGTTTAGCATACTATTCCCAAGCAAACAAGGATGACAATATAGATGTTATTTATCCTCCTACACCTGATCATGAAAAATTGAAATACACTTCTCATGATTATGATGAATCTCTGGGGCATCCTAATAGTAAAGAAATAAATGAAATACTAAAATCGATATGCCCTTTACAAAATTTTTATTTTTACATTCATGCCAAGGAAATATGTGGCTCAGATTCCCACAAGATAGGCGCAGATTCGCTGTTTGGTGGAACATGGAAGGTGAACTGAAGCATTAAGAGCTCAAAGGTAAGATTCATGCTTCTATACTTTCTATTTTAATTGCACCCTTGTCATGGATTTTTATTGACAATTTACGAGTTAATGATTACTTGACTTTAGCATATGTATGAAACTGTTTTTACTTCAGCACTTGATTCAGCACAACCTCACACTTCTAAAGAACCTGGGAATCAGGTAATCGAACAAGGAACAGGTGGTTGGGGAAGAGTTGCATTTGCCGTGGAAAATAGCAATGGAACATCGATTAATGCGCGTTTGCTTGAACCTAAAAAAATGGGGTATGAACTACCTATAAAAATATATCCTTTTGATTGGGAAAAAAATAATGAGGAAGGGAAAGCTAAATTTAATTTCATGTCACAGCACGATCTTAAGTGTGAGTTAGTTTTAAGAGGGACTTCGCCTGAATCGATTGATTTATCGAGCATTTTCATTATGGTGTTACTTGTTGCTCAAAATGGGACAATAGAAGACAAGGAAGCATTTGCAAAGAAGGCAGAGAAGGTAGAATGTATTAGATTGGAGAATATACTTAATCAAAGTGAGTCAAGAATGCTAACTTTACGAAGAGTATTCTCCCATATCAATCACCTTAAGGAGTATTTTATTAATCTCAAATGTTTGACAACCGATGGATTTGCGGATTTCAAAGATTGGTCAATACCGAGCTCGATAGAATCTTTTGAATTTAATCGTTGTATTGAGGGGTCTTTTGGACCTTGCTGTATCAGGGTGTGTGAAATGGAAAGTCTCAAATCAATAACGATTGAAGATCTTGTTGCTGAGGATACGTTGGAGATCCAGAATCTCCCTAACCTTAAGTTTATTACTATTAAGAAGCTATTGAGTGGTTCTCGTACTATAGACCTGAATCAGTTTCCAAATTTAGAGGGTATAGATGTCAATGGGTGCAATATCATTTTTGATAGAGATATTGCGACGACGGTTACTATTGGGTTATAGTTTCTTGTTCTTTTCCGGTTTCAATTTGTTCCTTAAAAGTTTTAATGACTCTGCTGTTTCCTACGACGACGAGAATATCGCGACCTTTTAGGATTTCATCTGGGCCAGGAGACAGGATCTTTTTTACTCCGCGCTGGATTCCTATGATATTAATTTTATAAAGCTGTCTGATATTGGCATCGGCCAAAGTGCTACCGATAATTGAGGATTCACTGGGCAAGTAAACGGTATCGATTTGAAATTTTCCTGCTGGGCATACTTCTTTTTCTTCGGTTTTCTGAGATAGGAGGGTTCTGGCTTTTTGGATCTGATCTTTATCGCCTACTAGGATTACGTGGTCTCCTGGGAATAAAGGGACTTCAGGACCTGGATCAAAAACTGTGAAGTTATCGCGGGAAATACCGACAACGGTTACGCCTGTTTCTCCTCTTAAATTAATTTCCCAAATTTGTTTTCCGCAGACGAGGACATCGTCTTTAATTTCTACGTCGTATAAATCAATGCCCCAGGGATGCCTTTGAGCGATGGCCTTTAACATTTTTTCACGACGTTCTTCTTTTGTTAATCGTAGTTCACTCGTTATACTTTGGATAAATAATTGCTCTAATCTACTGTTTACTCGAACAATATGTCTCCAAAAAAACATGCTAAATACGATAACAAGGCCGATAAAGGCAAATAATGCGACACCTGAAGGGAGGAAGGCAGAGGCTGCCGATAAATAAATTCCACCGAGGAACACTACTGCTAAACAAAGTATTCCTGTATTGACGATGTTACGCATATTTCCGCGTTGGAGGAGGCGGCTTCCTTTAAGGGTGAAGACGGATTCTGTGACTAGGAGGACGATAACTTCTAAATTTTTAATAATAGCAATTAAGAATGGTAAGCAGGCAAATGCGGCGATGACCCAAATGCCGGCCTGGGCCCACATCTCGTAATCTTTTATTATTGAGAAACCCTCGGTGTAGTTGATAGCCAAATAAGCTACAAGCAATATGCCATTAAAAAGTAAAAAGTATCCTATTATTTTAAGTATTGGTTTTTTAATGAGGCTAACGAAAGCACTTCTGCTTAGTTGTTCTTTTAAGGCCAGCAAGAAACTGTTATAAAACTCACCTGAGTCTTTAACGCCTTTGGGCATACGTTTTGCTAGGAAGTCGAAGACGGTAGCGGCATTGTTACTGAATGGAGGCACTATCATAATAGTTCCAAGCGCTACGCCAACGGCTATAGCCATAATTCCGGGATCGGTGACGTGTTGTTGGATACCTAGGGCAGCGATAACGAAGCTAAACTCACCGATCTGGGCTTTACAGACAGAAGCCTTGAAGGCAGTTCTTGGTTTTTCGCCAGTGAGGAACAATCCGATCCAGACGGTTAAAGTCTTTCCTACGATTACAATCAGAGTTAGGGCGACGATACTAATCCAGTATTTTGCTAGCAAATTAGGCTCAATTTCCATCCCAATACTGACGAAAAAGACAGCGGTAAAAAGGTTTCTCAGGGGTTCGATGGCTTCTTCGATTTCGTGGGCTAGATCGCTTTGAGAGAGGATGGATCCGGCCAAAAATGCACCGAGTGCGATTGAGAAGTGGAAATACTCTGCTAATTGGCCGACACCGAGAATTGATGCTACGGAGACGACGGTTATCATTTCGGGATTACCGAATTTTCTTAATAACTTGAGGAGTCGGGGAGCCAGAAGTTTTCCGATAAAGAAGACCATTACGATGAAAACGCCTACGAAGAATATGCTTTTCCAAGCTACTTGCCACTGAAATTTGCCGGTGAGGCCTACGGCTGTGAGGATGACTAAGACTAAGATAGCTAAAATATCTTCTAGGATAAGCATTCCTATGGCGACTTGGGCAAAGTTTGCTTTTAATGCATCTTGAGCTCTTAGAATAGGGATGGTCACCATGGTGGAGCTTATTGCCAATAAGCAGCCCAAGAATAGACCATTGATGCTGGACCAGCCTAACAGTGGGGCTGCGAGTATTCCGACGAAAATCATGACGATAGTTTGTAGGATTACGGCGAGTAATGCGGGGCCGAGAGTTCTCTGAAGTTTTTGAAGGTCAAATTCCAAGCCGATATAAAACATCAAGAAGGCTACGCCAAGCTCTCTAAGTTGTTCGATGGCAGCGAGGTTTTTTATTGGAGAGTGTGGTAGGAAATGAGGTCCCACGAGTAAGCCGCTCAAGAGGTAGCCTAATAGTACGGGTAGGCGCAGTGCTTTAAATAGTACGGTAACTACTGCAGCACAAACGACAACTATTGCTAAATCGTTGATTATACTTCCGTGTTCCAAATTGATTCTCCTTTTAGTTTATAATTAGTTCAAACGGTGTTTTCTACTAAATAACATATTCATTTTGCGATTCCCCAGCGTTTTGTAAAGGGATAAAATATAAAAGCTGCACGACCAATAATTTCTTTTTCTGGAACGAAGCCCCAGGAGCGGCTATCTTGGCTGTATGGTGAATTGTCTCCCATAGCGTAAAAATAACCTTTAGGTATTTCTACTGTACGCTCATCTGAAAGAGCGCCCATTCCCACATATCCGGGATAATCATCGATTTTTTTAGTATTTAAGTCAAATGCAGGTGCACCTTCTATTGGTTTACCGTTTCTATATAGGGTAGATTCTTTAATTTGAAGAATGTCGCCGCCTATGCCTACAAGACGTTTGATAAAATATTTATCTTCTGGAGTGCCATCGGGCGCGCGCATGCCTTCGATGTTTACTGTCGGGAACACTATTGGTTCGCCAATTTTTGGCAATCTAAAGTGATAGATCATTCGATTGACAAATAGGGTGTCTCCGGCGAGGATATCAAAGTCTAGTACGTCCTGGGATTTTTCTATGGTTTTGCCTGTTTTGATTATGGGCTGACCATCTAGAGCAACTATTTTTTTAGATTTAAAGGCTTGCTCGATTACTTGCCCAAAAGATTCTAGCTCAGGATAATAGGCTTTTGTGATAACATCTTCTAAAGGAAAATCCCAAGGTACTTTGACTTTAACTTCATGGTCGCCAACGTAGAAAGTATATAATCTCATGGGTGTTGGTAAGATAAACCAGCGCAGTCCTTTTGCTTTCTCAAAGCGGATGTAACCTGGCATTGGACCTTTTGGTGAGAATAAGGGTATGGTAAGTTCTCCTGTAGTAGGGGCTTTTACTTCGTAATTATTTGCACCGAGAACGATGCTTCTGAAGATTCTTTTAGCTAGGTTGGGTTTTTCATTTTTTGATGTATAAACTTCGGATGTCATTCCGTAAAAAGAGGGGTACATTGAATTTGTTGGAATGGTGAAAGGTTGAAGAAAGAAGGTCCTGATGCCCAAGGCCAAAATAGCGGCAACGACGATCATTTCGGTATTTTCTGCCCAGAAATTAAGGGGATAGATGGTACCGCCGCATTTCTTGGCGATGTTATGGAGTCGATCATGGGCTTTTTTAAGCTCATCGGCTGAGACATCTGTTTTTTTAATAAGATTGTTGAGGGAGTCGATGGCGTCTCTTAATTCTGTGAGGTCTTGGGGGTCAAGAAGATCACATCGGTAATCGTATACCTTCTGGCCGAGACGAACGAGTTCTTTGGCTTGTTCGAGTTTTTTCTTTAATTGAGTTTTTTTGGAGAACATAGTTTTTAAGTGTTTTTCAATACTTTAATGAATGCGTCTTGGGGAATCGAAACATTTCCGAAGTTTTTCATTTTTTCTTTTCCTTTTTTCTGTTTTTCTAAAAGTTTTTTCTTACGAGTAATGTCGCCACCATAACACTTTGCAGTTACGTCTTTTCTCATGGCACTCATTGTTTCTCTAGCTATAATCTTACTGCCGATAGCGGCTTGAATCACAAGCTTAAAGAGTTGTTTTGGTAAAATATCCTTAAGCTTTTCGCATAGACTTCGTCCTCTGCCCTCGGCTTTGGATCTGTGGACGATGGAAGCAAATGCGTCGATTGGTTCTGAGTTGACTAAGATGTCCATTTTGACCAGGTCGGAAATTTGATAGCCAATTAATTCGTAGTCCATTGAGCCGTAACCTCGAGTGATGCTTTTGAGGCGGTCGTTGAAGTCGATTAGGATTTCGTTTAAAGGAAGATTGGCAACTAATAGGAGGCGTTCGCCGTCTAGAGTTTCGGTATGGTCGCAGATACCGCGTTTTTCGCTGATTAAGGCTAAGATATCTCCGATGTAACTATTGGGAGTGAGGATAGAGGCGCGGATCATGGGTTCTTTCATTTCTTCGATTACGGAAGGATCGGGTAGGTTGACGGGGTTGTCGATTTCGATATTTCTTCCATCAGTTAAGGTAACTTGGTAAACGACGCTTGGGTAGGTTGAGATGATATCTACGCTATGTTCGCGTCGAAGGCGTTCTTGGACAATTTCCATATGGAGTAGTCCTAGAAAGCCGCAGCGGAAGCCGAAGCCTAGGGCGGCAGAGCTTTCGGATTGGTAGGTTAGTGAGGAGTCATTGAGTTGGAATCGAGCGAGGGCGGCTTTAAGTTTTTCATAATCGGAAGTGTCGAGTGGATAAATTCCGCTAAAAACCATGGGGCGTACTTCTTGGTATCCTGGGAGGGATTCGGGGGCGGGATTTGAAAAATGGGTAATGGTATCGCCGGTTTTAACATCAGCGACGTTTTTGATGCTTGTGACTACATAGCCTACACAGCCGCGGGACAAGACTTGTTCGGGAACCATTTGAGGGGAAAACTTTCCAACTTCTTTTACGGAAGCCTTCAATTGGTTATTCATAAAAAGGATTTCATCACCGGCTTTTAATTGGCCGGAGAATACACGGACATAGCAGATAACACCTTTATAAGAATCGTAGACGGAGTCGAAGATCAAAACGCGGGTTTGCTTATAGTCGGCCCAACGGGGTTTGGGTAAGCGGTTTATAACGGCCTCGAGAATATCTTGGATGCCGATACCAGACTTGGCACTGGCGAGAACGGCATCTTCAGCTGGGAGTGCCAAAACGTCTTCTAGTTGCCTTTTGATACGATCAGGGTCAGCACTGGGCAGGTCAACTTTATTGATAACTGGGATGATATGGAGGTTTTGAGCAATAGCCAAGTGTGCGTTGGCTACGGTTTGGGCTTCGATTCCTTGGGCTGCATCTACGAGTAGGAGGCAACCTTCGCAAGCGGCGATGCTTCGTGAAACTTCGTAAGAGAAGTCGACATGGCCGGGGGTATCGATTAGGTTCAGGAGGTATTCCTGACCATTTTTTGCAGTATAGACCATGGAAACGGGGTGGCATTTGATGGTGATTCCTCGTTCGCGTTCTAGGTCCATTGAGTCTAGGAGTTGAGCTTTCATATCGCGCTTTAGAACAGTTGAGGTACTTTCTAGTAAACGGTCTGAAAGAGTGGTTTTGCCGTGGTCAATATGGGCTATAATGCAAAAATTTCTAATGTAATCAGTATCGTCCATGTAAGTGTATTTTTATAAATATCGCGGTGATGCAAAGAATGACTTTATTAGTATAAAGTTAAATCTTTGTCAGCAAATAAAAATATATTTCGGAAAAACGGGTGCAATTAAAAGTGCGGGGTAAAAAATTTATTCCGACAGAGGCTTCGAGTTTATGCATATTAAAATTATAAATCGTAGAAGAAAAAAAAACCAAAAAACAGCATTATTTGGATTGCAATAGTTGAATTTTTAAATACACTTTGTGGTAAAATTCAGCTAGTTTTTTTTACCACAAAGTGTATTTAAAAAGCCTTAGGATTTATATGATTTAGTGGATTAATTTTATTTACTATCAGTGGATTTTACCCCGCACTTTTAATTGCATCCTGGAAAAACCCAGGGGCATCGAATAGCTTGAGAGGTATGCGATGTCTCTGAATTGGGTTTTCAAATCGGATTAATCCAGACCAAAGACTGACAGGGGATGGAATTGTAGAGGGCAATGACGTCTTGATTGCTAAGGGTGATACATCCGAGGGTGACTGGGGAGCCTAGGAGATGTTCGCGGTTTGTGCCATGGATATAGATGTAGCGATGGTAAGAGTCTACGCCTGGGCCTTGATTGACACCTAATTCGAGGCCTTTTAGCCAGAGAATACGTGTTGTGACAAGGCGTTGATCTTGAAGATGTTCTTGTGATTCCCAGTACTTTTGGCCAATGGGTTTACGTTGTTTGAAGACCATGCCAGATTCTGCGTCATCGCCAATTTTTTCGGCAATAATGTGCATACCCCAGGGAGTTCCAAAAGAATCTTGGGTACAGGAGGATGGTTTTTCTGAAGTCGAAATTATATAGGATCTTATTAGGGAATTCTCATGGTAGTGGTAGAGCTCTTGAGAAAAAATGTTGATAATGAGGTTATGAGAGGAGGGTGTGATTTTCAAGCGTTTGCAATCTTTTAAAAACTCATTTTGGAGGTTATTGACTAAACTTGTAGAGCTTTTTATCATTTAAATGATCTGTAATCTCTTCTGGATGTAAGTTATCTATCTTACAATCTTAAAATTATAAAAATGACCAACCTGGGACACAATTGGTTAAGAGCCATCATCCAACTTAAGTTACTAAATAAAACCACGCTAATAAAATGATTAAAGTAATTACGGTAATGGGTAAGCCGACCGCCATGTGATTTTTCCAATTAATTTTTACACCTAGCTGAGAAGCCTGTGCAATAACAATAATATTAGCTAAGCTACCAATAATAAACATGTTGCCAGCCAGTGAGCTGGATAATGCAAGCAAAGAACCATTGAAAGAATTATCGATTAATGGCAATAACAGCATTACTGCGGGCACATTTGAGACGATATTTGATAACACCACAGAGATTAGAAAAATCCATGTCGATGAATGGACATCGATGTGGTAATGCGTTAAGAATTTTGGCAACGAATTGATATCATGAATATCAAGAAAACTTCCATTAACAATGAAGAGGCCTATAAATAGAAGTAATAATTGCCAATCGATAAAACCAAACAAGGTTTGAGAGGCCATGCGACGACTTAATAATAAAAATCCTGCAACCACCAAAGCAATTTTTTCTCGAGGTAGATCGGTGAAAGAAAACGTTAAGACAATGACAATAATGACCATGATGCCTTTGAAACTTTGCCAAAAATTGAAGGGGATGATTTCAAAATTAATTTCTTGGTTTTTCTTAAACCAGTTTCCTTTGATCTGATATTTAATGACAAACCAAGTAACGAAAAGGCCTAGTAAACAAGGAATAAGAGACAATTTCAAATACTGAGCAAATGGAATATGTAGAACCTGTCCAATTAATAAATTTTGTGGATTACCGATAAGTGTTAAGGCGGATCCAATATTAGAAGCACAGGCTAGTCCAATTAAAAAAGGGACTGGATTCAACCCTTTTCGAAAGCATGCTTTTATAATTAAAGGTGTCAAGGCGAGACAAACGATATCGTTAATGAGTACTGCGGAAAGTAAAGCAGAAATAAGAATAACTGCCAAAAGTAATTGAGGAGGGGTTAATACCCATTTCCCCATACATTCAACGACATAAGTATAAAAGCCACTGAAATAAAACTGGGCAGAAATTATCATAAAGCTAAAAAGAATAGCTAGAGCAGAAAGATCGACGTAATTTACTGCTTGTGAAATAGAGATATTCTGTAATTCAATAAAAGCAATGGCTCCAAGAAAAGCAATGCCTGCGCGATCCAAAGCCAAACCAGGCCAGCAACCTAAAATCATTCCTAAGTAGACGAAGAAAAAAATAATTAAAGCTACTATTTCCATATTTTTATAACTGCTAGAACACTAGCTATATGACCTATCTTGTCAGTAAAAATAATCTGAAAATGCCCTACGCCCGGCTTTTTTAAGTTCGTCTATTACTTGACAGTAAGGGCTTGGGCCATAGCTGATGCGTGAGACTCCTAAATTTGCAAATGGTTTTGGCGATGTTGGGTAAGACAGGATTAGTATATTAATGGGGATGGGGGATAGTTGACAGAGTTTTTCAATATACTTAGGATTTTTTAGACCAGGAACAAAGAAGCAATCGGCTCCGGATCTTGCATAAGCTGTGGCACGTTTTATAGCTTCTTCTATGAGGAAATCATTGTGATCGCTATCGTTGTTTCTAAAGAAGATATCAGTTCTTGCATTGATGAAAAAAGGGACGGCAGTTTCTTTTGCTATTGCATGAATTGCTTTAATGCGTGCACACTGGTCTTCAATGGAATGTAATTTTTTTCCTCCGATGATTCGGTCTTCAAAATTGATGCCTACGGCGCCGGCTTCAATAATTTTTTTAACGTTTGTTTGTAATTGGCGCGGACTTTTTCCGTAGCCTCCTTCTATATCGACGGTTACTGGAAGATTAACGCTTTTAATGATTCGGCTGAGGTTAGCGAGCACTAAATCAAAGGGTAATTTTTCTCCATCATTAAAGCCATGGGATGCGGCCACGGACCAGCTTCCAGTGGCCAGGACTTTTGCACCGACATGTTCTATTGCTCGTGCACTTCCGGCATCCCAAATATTAAATAAAATTAAAGGGTCTCCTTTGATATGCAAGCTTCTCAATAAGTTAGCATGATCTATTTGTGTTGTCATAATGTATTTTATCAATGCTCTGATGTATACTTGATCTGATGTTCAGTATTTGCTATTGATACCTGACCTTGCAAGAAAAAACTGAAAATTTGTTTATATAAATGGGGGCAAATAAAAAGAGGTTTTGAATTGACCTCGTTGAAGGATCAAACAGACTTGGGCTTTATGTATTCGTTATGATGGGGACGTAGCTCAGTTGGAAGAGCGCTACAATGGCATTGTAGAGGTCGTCGGTTCGAACCCGATCGTCTCCACCATTTTTTGGAAAAAGATTGAGTGTATTTTCTTTAATAAAGCCAGTACTGCTTGCTCCAGTTTTGGAAATTTTTTGCATCGTGTTGCCATTGTGCAATGAAGGCCGTTACGTCAACTCTTCCTCCGGATTCTGTAATGGCCTTGTACCATGCGTCAGAACCTACATGTTTATTGAAGAGAGTTTGTTTTAAATTTTCTGCATGAAGGAAGGGATTTTGAGGATCCCATAAGCAAGCTAGTTGCATTAAGTGAAAACTCAATTCAGTAGGGCGCCAGGCATTATAGTCAGTTATGGTGATATACAACCCTTCATGTTTTTTTTGTGTGATGGTATTAAATGAACTTTTTCTATGAAAAGCTAGGCCCGGGATATTCTTGGCCTTGAGTATTTTTTCAAGAGATTTAATGTCTTTTTTGGGGTGGGAAATAAGTCTGAAGGGGTATTGCGTTGCGTAACCATGAAGGAAACCGCCGATTTGGCAGCCTAGGCCTGTCATAGGGTATCCTTCTGCTGCATTTAGGTCGATTATAACAGGGGATGTGGGAATCCACTTAA
>Ga0207144_1121_pt1 | contig 14036 bp, 9 predicted proteins | sample Alteio_BWMinHeat_FD_153583 | JGI IMG/M metagenome (GOLD analysis project Ga0207144, IMG submission 153583) | Enriched cells from forest soil in Barre Woods Harvard Forest LTER site, Petersham, Massachusetts, United States -... | ecosystem: Environmental > Terrestrial > Soil > Temperate forest >...
GATTTCGGCGGCGGCCCGAAGGAACGGGATGCGGATGAGCATGTTGTAGCCGATTTCGCAGTGCTTGCGCATGATCTGCTTTTCGTCGTCGGTGAGGGGACCCGGTTTGCGGAGAATACCATCGGGGATGGCCATTTTCCCGATGTCGTGGAGGAAGGCGGCGCGGGCGAGAATGGCCAGATAGTCAGTTGGAACGGGCATGGCTTTAGCGATGGAAATGGTGAAGGCCGTGACGCGCTGGCAATGCCCTTCGGTTTCGGCGTCCTTCAAGTCGAGGGCGCTGCCCAGGGCTTCTAGCGTGTCGTCATAGGATTGTTCCAGTTGGGCGAACGCGACTCGGAGTTGCCCGGTGCGCTCTTCGACCTGCTGTTCGAGCTGAAGCTGGTAGCTGCGGTTTTCCGCGACGAGGCGGCGGTGCTGAAGAGCGCGGCCGACACCGAGGAAGAGCTGGTCTTTTTCAAAGGGCTTGAGAATGTAGTCGTAGGCGCCGCGACGGATGGCTTCGAGAGCCGTAGAAATGTCGTGGATGGCGGTGACCATGATGACCGGGATCTCGGGGTCATATTCGCGAAGCCAATCGAGCAACTTGATGCCGTCCATCTCGGGCATGATCATGTCGCTCAAGACCAGATCCGGGGTGGACTTTTTGACTTGCTCCTGAGCAGCGCGGCCATTGCTCACGGCCGTGCAGCGATATCCTTTCGATTCGAGCATGGTGGAAACGACTTCCCGAATCGCTTCTTCATCGTCGACGACCAGAATGCGTTCTAGCTCCACGAGTGTTTGCCCCCATTGCCATTATACGGGACGGCACAGGAGGAATGCGGTGGGCTTGCCCATTAAGAAAATAGCATGTTAGCGTCGAAGGAACCTTGATGGAGGGCTTCGTTCCGTCCTTAGCGAGAGAGCCGGTGTCTGTATCTCGCGGCGACGGCAGATCAGAGCGGGAGGCAGTCGATCGTGTTGGCGAACCAGGGCCTGCTCGGTATCGCTTTCTTCGAAGCGACGGCGTTCATCGTCCTACTGGTCCTTTTCTTCATTTTTCAGCGCGATCATATCAATAAGTATTTCCGGCTGTGGGTTGCCGGCTGGCTGGTGTTTACGCTGGCATCGCTGTCGGAAGTTGTAATGCTCAGCCGTGATTTGTCGGAATTGTGGATGGCCGTGGTGATGGGGAGAGTTGCAGCGATGCTGCTGTTCTCGGCCGCCGCGGTGCAATTTACGACGGGAGCGGGGAAGCGGGGCTGGCCGATACTGCCGCTCGCGGGAGGGGTGTTATTTGGAGTTTATTACTTTCAGCGCAGCGTGACACCGGACTATGCCAACGTGTCTTGGGGAACGGCGCTGCTCGCGAGCGCGGTATGTCTTTGGGCGGGGATGGTGTTGTGGAGGTCGCCGCTGTTGCGGCGCGCGCACGGAGTGCGATTGCTCGAGGGTGTGTTTTTATTGACTGGCATCCACGGATTGGATCGTCCGCTGTGGCCGCAGCATCCGTATTTTTTATTGCGAGTGGCGTTTGACCATTTGCTGGGCGTGGCCCTGGGGATTGCCATGGTGGTCGTGGTGTTGGAGGGCGCGCGGTCACGGACCGTAGAACTCAACGAGAAACTGCGGCGGCTCACCCTGTTGACGACGGCCAGCACGCAAACGCTGTCCGTGCAGGAAGTGCTGGACCGCGTGCTCGCTCATCTGGTGGAGAGCCTGGGAGCGACGCACGGGATTGTGCGGCTGCTGGAAGGCGAAGGAGACAAGGCCGAGGTTGTGATACACGCTTCGGTTGGATTTCAGCAGGAGTATTTGGAAAAGTATCGCAGATTACCAGCGAAGGCGGCTTGGACTCAGCGGGTGTTACACAAGGACTGTGAGTTCTTTCGCATGGAAGATGAACCGGACCCGGGAGTGCGGCGAAGAATGGCGGAAGGCGGCATCGGCAACAGCATCACCATGGCGCTGTCGGGAAAAGACGGGCCGCTCGGGCTCATCGCCATCGGCACCACGCGAAACGAACAGTTTCAGGCTGACGAAATCTCGTACCTCTTGAACATAAGCAACTTGTTGGGGTTGACGCTGCAGAACGTACGATTGTTCGAACAAGTTGCGACCGTTCAGCAGCAGTGGGCGTACACCTTCGATTCGATCGGCGACCCGATTTTGGTGCACGATCGGCAAGGGCGAATTCTTCGATGCAACTTGCGGTTGGGGCATCTGCTGGGGAGGGATTCGCAAGCGCTTGTTGGGCGCGGGGTTACGGACCTGCTGGCGCGAAAAAACTTGTCGTACGAGATGTGCCCGTATTGCGAAGGTGTTGCGGGGGAAGGGGATGATACGGACCCGTGGCTGCAAGGTTATTTTCTTGCGTCGAATTCCACGTTCACTGATCCGGCGGGAAATCTGCTCGGGACAGTGCATGTCCTGAAGGACATCACGGAAAGAAAGCGCGCGGAAGAAAAATACCGCACGCTTGTCGCCAGCGTGCAGGAAGGCGTTTTTATTTCGACACCGCAGGGGCGATTCCTGGATTTCAACGAGGCCATGATGCGCATGACGGGCTTTGAGACCCGCGAGGAAATGCTGGCGGTTGATATTCCTGGCGCGATGTATGTAAATCCTGCGGACCGCGACCGGCTAAAAAAGCTGCTTCAGGAACACGGCACTGTGGCGGACTTCGAATTCGAAATGAAGCGCAAGGACGGCGAAATTCGGACGGTGCTGGAGTCATCCATCTCCGTGAAGGACGCCGCGGGGAATGTAACGGCTTATCAGGGATTTCTTCTGGATATCACCGAACGGAAGAGAGCGGAGCAGGAAATCCGGCGGCGCAACCGAGAACTGCTGGTACTGAACTCCATCGGGCAATCGCTCATGGAGTCGATGGACTTGGGAGATTCGCTGCATCGAACTCTGCGGCAGATGGCGGAGCTGTTCAGTCTGGACGCATGCGCACTGTACCTGTTTGACGAAGCGGGAACAAAGATCCGGCGCGTTGCGGCGGTGGGACACCGCTCGGAGTATGCCAGGAGTTTTCCTCCGGTCGCTCTGAAGCCAGACCTGCTCCAGCACATCAAGGCGGTGCACGCGACATTTCTTTCGGTCCAGGGACTGCCGCTGCCCGCAATATTTCGCGAGGCGCAGAGGAAAGAAGAGCTTCTGTCTGCCTATATCGTGGTGCTGTGGTCGAAGGACCGCGTTATCGGCGGGCTGACGGTGGGGAGCCGTACGCCCAAGGAATTTTCGCCGGCGGATGTCAACCTGCTGATCGCGGTCGGCAGCCAGCTCTCAAGCGCCATCGAACGCACGACGCTTTACGAGGAGGCACGGCAGGCGTACGAGAACTTGCGCCGTACGCAAGAGCAACTCTTGCACAGCGAGAAGATGGCGGCTGTAGGGCAATTGATTTCCGGGGTGGCGCATGAGCTCAACAATCCACTCACAGCAATTCTTGGCTACAGCCAGTTGCTGATCTCGAGCGGGCAGACCGGGGCGCAAGGAATCGAATACTCCGAAAAACTCTACAAACAGGCGCAGCGGACGCACCGCATCGTGCAGAACTTGCTTAGCTTTGCCCGGCAGCACAAGCCGGAGCGCGTCCCAGTACAGTTGAATCTGATATTGGAAGAGACGCTGGCGCTGCGCGACTACGATTTGCGCATGAATCACATTCGCGTGCATCTGGACCTTGCGCCAGAACTGCCTTATACATCGGCGGATCCTCACCAACTGCAGCAGGTCTTCCTGAACATGGTCAACAACGCCGTGGACGCCATGCTGGAGCATTCCAACGAAGGGGATCTTTGGGTGAGAACGGGTGCGAACGGAGACAAGCTGTTCATCGAATTTACGGACAGCGGCCCCGGTGTAAAAGACGCGTCGAGGGTTTTCGACCCTTTCTACACGACCAAGCCTGTCGGCAAGGGAACCGGACTGGGTCTCAGCATCTGCTACGGCATTATCTCGGAACACGGGGGATCGATCCGTGTGCGCAATGCAGCTCCGCGAGGGGCCTCGTTTACCATTGAGGTGCCCTATCAGCCCGTAAGGGCCGTGAAGGGTTCCGAGACCGGCCAGACCATGGAACAGGTCAAGGAAGGCCGCATCTTGTTGATAGATCAGGACGATTCTGTACTACAAGCGGTTGGGGCTATTTTGCGTGAGCGAGAGCACGAGGTCGAAACCGCCAAGACCGTGGCAGACGCGATGGCCGCACTCGAGAAACAAGAGTTCGACTTGGTGTTGGCAGATTTGGTCCTTGCCGGCGCCGCCGGGCGCAACCTACTTCATGACTGGATCATGGCGCGCAGGCCGAGCTTGGCGAGGCGGTGTATTTGGATGCGCGGAGTCGCGTCACTCGGTCGTCCTCCGGAGGAAATGCCCCGCAACGGCGACTACATGCTCCAGAAGCCGTTTAAGGCCGCAGAACTGCTTGCCGCGGTGGATGAGGTGTTAGGGAGTATCCAGCCCGTGCCCATCCAGCGATGAGGCGAGCCTCGCCGCCAGCGCGGCACGCTCCCCAACCTCTTTCATGGCAGTTTCTAAGCGGATCGACAGTCTGCTGACAACCCCGCTCAATGACCCAAGCTCGGGAAGAGGCGCAAATCCAAGAAGGAATTTCATGCGAACCATTTCATAGCGCCACGAAAAGGCCAAACCTAATTGAAGCCGTTCTAATTCCTGCGCCGCGCCAACCTGCGGCGCCATGGAGGCAATGACTCGCGCCAACCGCCATAACTTCAGGAAATCGCCGCGCAGGCAGGCCAGATAGGCCAAGGCGATCTTGCGGCGCTCTCTCCGCACTCGGCGGGTCAGTGCCAGCGAGGCTCGCGAAGCAAGAAAAGCGGAATCTTCCGCAGCCATGGACTGCCGGACTTGCGGGAAATAGGTCACATGGCGCCGGTCCAGGTCTTCCGCAAAGCCGAGATCAACATCGGGCTGCGGGAACTTGCGTGGATCTCGCAAGACCCATGCCAGGAGAAGCATCAGGAGAACTGCAAACCCAAACAACAGCAAAAGAGGGAGGTTCACTGTGGACGCGCCTCCAGTTTCCAAAGTCGCAGAAGTTTTTCATTAAGCTCGCGCAAACGCACATTGATCTCAGGCGAAAGCCGCTGATAAGTGGAATCCGAGGGCGGGGCGGCTTCCCGGGCCTCGATGGGCAAGGGCTTCCAAAGAGCGGCCACCCAGATAAACAGCACCACGATAAAGGAGATCGTGGGCGAGGATTGCCAGATTGGCTCATAAGCATAAAACGCCTTTTTGACAAGGCTTTGCATGACGGTATGGATCAGAATCTCCGTGCAGGAATACAGACAAAAGCCCCCGAGGATCATCTTATAGGCGGCGGGAACTTGAACGGAGTAGTAACGGGAAAGGAGCAGGCAGGCAATGACAGCCGCGGCGAACGTGAGGTGATAGCCGCGATTAAGCTCGAACCACCCCGCCGAAACCCAAGCGCCACGAGTTGCCAGTGCGACAATAAGGACGACGAAGGTAGAAGTGAACGCCAATGCTCGCCATATGAGGCCCCAAATGCCTTGGTAAGGTCTAAGAGTGACCTTGAGAATTTCGGTGGTGGCCAGGGCCTGCGCGAGAAGAGTCACGCATTCCGAGCACCAGGCGAGGATTGTGCCTCTTGGAGAACTACTCCCCCAAATGGAATACACGAACACGAGGAAAGCGACCTGGCATAGATTGAGGGCTACATAGACGGTGAAAAAAGGCAGCTTGCGGAAACCGCCTTTCGCGAACAGAAGAATCAGCGCGATCAGTTGTAGCAAGGCACTGCAAGCCCACAGCTCGCGGACGTAGGGGGGAAAGGAACCCATCGCGGTTGCATGCTAGCATGTCGTGACTGCCCGGTAAATAAACAATTAGGAGGGCTTAGGAGGGCGGGACAGGCGGTTGGTACTGGAACGACCTATCAGGCGGCCTAACCTTGGCAGCAGAGATTCCGAGGATGGGCCATCGAATCCCTGCGGGCGATCAGAAGAGGCTAACAAAGCATTAAGATCGCGTTGCTGCGCTTTTGTGACGGGATTATGGACAGAGCGTAGCTAAAACTAGAAATTTCCTAGAGTGGCAGCCTCGCAACTCGCCGTGCACCCTGCTGGCGAGTTGCGAATCCATAAACAAGTCGGGAGTTTCATGCCAGCTGTCTGGGCGGAGGTGGGGGAGTGGGAAGAGGCGAGCCGCTGATTGCGGAGCCGCTGAAACGCGGCGGAGGTGGGGGGGTCGGAAGAGGCGAGCCGCTAAGAACTGCAAAGGAGACTACAGCACCACGATTACTGGATAAGTGTTTGACCGAGCTATTAACAGGGAGTACGATCGAAATTATCAAGGCAAGCAACGCCAGGTGAATTGAGATGTTTCTCTTCATGGTTAAATGCCTCCTAACGGAACCATGACGGGGAATCGGAAGAGTTGATGGCAGTGCTCTAAAACGTTCCGTCTTCGGAACGGATCGATGGAAGAAAATGATCACGCAGCTCCAGCAAAACCGGCGCATCATTCAAGATTTCACGCTGACCACCCTGGCGGGAATTCCTGGAGAATTCAGCAGGCTTACCTATCTGGCCTCGTTGCGCGATCTCTCGAGCGGACGATACGAGCACGCGGGGCTTGCGGCCCTGTACCCGGACGAGGCTATGCAGCAGGCCCTGCAACTGTGCCACGAGCAGATTTTCGAGCGAGTTTTGGAAACACCGCTGGAGCAGCAAGAAGCGGATCTAAAGCAATGTCTGGAGCGCATGCCCGGCGGGCTCTGTGCGGCGCTCGCTCATTGGCGCCGGATGGAAGCCTACCGGGTTTTGATGCCGGAAGGCGCCCCGGGCTATCTCAAGGAGCTTTTCTGCTCGAATCTCCGCGCGCTGCTGGAGATTCTCCAGGAAGCATGCTCCACGGTTCGTTCAGGCGGGTAACCACGCCCACCACACGGCCGACCACCTCGGCCTCTTCCGGCAAACGCCAAGCCTCGGGTACGCAGCGGGATAGAGGATGTGGCTGCATAAGCAGGCGCGTCCCGTCTTGCTGAAACCATCCGCAACGATAGCCGTCGCGCAACTCGACGAAATACATGGGGCGGTCGTATTCATTGGCCCAGTTGTCGTCTTCGATGCGGCGAACACTGATATCCACGAGAACCACACTCCCCGGGCGCAGCAGGGGCACCATGCGCCGGTCCGACGAGCCGATGTATCCATAACGGTGTCGGGCATCGCCATCGGTGAGCACACCCTCGAGACTGCCCCACTGCTCGACCATGCGCGCGAGCAGCTCGGTTCGCTTTGGATCGAAAGCCGGATCGAATCGCAAAGGAGTCTTCAGAGATATGGGAGGCGCTGCAAGATGCGTGTGCGGCGCTTGAAAGGCGCCACCGTCAGAGAAACAGTCCTCAATAGGAACATCGTACCAGCGGAAGATTTCCAGCGGATTCAAGTGATAGACGACCGCTAGCGTATAAAGCTTATGCAGACCCGGGATAACTCCCCGGTTTTCAATATCCGCCAGACGGCTGATATGAAGTATCAACTCCGGCCGGCCGCGGCGCGCTGCCAGCTCAAAGCTCGCTCGCTCGACATCGCGATACGTTAAGCCAAGACGTTCACGGGCCTGCCGCAGACGAAGTCCGGGAAGCATGTTTTCCTCGGGAGGGGGCTGGGAGTAACAAGGGACAGTATAGCAGAACTACCATTCTGTTAAGGATTCGGAACGCAGGGCTGTGAATTTTTTCGGAAATGTTTTTCATTCGAACTGGCAAAAAACTTGCGGGACATCGCTTCCGAGCTCTGTTCCACGGCCATCTTCATTGCTTTTAGTCGCTTGCGCGAACTCGGACGGCTGCGGCGCTGCCCTGCGGCGGCCGCTCATCTGACGATAAATGGACTGGGATTGGGGAGGGATCGCGTTTCCTATCACGCAGCACCTGGTTTCCCTAGTAGCAGCGGTGCTCCGGCGTTATCTGTTATTCTCGAAAGACTATGCCCCTAATGAGCCAAAGAGTTGCAAAGCGCCTCTGCGCATTCGTGCTGATAGTTCTGTGGTTTGTCGATGGAGGCACGCTCCGGGCGCAACAGGCAGCCACCGCGCCTGCCGCTGCAGCTCAGCCGAAAGTGAAAAATGCCGAGTTTGCGGCCACGGCAGATGAAGTGCTGCAACAAGTGAGCGAGATCACGGGACTTAAGCTGCTTACACCTCTGAAGAAGACGCTGCGATCGCGGGAGGAGATACGCGCCTATGTCATCCGGGAAATGGATGAAGAGAAAAAACCGGCGGAACGTTATGCGGAGGCACGAAGCGCCGAAGCCTTTGGCCTTCTCCCTAAGGGATTCGATCTGGATAATTTTATGATTGATTTGCTAACCGAGCAGATCGCCGGGCTCTACGATCCCAAATCCCGGGAATTCTATATTGCCGATTGGATTCCCCTCGATGATCAGCGCATGGTCATGGCTCACGAGTTGACCCACGCTCTCCAAGACCAGCACTTTCAGATCGAGGCGTGGGAGAAAGCCGCGCGGCCGAACGACGACGCGGAGCTGGCGCGCGAAGCGGTGCTCGAAGGCAGCGCCATGGCTGCCATGATCGATTACCTCCTGAAAGGAACGGGACATTCGGTCGCAGATTTACCCACGATTGATCCTTCGGCTTTTGCCGGCGATATGTCCAAATCGCCCAAGCTCGAAGAGGCCCCACCGTTTCTGAAGGATGCAATGATATTCCCCTATTTTGGAGGGTTGACCTTTTCCACGGCGATTTTAAAGCCAGCGGGGTGGAACGGTCTGTCAGCGGTTTTTAGAAAGCCGCCGCTTTCCACACAGCAGATCATGCATCCGGCCCTTTACAAGTCCGGGCAAGCCCCCGCGCAAGTCACGATACCTTCCTTCGAAAAACTCCTTGGCCCGGAGTGGACGAAAATTGATGAGAACGTGATGGGGGAATTTGGCTGGAAGGAAATATTGAAGCAGTTTCTGGGCGAGGAGAGGGCTACACCACTTGCCGCAGCGTGGGGTGGAGATCGCTACGTGCTCTATGAACAAAAACAAAGCAAACGGCTGATCCTGATGGCGCGCCTGCACTTGGACAGTGAAGAACATGCAGGGCGGTTTTTTGGGCAATACTCGGAGGCGCTCGAGAAAAAGTATGGTATACACGAGAACGCACCGCGTTCGTCGAATTTCCTTACTTTCGAAACCCTGGACGGCGGCGTGTTCTTGCGGTGTGTGGGTACGGAGTGTATTTCGGTGGAAGGCACGAGCCGGGCAGTGTTTGACGGCGTCAATGGAATGATTGGATGGACGGCGGCGCCGGTCGCGTCCAAGGCGGCCGACACCGCATCTGGATTGGAGGCAAACGCTGTTGCGTTTGCGAAGAGATAGGAATTGCGGCCACGTTCGGCGTAGGGTGGAATGAACGTTGGTTGTAAACTTCGCTGAGTGCCTGGGCTGAGTGGTTTTAGGAATTCAAAAGAGACAAGCCAGTTGCTCCACGATTCGCAGATTTGTTTTTGCCTTCTAGGCGGTTGATGCGAACTAACAATTTTTCCACGAGGCACGTCGCACGGGCTACGGCGTATGGGTCGCGCATGTGAATGCGCATGCGTTGAAGTTTCGCCAAGCCCAGGCGCGCAAATTCCGTTGCGCGCGCAGGATCTTTGGCGCGACGCTCGTAGTGAATGGCGAGCTGTTCACAAGCCAGGACCCCATCTTGTGGGTCGCTAGAGAGTTCGAGCCAGAGTGCCGCTGCTCGGGCGTGATCGCCGCGGCGTTTGGCGAGTAGGGCAAGCTCGCGTCGTGCGCGAGGGAGGAGCTCGGCGGGAAGGCCGAACTCGAGCGCCTGCGAACAAGCGACATGAGCGCGATCGGAATCGCCGCGCCGCTCGAAGAAACGCGACAGGCCGAAGAGATCCAAGCTGTCGATTCCATCGCGATCAGTAGGTTCGGACGCGATGAATGTGTTGATTTTGCCAAAGAGGGCGGCCAGGCCGCGCAGATCCATCTGGTTGTGGCGAACGATGCCGACGATTGGACCGCAGGGGCCGCCGCGAAGATAGTCGAAGTAGTACTGCGGAATGAGTGCGGAGGCGATGTCATCTTCGCGATGCCAGCCGAGGCGTGGCGCATCGAGAACGCGCCGCTCCAGCTCGACGAGGCGGACGGAGCCCAGGCGCAGCTTCCAAAGAGCCCGCGCGGGATGAAGCAGATCAAGATGCGCGGCCAATCGCGGCGTGGAAATGGAGCGGGTCATCGCGAAACGATTTTCGAGCAGCGGCCAGTCGAAGGATTTTCCGTTGAAGGTGACTAGAACGGGACGATCGGCGAGGCGCGCGGCGAGTTCGTGAAGGAGTGAGTGCTCTTCGGTGAAATCGCGCATGAAGAATTGTTCGACTTGGAGGCCGCCGGCGTCCCACCAGGCGCTGCCTACGAGAAAGGGATAGGTTCCCGTGCCGCCGGCGAGACCTGTGGTTTCCGTGTCCAGGAAGAGCCATTTGGCGGGATCTTCGAGGGCGGCGCGCGTGCGGCGAGACATCCCGGCGTCACGTGTGCGGGAGAAAAGTTCGAGCGCGACGGCGGACGGCTCGGAAAACTCGGGCGTGGAAAACCAGTTGCGAATGGCAAGGTGCTCGCCAAAATGATTTTTTGCCACGCCTGCGCCGAGGATATGGGCGATGGAATCCTCTTGATCGGGCGCGCGGAGAGGCGCTGGACGTGATGGCCCGGGACGTGCGGGCCTGAGCGCGGCGAGGCGAGAGAATTTGTCTGTGGCCGCAGGCATCTAGCCACACAACCTGTCGAGAATGGCGAGAGCGGCTTCTTTGGCCCGCGGTGCGAGGTCGCCCGCGGGTCCCACGCAGGAGGGGCAGCCTTCCTCGCACGGGCACGCTGCGATTAACTCACGCGTTTTGCGAATCAGCAGATCGTGAGCGCGGAAGAGCGGTTCGGAAAATCCAATGCCGCCGGGATAGGCGTCGAGCAGATAAAGATTAGGTTCGAAAAACTCTTTCAGCTTCGAGGCCGAAGCATCTCCGAGGCGCGAGGGCGTGAAGTCATCAGCCGTGTCGTGCAGGAATGCCGCACGCTGCGCCCCTACACGCTCGGCGTCGGAATCAGGAGCGGGCGAACGTTCGCCGATGGCAGTTCCTAGATCGCGGCCATCGCACATAAGCAACAGCGTCGCGACAGACCGAAGCGCATGCAAAAGCCCGAACATGCCGCTCTGCCGCTCGCTCACGCTGTACGGCAGCGATTCGAGCAGCAGCCTCTCTAGAGTGATCCAGTACGACGTTGTGTGCATCTCGTTCTCGGGGAGCTCGAGCTTACCGTCGCCAATATTTTCGTTGGTGAAGAACTTTATTTTCTTAAAGCCGACGACTTGCGAGCGGACGAGGACGTCGCCGTGCGAATGTGAATTCGCGTGAGCAGCGGACGCGTTGGACGTCTCGGTAGCCTCCAATACGCGGACCTGTGTGTAGCGGATTGCGTCGGTATAGTAGTCGACGTCCACCTGTTTCACGTAGGCCTTGCGCTCTTTGAAATCGAGCTGCTCGACGTGGTACTGCTGCCCGCCGTGGATGTAGATCGCTTTCTCGTGAAGAAAAACCAGCCCGCTCGTAAAATCCACTTCGCCAATGACACTCGGTACGCCAGTGACATCGATGATAATGAAATTGTCGCTGGTTACCGACCGAAGACTTATGGTGTCGGCAGGATAGGCTTCGTGCGTCCAGTAATAGTGATCTCCGGCGAGGTGCAGGTAGCCGGCTTCGGCAAGGCGCGCGCAAAGGTCCGGAACGCCGACTTCGCCAAATCGTTCGCCAGGTGCGATAGGCAATTCGAAAGCAGCACATTTCAGATGATTGAGTAGGATTTCAAGATTGTCCGGCTGGATGAAAGCATGCTCCGGCGTGTTGCCGAAGAAGTAGTCCGGATGGCGGACCATGAATTGATCGAGCGGCGACGAAGAAGCGACCATCACGGCGCAGGAGCTGCCACTGCGGCGTCCGGCGCGCCCTGCCCGCTGCCAAGTCCCGGCGATCGAACCGGGGTAGCCCGCCATCACGACGGTGTCGAGCGACCCCACGTCGATCCCCAGTTCCAGCGCACTGGTCGTTACGACGCCGCGGATGCGGCCTTCACGCAAGCCTCGTTCGATTTCGCGGCGTTCGTTCGGCAAATAACCGCCGCGATAACCGCGAATCGCTTCCTTCCTGCCCGGTGGCTGTGGATTCGCTTGCTGGAGATAGGTCAGGAGAATCTCGGTCTGCAGACGCGAATTGGCGAACACCATGGTTTGCAGGCCGCGCTTCAAAAACTCCTGCGCGACGCGCGACGTTTCATTGATATAGCTGCGGCGAATGCCGAGCGCGCGATTCACAACGGGCGGGTTATAAAAGACAAAAGTTTTTTCGCCCGCGGGAGCGCCGTTGGCGTCGAGCACTTCCACTTCTTTTTCGAGCAACCGAGTGGCAAGTTCACCGGGATTTGCAATCGTCGCCGAACAACAAATGAATTGTGGATCACTAGCATAAAAGTTCGCAATGCGTCGCAAACGTCTCAGTACATTCGAGAGATGGCTGCCAAACACTCCGCGATAAGTGTGAAGTTCATCGATCACAATGTAGCGGAGATTCTCGAACAAGCGAGTCCACCGCGTATGATGCGGCAAAATGCCGGTGTGCAGCATGTCGGGATTCGTGAGCACCACATTGCCCTTTTCGCGGATCGCTCGGCGCGCGTCTGCCGGCGTGTCGCCGTCGTAAGTGAAAACGCCGAAGCGGTTGTCGAGGCGCTGGTTGAGGTCATAAAGCTCCGCAAGTTGATCTTGCGCCAGCGCCTTAGTGGGGAAGAGGTACAGCGCGCGAGTGTCCGGATTCTCGAGAATTGAATTCAGTATCGGCAGGTTGTAACAAAGGGTCTTCCCGGAAGCGGTGGGGGTGACGACCACCACGTTCTTGCGCGTGTGCACGGCTTCGGCGGCGATGGCTTGATGCGTGTATAGCTGCCGAATGCCCTTCGCCCCATAAGCAGCCGCGAGATCGGCCTGAACCCAGGCAGGGAATTCAGCCCACTGCGCCTCGCGCGCGGGAAAGTAGCGCACCGCAGTCAGCACCTGGCCGTTGGCGTCTCGTGAGGCAAAGGTGTCTAGCACTTCGCGGACGCGAGAGAGCGATGAGCCGGCCTGTGGCTCGAGCGAGCCAAAAGCCATATGGCGCACGGCGAGAGAATGGGACATCAGGACTCCTCCTGTCATTCGCCTTTTGTTCGCCAGCGTAACATGCGGTTATAGCGGCTGCAACAGAGAAGTGCGCTTTGTTCCCTGGAGATGCGCGAGGCGTTCCGAATCGAAGCTCCTATGGCGATGGCCAAGTTGTGGACTCGCGCGCTCGGATCGAGCTGCTGGACCTCGACGACGCCAGCCTGGGCGCGCATAGGACTCACGCTGCCCGGTCGGAAGTTGATCGCCTGGCTTTTTCTCGTCCCCGGGATTCATTTTGCCGCGCAACATTTCTATGCCTGGGTGGCGCGTAGTCGCTGTCGTTCGAACCGCGAGCTTTGCCAGGACGGCACCAGCACCTTGCATAGCGAAAAGCCTGCGAACTCAGGAAAACAGCCCTGACATTAAACACTGAACCAATTTCTCGGCGCTGCCGCCCGGTATAATGTCCCGCGACTATGGACTGGACTCCTTCGTCCGTCATCGGCTGGCTCTTTGATTTGCGGAACGGTCCGTCGGATCGCTTCCTGTCACGGTGGATTTTCCTGCGCGCGCTCGGCGCGATTTATTTTTCTGCTTTCTTTTCGCTCGTATTTCAAATCCGTGGTCTCATCGGCCCCGAAGGAATTCTCCCCGCCAGCGAGTATCTGAAGAGTGTAGCGGAGCAAGTCGGCCACGTCCGCTACTGGTATGTGCCAAGCGTTTTTTGGTTTTCGAGCAGCTCACACATGCTAACGGGTCTTTGCTGGGTTGGCATGGCAGCGGCGGTGCTCCTTGTCCTCAATCTATGCCAGGTCGCTTTCCTCGTGTTCGTGTATTCCATTTGGGGGAGT
>Ga0207144_1129_pt1 | contig 13936 bp, 9 predicted proteins | sample Alteio_BWMinHeat_FD_153583 | JGI IMG/M metagenome (GOLD analysis project Ga0207144, IMG submission 153583) | Enriched cells from forest soil in Barre Woods Harvard Forest LTER site, Petersham, Massachusetts, United States -... | ecosystem: Environmental > Terrestrial > Soil > Temperate forest >...
ATTAATAATGTACCCTCATAAGCCAAAAGTGCATCCTGAAGCTTCTTTTTTGAGCGCATATCCAAGTGATTTGTCGGTTCGTCCAAAACTAGACAATTTGCCTGTTGCACCAGTAAGCAAGCCAAGGCAAGTCGACATTTTTCACCTCCGGAAAGAACCTTTGTTTTTTTAAAAGCATCATCGCCACGAAAAAGAAAAGCTCCTAAAACCGAACGACATGGCATTGGATTAGTTGCCGTCACAGCCCCTTCTATAACTTGAAGAACGGTCTTCTCAGGGTCCAGTGCATCTGCCTGATGCTGTGCAAAATAAGAAATCTCCACCCTTGCCCCAACAATACGCTCACCTGCTGTCAGCGGCTCAACACCGGCAAGTACTTTTGCAAGAGTTGTCTTACCTGCACCATTTACGCCAACGACAGCCACACGATCGCCTTTTTCTAACCTAAAATTTACATTTTTAAAAACCATGAGATCATCATAAGCCTTGGAAACATTTTTTGAGTTCGAGAACTTTCTGGGCCCCAGCAGGTGCCTTTGGAAAGCGAAAGTTGATGGACGACTCCTCTTTGTCTATTTCAATTCGCTCGACCTTTGCCATGGCTTTAATTCGACTCTGCACCTGGGCTGCTTTCGATGCTTTTGATCTAAATCTATCAATAAACTCCTGAGTCTTTTCTAACTCTTTTTGCTGATTTTTATAAGCCTTCAAGATCCTTTCTTTCCTTAATACACTCTCTGTCTCATAATAGGAGTAATTTCCAGCATACACCTCCAACCTCCCCATCGATAAAGCAAATGTTCGAGTACATAGCTCGTCCAAAAAAGCTCGGTCGTGCGAAATAATTACCAGGGCACCCTCGTATTTCTTAAGATATAACTCCACCCATCGCAGCGACGTTATGTCCAAGTGGTTTGTTGGTTCGTCCAACAATAACAGAGAAGGTTCCCTTAGAAGCAACTTAGCAAGGGCTATCCGCATCTGCCATCCCCCGCTGAATTCTCCACAATCGCGACCCATATCACTCATACTAAAGCCGAGGCCCATCAGTACTTTTTCAATTTTCGACTTTAAACGCGCGGCATCAAGGTCCTCTAATCGGTGCTCAAGACCTCCAATCACCTCTAGTAAGTCATAATATTCTTCATTATCTGGCATCAAGTCATCTAACCGCTTATTTGCATCTTCAAGCTGTGCCTTCAGGGACAAGATATTGTCAAAGGCTAACTCTACTTCTTTAAATAAACTGAGTCCCTTCGCCACAATTCCATCTTGAGGCAAATATCCTACGGTCACATAATTCGCTCGATTTATTGATCCTGTATCTGGCTCTAACTCACCGATCAAAATTTTCAATAATGTAGATTTTCCTGCGCCGTTAGAGCCCACGAGACCAATACGATCACGAGCGCCGATATTGGCTGAAATTTCGTCAAATATTACCTTTGACGAATAACTCAATGACAACGAATCTATTTCTAACATTCTTTTTATACGAAAGGGTTTTTCAGGAAAGGACTACAAATGCAACTCAGGCAATTGTACAACCTACTAAACCTAGCTTTTTCTAGAAATATGGCGGAAGGGGAGGGATTCGAACCCCCGGAGCCTTGCGGCTCAACGGTTTTCAAGACCGCCGCAATCGGCCACTCTGCCACCCTTCCTAATCTAGTGGGTCCAATACAAATGTTTTTTTATACAGTTGTCAATAGAACAAATACATTCGTTTTTATGATGGGTGCAATTAAAAGTGCGGGGTAAAATCCACTGATAGTAAATAAAATTAATCCATTAAATCTTATAAATCCTAAGGCTCATTAAATACACTTTGGGGTAAAAAAAACTAGCCGAGTTTTACCACAAAGTGTATTTTGAAATTCAACTATTGCAATCCAAATAATGCTGTTTTTTTGGTGGGGAGTCGACCGACGGAACTTCCCGGTCGGCCTCTCACAAAACGGTGCGTGAGCCTCTCAACTCACACCGCTTCCATTAGGCAAATGCTCCTACCATACCTAATTTGATTACCATCTGCGCAATCCTGTCGCCTACCGTAGGTACGCCCAGGATGCGCTCTCCTCCCGTCTTTTTCGGTATAGGTACCGCTTTCACTGCAGGAGGAAAATAACTCCCAGATGATAAGCGATTCCATATCTTATACAGATTATCCCTCAAGTTGCTCTCAAAGTTTTCTAATGTCTGCTGATCTACACCAGCAGCTCCACCATTTTCTTTGACCAACTGGAAGGCATGCCACACTATCAGTTTCGATATTTTATATGGTTTTATTTCACTCTTTGTCTCGTTCAAAATCTCCTCCTCTTTCAAGTTGAATTTTAATCTTAACTACCTAACGCAACCCCTTCGCTCCATCCCCATTACAGGAACTTCATCAGAACGACTGGTTCCCGCAGTTCCCTATAAAAGCCCAAATCAGACTCACGCCATCTATACGCCGAACACCCTCTATTCTGTAACCAAGTCCCTTATAGAGCTATCCCAAAGTATAAAAACGCCCTTGGTTTCGATGTCGTTTTGTAGCTTACGACGCGTCAACAATGGTTCAATTTTGTTCGTCTTTCTGATTCTCATCTGCCAAGATATTCTCTCGCACTTTACTTCAATGCTTATGACCACCACTCTTAACAGCAGCCACTTGAAGTGGTTTGAAGCCTACTCTTGGAAGCCGACTTCGAAGGGCCTACCTTCATCTTTTATAGAGCTTATGTACAAGTTGTTAGGTCATATGTCCCTCCTTCTTGTGCGCCTGCGGCGCACTTTTTATCTTCTACGATTTATAATTTTAATATGCATAAACTCAAAGCCTCTGTCGGAATAATTTTTTACCCCGCACTTTTAATTGCACCCTTTATGATAGTGGAACATGATGTTTCTTATTTAAAAGCGTTTATTGAAGGCTTTAGATAACAATTACAACTCCCTGAAAATAATTTTATAATTATATTTATTAATATACATTGACATATCAGTATATACTAACAAGTGTTAATGTTGTTTATTAACCCGTAAAAGTGCCCAATGAAATCATCATCATCTATCATAGCGCAAGCAATAATGTATCTTACTGTATTTGCTTTTTCTAATTCGACACAAGCTTATCAAACGTCTACTTCTGACAATTGTGGCTCATCGTGTGCACCTGTCAATTGTTGCGATCTTAATTTTGAACTTAAAGCGTCTTACTTATACTGGAATGTTCAAGAAGACTATTTAGGATTTGCAATTGAAAACATACACCTCTTTGAAGACCTACCTACACCATCAGATGCTAAACTAAAAACACATGATCGTAAATGGGATTCTGGTTTTCGCTTAGAAGCCTTCTTATCTGATAACTGTTATCCTATTGGATGTCATTTTGAGTGGACTCATTTCAAAACGACATCCAACGGCTCGGCCAATTCAGCTATTGGTGATCCAAACCCGACTGTAGGAGTGACAACAGCAACTGGTGTTTTTAAAGATAACCCATTTCTAGTTGCAAAAAGCGTAAGCAGTACCTGGAAAATCGATATCAACCAATTTGCTTTTGATGTAGATTATCGCTTAGCTTGTAGTCCTTGCATTTCTTTTTCCCCTTACGTGGGAGTCTTCGGTGCAATTATTAATCAAAAGCAAAATATATTCAACACTAGCATAATGAATAACCATGACGGTATGGGAAATATTTATGTTGCTCGAAAAAACAATTTTTGGGGCCTAGGACCCCGATTTGGTATAGGTGCTAACTGGGATTTCACTCAACAGTTCAGTTTAATCTTCGATATTAATTTTGCCTATCTTATGGGTAAAATTGACACAGAAAATATATTTCAGACATCAGGCGTAGCTACGTATCTTACTTCTCTTGATGCAAAACTCTGATGCGCACGTCCAATGGCTAGTAGTTTTATAGGATTAAACTGGGAAGGCTGTGCATGCAATTCTTTCTTTTTGTCACTATCGATTGGTTATGAATTCCAGTATTGGTGGCATCAATGGCGCGCATCAAGCAACGTACTCGATGACATACTATCTGGTGAAGGTCGATGGGGCAATCTATCTATAAATGGTCTAGTTGCCTCTATTGGCATCGCTTTCTAAATAGTGCCAGTTGAAAAGGCGACCAAAGGCACGAAATAAAAATCACTTTTTTATTTCTATAATTGCATCAAGACACTCTCTTAGTGCAATCAGATTCTTTGTCGTTGTAATTTCATTAACATTATTTTTTTGGATATGAAATTTACTCACGATCTCTCCAATTTCTGTAAAAATTCTTGAAAAAATAATGTTAAACCCATTTTCTGTAATCGCCTTAGTAAATTGATGAATTAATTCAATCCGATTTGTACAATGAATTTCAATTGTCGTTCTTTTTTCTAAAGGTTCGTAATTCATATATACTCGCTTTATTGTTTGAGAAACCGACTTAGAAATTTCTTTATTCCCCTGTTTTTTTATTTGCATCGCAATCATTGACATCGGATCCACATTATTTACCAAAATTTCTTTCAAATTTTTGCGAAACTTTTCTTCTAAACTCTCGTTTGTTTCATTAGTATTACTCGATTCTATAACCTGAAATTCATTAAGACTCATCTGATCTAATCTCGAAAATGACTTTGCCGTCAAAATATTCAAATTGGATAATGACAGTGCTCCAGTTAGACTAGCAAACAACCCTGTTCTATCCCATGTAATAACTGTCACAATAGTCAGACATTTATCCACATCATATTCCCAATGAATAATAGGCATTAACGATCCACTGCAATTCGAATGCTCGATGTGCTGACTTGCTCTCTTAAATAACTGCAAATGAAGATCAAACTCCTGTGGACTATTAAGCTCAAAGTAATCATCTGAATATATCTCAAGCATCGCATTTGCTTGATCTTGAGTAATATCTTGATTACCCTTGCAAATCAGTTCCCTGTAACGAGCCCTGTTGTCATCATTGCGCTGCCCGATATGATCTTTGTGCTCAACTAAAAACTGCCGCGTCTGTTCAAATAGTTTTGTATGTAATATTTCTTTATGGCTATTCCAACGCCCTACTGCAGTCGCTTTTACGTCACAATATGTATGAACATAGAAATAATTCAACAACTCGATGTTGCCGACAAATAAAGCAAAAGCATTCGATGCTTCTAAATCAACTGGATCACAATGTTCCCAAAATTGAACCATTTTGTTGTCATTTTTAATTACAAATAAGAGGTCCTCTTGCTGCACAGGCTCAATTTCCAATCGATCTAATATAGATCTTGCTATTGCTATCCGCTTCTCATGGTAGTCCATGGACTCTTTACCAAGATCATAAAGGAGAACCAATACATACAGCAACCAAGGCCTCACCATACTTTTTATTGATTCATAATATCGTTTCTCCTTTAAGTTTTTATACCTAAATATTTCGTCAAGTACCTGAATTGCATTTAAAGTATGCATGTCCGCCGTGTACTGATGATATTGTCCATGCTGAACAAGATGCGTTATCTCCTTAAACTCTGGTATAAAACGCCCAAGCACTCCTAGCTCATGCATTAGTGCCAATGTCGGATTAACCTCTCCCACCATTTGTAATAGTGAAGAAAAACAACGATTCGATGATTGATTATTTATAACGTCTTCAGTAATCAAATGTGCGTGTTCTTTTATAAGCTCCTTTATTTCAGGACTCAGTTTTACTCGGTATTGCTGCGCATGTCGAAATACCCTTATTAAATTAATAGGATCCTCAATAAAAATGTTCCTTGATACATAAGTTAAAAAATCTTTTGTAATGATAAATCCATTAATATATTTCTTCGGATATCGATTGTCCTTATATTTAAAGCGATTTTTAAAAATCAATCTAAATATAGATCGAGATTTTTTCGTCTCGCGCAACTGCTTTAGCCGCTGTTCAAACTGTTGCAGCGCCTCATGTATCGTTTGGGTATGCTTATAATAATCACTCATGAATGCTCTCACACGAGTAAACACCCAGTCATCTTTGTACCCCAGCGCCCAAGCTATTCTCGATTGATCATCAATATTTAAAATATTACTGCCTCTACCGTTTTGAAAATGCAGCTCATTTCTTACCCTAAGGATGAAATCATAAGCCTTTTCCAATTCCACTCTTTCTTTCTCACTTATGCCACCTTGATGCCTAATTGCCCCCATTGTTGAGGCATTTAATCTGGCCCGCGCTAGCCAAAAAATAGTTTGATAATCATACAACCCCCCTACTCCAGTTTTCACGTCGGGCTCCTGCAGAAAAACCATGAAATTGCATTTTCTATGCCTTTGATTCTTTTCCTCAATACAACAATTCTCAAATAACTCCAACGGCTGACTAATGAAAAATTGATGATATTGTTTTTGAAACGCCCCAAACAACTCCCTCGAACCACAAATTAAACGCGCATCCAACTGTGCATTTTTAAGCCTAAAATTGCCTCTAGCATCAGCTATCGAATGCTCAATTGTCCTATACACGCATTTCGCTGCTATTTTTAACCCCCACAATGAATGAATAATTTCTCGATCAATAGTCTCTGACAAAAAAAACAATAATTTAGAACTTACTTTCTTTCCATATAACAACATTAAATCTACATCACTACAGGGCGAAAGCTCACCCCGCCCATACCCCCCCAAAGCAACCAAACTTATCGGCGAAGCCCACTCTGTTCCATATTTGCTTAAATAAACTTTCTCTGCACTATGATAACAGCACCTAATCAATACATCCATCAACTGCCCATGCATCTGAACCAGTCCTCTCCCACTTCCCGAAGCCTCATGATAAGTCCTCAGCATTTTCTGTTGCTGACTCCAAAAACTTCTATAATCTCCCACTTCTATCGCCCGTTCGTCTCTCAACTCAAAGAACTTATCCTGAGTTTCATTAAATATATCGAGGCTTGTCGGAGGAGGCTTTACTGGCATGAGATTCTTAAAAATTATGTAATATGAAATCTAAATTAAAATTGATACTTATGTCGATAACAAACTAATTCCAAATTTTATTTGATAACTAAACTCCAAAAACATAAAACCGCTTAAGGAATTAAAAATCAATAAGTTAAATCCACAACCCTCTCTGTTACAGTCCAAATTTTGACTTAAAAGAAATACAAGATTATACTGAAAACAGGTGGATCAAGTGACGTTATAAATTTTATAATACAAAATATGAACACACAGGGAAGTGGGAAAATTCAACAAAACACCAGTCAAACAACAATAGCCAAAGACGATAAAAGCAGAGTGGCTAAAATTGCCCGTCATTATGGAAAAGACCTATTTGCTGGCCACGAAATCAACTGGACTCAATTAGGCAGCACCTGGTGGAAACAAACGAAAAATTACATTAGATCCTGGTATGATAAAGATTACGCCCAAATTGTACGTGACGAGTTTTTTAATTATTGGGCAAAAACATTAAACAACATTAATACACATGATGAAATGAAAGACCACTTACACCATTTATCAAAAATCTCTGATGAAGATATACCCGAAATTAAAAAAATGGAACTTATCATAAAAGCTGCAGAAAAAGCAAAATCATTCACAAATATACCACCGCCACAAGAGAATATAACCTATTTCAATAAAGCCACTGATTATTTTAATAATCAGAAACAAACCATTCTATTGAATATGGAAAAAGCTTTCACCGAACATCCACCTACAATTCTTGAGAATAACAAGTGGACCGCTGCATTAACCGCCGTGAAAAGCATGCATGATAAAGAGAACCCCAAATCAAAAGACGACCTAAAGGAACTAAAAATGAATTATGCAAGAGCATTAATTTCAAAGGCTATAGAATTTATGGGTGCAGATAAAGATGATAACGACGATATCGTGGACGCAATAAAAACAAATCTCGATAAATTTTTTACTAATCCCGGCATTGGACTTTTAGAGAAAGATAAACAAGAATTAGAAGCCGAGCTCGATAAACAAAAACTAATTTATGACATGACACAGGATGGGTACTTAACACTAGAAGAAAAAAATGAGTTTTTAGAAAAACCCGAAATAAAACAAATAACTAATTACACTGAGTTTAAAAGTGAACTTTACAGACAGTATCCTCAGACAAATTATTATAATCACGAGCAATTCAAAAAATTAAAAGAATTCAAAAAATTAATTCATGATCGACATATTAATGAAAACATTAATCAACTAATTACAGCAAAACTCTCAGGTGATCTTTCTCTAGAACAGTCTATTAATGCTACTTCTAGTGTTATTAATAAAAATGAGATAAACACGAAAGGCCATGATGATGCCCTAAAACTGTACATTCTCGAAGTAAAAAGAAACAAACAAATCGACAACGACATACAGGACAAAGATGAGCAAAAAAAATTTTTTGAAGAAAATCCAGAATTTAAATTTATTTTAGATGAAGATATGTTCAGAGATTTTCTCGATGCAATTAAAGACTTCAACGCCGCAAAGTAATCTCATCTAAAAAATCCGCCAAAAAACAATAATCTCAAATCTCTTTTTTCCAAAAATAAAAAAAATTTAAGACCATACATAACTTTTTTTTGTATTCGTTGTAATGATACACCCCCCAAAAACTTCCCAATCTCTCAGGCCTAATCCTTTTAATTTTCTAGGGTTAATCAATAAGCAAGTTTTTTTTATTTTTTTTAAAAACCCACAATAATTCAATTGTTAATAACTTGTGAAAAACTTGTTCTTGCCTGAAAGGTTCCTTTTATTGTTATCTTGGTACCTTATCCTGAAACAATTTATTTACCCCCGAATGTTAAATTTGATAAAGCCGTTTTCTCGATGCCTTAACTTGTTCTTTTCAAATAAGTTATGTTTTTTTGAAAGTCTTTTTTTTCGGAGTTTGACACTGGTGCACCAAGGTCTCTTAATGGAGAACTTCTGCCTCAGATGTTCCTTCAACGAAAATCTACACAACACACACTTTGTGAATAAGAGTACAACAGAATAATAATTTTTTATGCAAATCATCGAACAAGCAACACTTTGGGAAATAATAAAAAGCGATTTTCAGGGACTTTTTCCACACGACGTCTACCGAACGTGGTTTGAAAATCTTGAACTTTTAAGCGAAGAAAACGATTCCTACATGATAGGAGTACCCAATGACTTTGCAGCTATCTGGATACAAGACAACTACCATGATATCATCGTCAAACGCTTACAATTAGCCACAGGTCGCTCAGCTAACGTTAGCTATAAAGTCGTACAACGAACCTCCGATACCGAAATTCCTTCGCAAGAAAAACCTACACCCTCAACAAACAATCGCCTCGGACCGCTCACAACGACTAAACCATTCAAAGGAAAAACAAGCCAAACATCCCACGACGTCTTTATTATCAACCCCAAAAATACCTTTACCAATTTTGTAGTAGGAGCAGGCAATCAACTCGCTCACGCCGCCTCCATCGCCGTTGCTAACGCACCAGCACGCGCCTATAACCCCTTGTTCTTATACGGTGACTCCGGCTTAGGAAAAACACACCTAATGCATGCCATTGCCCACGAATCCATTAAAAATAGATCAAACCTAAGAGTTGCCTACATCTCCACAGAAAAATTCACAAACGAATTCATTTGCGCCATTCAAGAAAACACCGTGACAAAATTCCGTCGACGCTATCGAGATGTAGACATCTTAACCATTGACGACATCCACTTCCTCTCCGGAAAAGAACGCATCCAAGAAGAGTTTTTTCACACATTCAACGACCTCTACGAAGCACAAAAACAAATAGTTCTCTGCAGCGACAGACCCGCCAGCGAAATTGCCAAATTAGAAAGCCGTCTTATTTCCCGCTTCCAATGGGGACTCGTAGCCGACATTCAACCCCCCGACCTCGAAACCCGCGTCGCAATCCTTCAAAAAAAGGCCGATGCCATGGACCTAAAGTTACCCTACGAAATTATCGAATTCCTCGCAGAACGCGTCTCAAGAAATGTCCGCCAAATGGAAGGCGCCCTCACAAGAGTCGCAGGCTACGCAGCACTAGTCAAAGGACAATTAAATATCAACTCCATAGAAAACCTCCTAAAAGATATCTTCCAAGAAGAAGCCCAAAATCGTATCACCATTGATAAAATTCAAAAAAAAGTTACCGAACACTATCACCTACGCCCCTCCGATATGCAAAGCAAACGTAGACCCGCAAATATAGCCTTCCCCCGACAAGTCGCCATGTACCTCTGCAGAACCCTCACTCACGACTCCCTCGCAGATATCGGAGAAACTTTTGGCGGCAGAGACCATGGCACCGTAATTCATGCTTGCAAGGCAGTCGAAAATATGATGGATCAAGATGAGTCTATTAAACGAAATATCGAGTATCTAAAATCTCAACTAACTAGCCGTTCTTAACCTTTTCACACCACAAAACATGGATTTATCAACCGAACAAAAAGCCGAACTCAAACTTTGGTTAGATCAAGGAATGACCCTAACCGAAATCTACAAAAAAGTCACAGATGACTGGAAACTCCCCATAACCTACATGGAATTAAGATTCCTTATAGATGATCTAGGTCTAAATTTTTCAGAACCCAAAAAAACCGCCAACAACGAAAACACAAAAGCACAAACGCCAGAACTACCAGAAGAGCCCAAGCTCATGCACTCAGTAAACGTCACCGTAGACAAAGTAGTCCGCCCAGGTGCACTAGCAAGCGGCTCAGTCACCTTTAGCAACGGAATTTCCGCAGCCTGGCAACTCGACCAAATGGGCCGCATAGGCCTTATCCCAGGGAAAGAAGGCTACAAACCCTCTAAAGAAGACATAGAGGAATTCCAAATAGCCCTCGAAGAAGCCATGCACAAATCAGGTTTTTAAACCCGTCTTTGTCGCCCACTTTAAATACTCCTTACTCGTATGATCAGTCGTCATCACATACCATTGCGGTAATTCATAAGGGTGATGACTCTTAAGCCATTTCTCAATAGCTTCCTCATTCCCCGATCCAAACTTCACAACTAATTTGTACTCCTCAGCCTGCTCCAATTCACCATTCCAATTAAACAAAGCCGTAAATGGCCCCTCAACATGCACACAGGCCACAAGATTCGCATTGATTAACCCCCTGGCTATATCAAGCCCAACCTCCTTAGTCGGAACCGTCGTCCATCCAATCGTTAGTTTATTCATACCCAAACACTAACAATCACTACATGCTTGTACAAGACAATTTGTAACTTATCAAAATTTCAATGCAATAAAAACTGCTCCTACGCGTGAGCAGACAATTTAGTCTTGATTTCAGACTTATTAGCAAGACCAACAATTTGCTCAAGAACACGGCCCTCCTTAAAGATAATCATCGTAGGAATGGCTCGAACATTATACTTAGCAGCAATATCAGGACAAACATCAACATCCAATTTACCAATCACTACCGTCTCAGACATTTCATTAGCCAATTCATCCAAAATAGGTGCTATAGCCTTACAAGGACCACACCAAGGTGCCCAAAAATCAACAAGCACAGGTTTGCTTTTGTCTTGAATTGTTGACTCAAAATTAGAGTCGTCGAGATTTAATACTTTTTCTGATGCCATGGTTTTTAATAAAAATTTAAGTTGAAGCGTATTGTCGCAATTATTAGACAAAAAGTCAAGCCAGTAAATACCATATTAAAACCACGCACAATACATTCCTACATAGCCTTCCTCAGCAGAGTATCCACAAGACCTTCTACATTTCCGGCTTTAGGATCCGCACCCTTTTCGAGTAATAGCTTAACTATTTCTATATTATCTCTCCAGGCAGCATCTACAAGAGCCTGTGAACGTTGAGCCTTAGGATCGGCACCCTTGTCAAGCAGTAGCCTAACTATTTCTATATTACCTTTCATAACAGCATCAACCAGAGCCTGTGAATCTTCAGCATTAGGATCAACACCTTGTTCAAGAAGTAACTTAACCATTTCTATATTACCTTTCATAACAGCACTCACAAGAAGCTGTGAATCTCGAGCCTTAGGATCCGCACCCTTCCCTAGAAGTAGCTTAACCATTTCCATATTACTGTTCTGAACAGCACTCACAAGAGCCAGTGAATCTTGAGCCTTAGGATCGGCACCTTTCTCTAGAAGTAGCTTAACCATTTCTATATTACTGTTCTGAACAGCACTCACAAGAGCCTGTGAACCTTGAGCCTTAGGATTGGCACCTTTCTCAAGAAGTAACTTAACCATTTCAGTATTACCCATCCAGGCAGCGTATATAAGAGCTTGTGAATTTCCAGCTTCAGGGCTTACACCTTTTTCAAGAAGTAATCTAACTATTTCAATATTACCTTTCTGAATAGCCCCCACAAGAGCCCGGGAATTTTGAGCCTTAGGATCTGCACCTTTCTCAAGAAGTAGCTCAACTACTTCAGTATAACCGCTCTCAGCAGCCACTACAAGAACCCATGAATTTTGAGCTTGAAGATCTGCGCCTTTCTCAAGAAGTAGATTGATTATTTCGATATCACCTTTCTTAACAGCTTCTACAAGAGCTTGCGAATTTTGAGCCCTGGGATCTGCACCCCTCTCAAGAAGTAGATTGATTATTTCGATATCACCTTTCTTAGCAGCTTCCACAAGAGCTTGTGAATTTTGAGCCCTGGGATCTGCACCCTTATCAAGGAATAACCTAACTACTTCGATATCACTTCTCCAATCAGTAATATTTACAAAAACCTGTGAATTTTGAGCATTAGAATCTACCCTTTCTTCAAGAAGCAATTTAATCATTTCAGTATTATCTCCCCGAATAGCCTCTACAAGAGCCCATTCATTTTGAGTTTTAGGATCAGCACCCTTTTCAAGAAGTAGCTTAACTATTTCAACATTACCTTTCCGAGTAGCATCCGCAAGGGCCTGTGAATTTCGAGCATTAGGATCAGCACCCTTTTCAAGAAGTAGCTTAACTATTTCAACATTACCTTTCCGAGTAGCATCCGCAAGGGCCTGTGAATTTCGAGCATTAGGATCAGCACCCTTTTCAAGAAGTAGCTTAACTATTTCAACATTACCTTTCCGAGTAGCATCCGCAAGGGCCTGTGAATTTCGAGCATTAGGATCGGCACCCTTTTCAAGCAGTAGCTTAACTATTTCAACATTACCTTTCCGAGTAGCATCCGCAAGAGCCTGTGAATTTCGAGCATTAGGATCGGCACCCTTTTCGAGCAATAGCTTAATCATTTCAGTATTACCTTTCCAAATAGCATCCACAAGAAGCTGTGAATCTTGAGCATTAGGATCGGCACCCTTTTCAAGCAGTAGCTTAACAACTTCCATATTATTTTCTCTAGCAGCATCTATGAGGACTTTTGAATCTTGAACATTAGGATCGGCGCCTTTTTCAAGAAGTAACTTAATCATTTCAAAATTGCTATTCTTGAAAGCCAAATCCAAAAGGGTATTGTTATCAAGATCTCTAACAAGATTAGCATCAATGCTTTCTTCTAATAGCAATGCAACTGCATTAAAATTACCATCGATAACATCTTTAATAAGTTCCTTGCCTGGCCCCATTAATCCGTGTTTTCTTGCTATTAACATCGATCCCAAATCTTTGTAATCTTCATAAACAGGAGGAATTCCTTCTTCCCACAAACTATTATATGCATCTCCTAAAGTGTATAAAATCATTTCATCAGGTATTGCATAAATATTTTCTATTGCAGCCTTTATTTTTGGATTTGTTGCATCCTCTATTATATTAACTTTACTAGTGAAATAAAAAGAGTGATCAAAGTCCACACGAGCAGCTTCAAGCTTATCACCATTTACTATGTAACCCATATTCCATTCATGCCGGTCTGCAAGTCCCATTAAATCCATTGCCACTTCAAGATCTAATTCACCGACAATTCGAGGATCATTCTTTTTAACACCATGCTTCATAAGATCAGCACCATGC
>Ga0207144_1130_pt1 | contig 13804 bp, 13 predicted proteins | sample Alteio_BWMinHeat_FD_153583 | JGI IMG/M metagenome (GOLD analysis project Ga0207144, IMG submission 153583) | Enriched cells from forest soil in Barre Woods Harvard Forest LTER site, Petersham, Massachusetts, United States -... | ecosystem: Environmental > Terrestrial > Soil > Temperate forest >...
GAAATTGTGCTTGAAGTTGAAGCGGGTGTCGTTGGGGGGGAAGAGGACGGGGCTGCGGGAAGTCATGATACGCCTAAAGCAAAGCTTTATACGACCCCTGAGGATATGCTCAAGGTTTATGAGACCCTGAAAGGATTAGGGCGTTACATGTTTGCTGCAACGTTTGGAAATGTGCATGGTCATTATAAGCCGGGGGTTGTGAAATTGCGCCCGGATATTTTAAAAAATGGTCAGGATGCAGTGATGGCGAAGTATGGTAGAGGAGCAGAATTTGATCTTGTTTTCCATGGTGGATCTGGTTCATCGAGGGAAGAGATCAGAGAGACTCTTGATTATGGCGTAATCAAAATGAATATTGATACTGATACTCAATACGCATTTACTCGCCCTATAGTCGATCACATGATGAAGAATTATGATGGGGTCTTAAAGATTGATGGAGAAATTGGTAATAAGAAGCTGTATGATCCACGTTCTTTTTTGAAAAAAGCCGAGCAATCTATGGCTGATCGTTTGTCTGCTGCGATCGAGGATCTCTGTAGTAAGGGAAAAACAATTTGCGCATAGTTTTAAAGGAGGAGGAGCTGTATGCATATTTTTCCATCTATTCCGGAGGGTGTATTTGATGGCTACATTTTTGATTGTGATGGAACTTTGGCTAATTCGATGCCAATGCACTTTGATTCGTGGAAGCATGTTTTAAATAAGCATGGCGCTAAATTTGATTTTACCTGGGATCTGTTTCGTTCGATGGCGGGAATGGGTCTTGTTCACTCGATTGAGCAGTTGAATGAAAAATTTCAGCATTCTTTGGATGCTCATAAGCTTCTCGCAGATACTATACCAATTCGCATTCAAAAATGAAGCAATCTCGATTTGCCTTCATGCCATCTAATGATCCTTCTTCACTCACAAGTGCTCGACGTAGCTCGCTACGCCTGTGCGCTTGTTCCCTCAGAATGTCATTATCTGACATAAATTCAAACGACCTTGCTTCATTTTTGAATGCGAATTGGTATTAGAATCTACGTTGACGAACATGCCCATCGCATTCAGCCAATTACTGGGGTTGTTGAAATGGCTCGAAAATTGGGTAAGATGCATCCTACGAGTGTCGCCTCAGGTGGACCAAGAGAGATTGTTCATCAAACTCTTAGAGTTATTAAAGCTCATGATATTTTTAGTCATATTGTAACACAAGATGATGTGGTTAATGGAAAGCCTCATCCGGAGATTTTTTTGTATGCTGCTAGAAGGATGGGTGTACGGCCAGAACGATGTCTTGTTTTTGAGGATAGTCATTTAGGTATTGAAGCAGCTCGTAGCGCTGGAATGGCTTTTGTCGTGGTAAAACACGAGGTATAGGTCAATTGAATGACTTTATGATCTTAGTCTTTGTAGTGTAAGGCTAGGCTTGTTTTAATAATCTTTTCTGCCGAAGCCAAAAAGCATCAAGATATATCTAAAAAGAGTAGGCAACTTAAAAAATAGTATTGTCACAAAATTAAAAAAAGAAGTATGAAGCTTTATGCCTCATACCTCTTTTTTGATTATATATTGGGTTATTAATTAAAAGACTTACGCTCGGAAACGCGATCGATGTAATTTGATAGTTTTGGCCAGCGCGCTTTGGAGATAGTTTCTCCTGCCGCTTTTAGATCGATGAAGTGAGTGACAATTGCTATGTCAGCTACCGTAAACTCATCTCCTGCAATCCATTTATTTTTGTCCAATTCTTTTTCTAAATAATCAAGCATTGGAGGGAGTTCTTCATCGAAGGCTTTTTTGGCAATGGCTTCGTCTCCAGGTATGTCCAGGACTTTGGGCTTAACGATACGCTCTGTATAGATTTTTTTGTGTATAACTGATGCAAGTGTCTCATCGCCATATTTTTCAAACCAAAGTGCGCGTGCTAATGCTTTAGGATCGGAGGGATACAACGCAGGAATGGGATGCGTTTTCTCTAAATATTGAGCAATAATTGCTGAATCCGAGATTGTCCAGTTACCTTCTCTTAGCGCTGGAATCTTTCCAAGTGGGCTTGCTTCTTTAAAATCTGTCGGAATCGTCTGATTTTTCATTTTTAATATCATCGCTGGAGGTGTCTTGATTTGCGTAAAAGGAATATTTTTTTCCTTTAAGATTACTTCAACTTTTTTAACATAAGGCGAAGCCGAGATTCCGTAAAGAATTCGAGAGTCTGCATTTATCGCCTTATCTTCAGCAAAGGAAGTCGTTTGTGCAAATGATGATAATAATGTCGTCATGCCAACGATTCTGGCTATTTTTAATGTTTTTAATATCTGTTTTTTCATGATGTTACCCTTTCTATTATTGTTGTTTTGTTACTTGTTTTGAGAAATATCCAAAATTTGATTAAGTACGGTGCTTAGGTTCTTAATTAAATTTGGATCTAAATTGAAATGCTGGATAACTTTTTGTTGAACCACGGTTGCTTGTGCCTTGAGTAGGTTTCCTTCAGGGGTAAGGGTAATTATGCATCTACGTTCATCTTTGGTATCGCGCATTCTAGATAAAAGGCCTTTTGATTGCAGTCTTTTTAAGAGTGGCGTAAGCGTTCCTGAATCTAGTAAGAGCACTGATCCAATTTCGTCGACTGAAGCTTCATTATTTTCCCATAAATATTGCATGACAAGATACTGAGGATAAGTCAGATCAATCGCTTCAAGGTGTTGTGAGTAGGTCCTCATCAAAATTCTTGATACTCGATACAGCCCAAAGACAGGGCAGTTTGAAATATTATTTGTTTTCTTTTTCATATGTTTCACTATATAATTTTACACAATTTAATTTTTGTCAATAATATTTTTTAAAATATTTTTAAAGATCTTATTATCGACTTACCAGGGACAACAAAAGTCCGCTGAAAGGGCGCTATTACTGGCCAGCAAGCGCCAGGTAATTAAAAAAGCGGCGATAAATGCAATGGATCGTTGTACGTAATACAGGGTCTTTGGTTTAAGCCAGTCCTTAAGCCTTTTAAATTGTGTTGAGGCTAGAAGCATTAGTGGTAAAGTTCCAATAGCAAAACCTAATGCGATTTCTGCTCCAAAAAGGGGGGAACCTGATAGTAGGGCGACCCATAAAATCATATATAAGGGCCCACAGGGTAGTAAAGGCGTGGCCAAACCTAGGAGAATTGCCGCCCAATTTTTTGGAAGTTTTGTGATTTGTTCAGAGAGTCTTGCGAATGCCCTTTTTGCAAATGGTGCTTTAGGAATTAATTGGTCAAGTCCTAGCGCAAATATTAAAAAAAAGATCACAAGAATCCAGGGAAAGAATTTAACCACTGGAAATTGCACAAATTTCAGCAATCCTAATCCGATCCCTCCGGCCAATGCTCCCATTGCAGTAAAGGAGAAAATTCGCGCGATATTATAGATTAGATGAGCATTAAAACAGGATGATTCAACTTTTTCATTTATATTGTATTTTGACAATATCACATAAGCTAAGGGACCACACATAATGAGGCAATGTGGACTTGTGATTATACCAGCCACAAAGGCGATCCAACCGTTTTCTGGTGAAAGAAAATTCAATTTTAAAATGAGATTTTGGTATTAATCTGTTCCGATTTTAAGCTTTGCAAAAACCTTATTAAGAAAAATAGCAAAAACACTGTTTCCCATGATATTGCTAGCAGTGAGAGGTGCATCAAATAGGATATATAGGGCAGTAATAATTGATGTCATTTCTGCGGTAAAACCCATATATTGCTGCAGTAATGGAAGCATGACAAAGAGTCCGCCTCCAGGTACTGCAGCGACTGCAAATTGGGAAAGGGCAAAAGATGCCCCAAAGAGTACATAGGTTTGAAAACTTGGGTATGCGATTCCAAAAGTCAGTAGAAACGACATTGCCATAATAGATATGGTAATAGCATTACCAATCATATGAATATTGACGGTTGCTGGGATTAGTACGCGCGCCATATTTGGATTTTCCGTATTTCTTTCTGCTCCAAGAAGTGTTAACGGCATTGCTGCAGCGCTGGACATTGTACTAAAGCCTGCAATAACGGCAGGAACAGCGTTGCGTATATATGTATACCATCGATTAAATTTAAACTTTGCAGCTAGAGCAAATAGCAGAGAACAATACAAAATCTGTATTGTAACAGTAAAAATAAAAATTGGAGCATAGGATGTTATGATTTGGCCAAGTGTTTCCTCGTGTTTTAAATTTACTATAAATCCCAAAATAAATAAGGGAACCAAGGGGATAAAAATGCGGATGAGAAAAAAAGTAGATGCTCTTTTAAGCATATCGGCAAAATCTTCAAATTTCTTTGAAATTGTTATCATGCTCTTAATTCCTCTTGCAGTTCCAATGGAGCGCATAAATGAAAACACAAGACCACATGCAAGTCCCGCGTATAAAGCATAATCATTAGACATTACTTTTTTTAAATTTAGCGTCCAAGATGGAACAAGTACTTCACAGGTTGTAGAAGGCGCAACATTTGTCGCCGTATTAATCTTATCCAGTAATACTAAACAAGAGCCATAACCGGCTAGAGTGGCAATAAAGTTTGAAATAAATACGCTACTCAACAAAATGACAACAAAGGTTAAAACTCCTTTTTTGAACGATAAAATGCATGATGAAAGATAGGAAAAAATAATGAAAGGAAGCAGAAACTCTAAAATACTCTTTAAACTGAGACTTATGGCATAAACAAACTCTTTGATGCCCAAGCTAATATAGTTCCCAAAAAGAAGGACTCCTGCTATAATCAAAATCAGTTTAACAGGAAGCTTCAAGCGAAGAGGATTTAAAGAAAAAGCCATATATAATTATATTCTACGTTCAAGGGACAGCCTGATATTAAAACAGATTACTGTCAAATGTATTAAGGATGGTGTAGGTGACTATAAATCATATTGTTGAGATGTTTTGCCACGGTTATTTGATTTGTTGAAGAATTCGCTAAAGGGATCTCTTTGAGAGGGTGTTCGACCGGCAGGCCGTTTCACGAATTTTAGCCACGTCAGCAAGTGCTCTAAAGTTAAATTAATTCTTAATTTTTACAATTGACAAATGATTGCATTTATCACATAATAATTTTTATGAATAATATAAAAGAATTGCATAATCTAAAAATAGACGCTAATACTAGCTATTTATCCATATTTAATAGGGTAGGAAGAACGGTGAATTTTGGCTTTTCAGAAAGCGCTGGATCAAGAACTACGGCAGCTGAAGCACTAAAAGTGAATGTTGATGCAAGGGGAAATCCTTTCGCTGGTAAATATAATAAATTTAGAAATGCCCAGTATGGTTCAGAAGCCCCATATTATGTTAATCTTAGCAAAGTTTTATACGATCCTGAGATTAATTTTGAGGTTGAAAATGGTGCCGATAGCGGGGTCGTTAGCGATGATTGTTGGAAGTCGATGCTTGAAAACGAGAAGCAATTTGATAAACAAATCTCCAAATTGAAAAGTGAGCTAACTCCGCTCTGGGCAAAACACTGTATCGCCAAATATTTAGGAATTATTTATAAGGTCGATGAAATTGAGGCGGAACAAAAGGCTATCAACAAAAAAATTAACGCATTAGTGACTCGTAAAAAACAGTGGAGCGATTTTTCCAAGTGGATGGTTAAGCTATTGAGTTCTTCGGATGGCTTGAATAATGTGGCATTCATTAAAATGCGTGTTTTCAATTTGTATCAACAGATTATGCATGTTTCAGGAAAAGACCAGAATCGATTGTTAGATTTGGTATCCGAGTATAGTACAGCTTGTGAGGATCGTGCAGTTGTAGGCTTAGAAAAGGCTGAAGTAATTGCTCAGTTTATTGCTGCAGGTGAGGATTTAAAGCTGAATGTGTTAATTTTGGAGTTTAAAAGACATTTGATACAGACCGAGTTGGTGCCTGCTGTTTCAAGGGAGTCGGTTGAAACATATCTTTTTTACAGTCTGTATTTTAATGAATTATTGGGGCTTAGGAATCAAAATAAATCTATGAACAGTCCTTTTATTGCCGTTAAGCGTTCATTTGATGTGTCGGTTGAAGCAATATTTAAACGAATGACGGTTGAGGATTTGATTGGATTTATATCGAGTCATGAATTGTTCCAGGAAGCCTATCATGATGAGTATATGGCAATAGTTGACGAACTTCAAGGGGCAATAGCAGATTTGGATTATGATGATCCAAGAATACTTGAATTAAATAACGTGTATCAAAAGGTTACAAACTTTTTTTATCAAGAAAAGGCACAAAAATTGCTTGTAGAAAAAGGCTTTATAACAGTGGATGTGGATTACGAAGCTCCTGATATGTGTCCTGGAGCAAATATAATAGAGCCAAAGCAACTTTCTAGTAGATTAATCGAAGATTCTTCAAGGTTAATTGGATATATGTCACTTGTTTTTTTTGAAAAGTTAAAAATACTTATGTCATTGGTCGTATCCGAAGAATTTATCAATAGAAACGATGTTTATTTATTTTATGCAACACAACTACTATTTTTCCTCGTTTTGTTGTTGGTCATAGAGATGTCGCTCACACCGTTTAAGCCATTAGACTATGAATATAATATTTTTTGTCAAATAGTATTCATGTTTATAAGGTTTTGCATTCTAACTGCAACGGTAATTTCTCCAGCAAGATCTTCGTTCAGTCTGTATCACTAAAACTAGACTTATATCTCGAGTTCAGCCATGGAGAGAACTGTCCGGCAACCGTCCTTTTTGCTCAGTAGCTTGAAGGACTTGCGGCAGCGTATGCCTCGGAATAGTTATCTCCTTGCGCTGGTTAAAGTCCTTGATCGTCACCTTGCCATCTCTGATTTCATCTTCGCCGTAGATAAGCCCAAACCGTGCGCCAATTTGGCTAGCAAGTTTTATCTGTTTGCTAAAAGAGGTTTCTTTGAGGGGATATTCGACACGGTAGCCAGCGTGACGCATTTTAGTGACATCGGCAAGTGCTATAAGATGTGCAGCGTGGTTGGCCGTGATAACAAAAAAGTCTGGAGCATCAATATATTTAGGAACTAAATTTTTAAGTTCTAGAAAATCGCGCAAAGTAACGTCGCCAATGGCCCAGCCTACGGCAGGAAGTTCTGGGCCTCCAAGTTTTTTTACAAGATTGTCGTAGCGGCCTCCACCAGCCAGCGCTCGTCCTTCGCCAATAAGTTGAAAAGCTTCAAAAACGAATCCTGTATAGTAGGCCAACCCACGAACTATGCTCAGGTCTATTTTAATAAAATCACTTAAATTAAGGGCTGAAAGACTTTCAAGAAGGTGCTGCCAATTTTCTAGTCGCTTGTGTATGGCTGGACTCGACTCTGCTGCTTTAAAGAAAGACTGGAGGCCTTCAATCGAGTTCAATTTTGAGAGCACTTTGGTTTGTTCGTAGAAAAACTCAGCTTTGTCAGCGAGTATTTCCTTCAGCAGTTCCAATGTTTTCTCAGGTTTTTCTCGCTCCATTTTATCGATGATAGAAAGAGCTTTCAAGACGTCCTCGTCCTGGGTAATTCCCCAGGTGTGTAGGAAGTAGACCCAAAGATCCCGGTCGCTCAAGCGAATACAAAAATCGTTTGAATTAAAACCAAAAGCGGTTAAGGAATGAATTAGGAGCGCAATAGATTCTGCGTCTGCAGATGGACCACTTTCTCCAAAAATATCACAATTAAATTGATAGAAGGAGCGAAGACGCCCTTTCTGAGGACGCTCATACCGAAAGCACTCAGAAATATTAAACCATTTGATAGGTTTTGGCATACCGTTAGCTCGTGCACCAACAAGACGGGCTAAAGATGGAGTCATTTCAGGGCGAAGCGTCACTGCTCGCCCTCCTCGGTCTTCGAAACTGAATAATTGAGTTACGATTTCTTCTCCAGATTTTGTTGTAAGAAGTTCCAAAGGTTCCAAAACTGGCGCATCATATTCTTGGAATCCAAAAAGACGAGCTGATTGTCTCCATACCTTAAAAATATGATTGCGGACAGAACAGTCCTCCGGATAAAAGTCCCGGAACCCGGGCAGGCTCTGAAACATGGATTATGACTGTGGGCTTATCGTGCTGAGATCGATGGCCTTCATTTTCTCTTTGAGATCTTTTCCCGCCTTGAATCTTATCACCGCACGTGCAGGAATAATTACATCCTTTTCTGGACGGTTTGGGTTTCGTCCAATCCGGCTCTTTCGACGTTGGACTTCAAAAACACCGAAGTTACGTAATTCGACGTTACGACCTTCTCTGAGAGCATTACCGATTGTTTCCATCGTTAATTGAACGATTTCTTGAATCTGGTTTTGCCCGATTTCTTTGTGAGTTTCATGAATTTTTTCATGAATTGTTTGTACAATGTTTTTTTTGGTAAGATTTTTAGCCATTGTCGTTTGAGATTGATGAGATAGACTTGCAGTTTTACGTTAAGTTGTTTTACTGAAATAGAATTCATGTATGATACTATACGCAAATTAAGTCAAATCTTAAAATTTATGAGTGATAAAGAAAAAGGAAACCCTCTAGAGGAGCTACAAAAGCAAATTAAGGACGCATTGAAAAAATCAAGTTTTGTTTTCCCATTTCCAAAACAAGACGACATTCAAGACGATGAAGAGAAAAGGGAAGAAAAACCCCCGGGTATTGATGCGCCGACTAGTGAGAATGAGACGATAAGACGAATACGAGATTTCAACCTAAAACCTCGTGAGATTCGTGATTACTTGAATCGATTCGTTGTCAAGCAAGAGGAGGCCAAAAAGGTTCTTGCTGTTTCGATATGTGATCATTTTAACCATGTCCGTCAGTGTATTGAAAACAAAGCGCTCCTCGATCAGGAATACACAAAGCAGAATATTTTGCTTCTGGGACCGACAGGAGTTGGCAAAACCTATCTTATGCGTAATATTGCAAAGCTTATTGGTGTGCCTTTTGTTAAAGCGGACGCTACGAAGTTTTCAGAGACAGGCTATGTAGGGGCTGATGTTGAAGATTTGGTTCGCGATCTTGTTAAGGCTGCAAATGGCAACATTGAACTGGCTCAGTATGGGATCATTTATATTGATGAGATTGATAAGATCGCAAGTGAGAGTGGAGGGCAAAAAGATGTTTCCGGCCGTGGCGTGCAAATTAATTTGCTGAAGCTGATGGAGGAAACCGATGTTAATTTGTTTAGTCCAACCGATATGATGGCTCAAATGCAAGCCATGATGGATATATCTGCTGGGGGCAAAAAGGGGAAAAAGAAAACAATTAATACTCGCCATATTTTGTTTATAGTGAGCGGGGCCTTTGATAAGCTTGCAGAGCAAGTGAAAAAGCGCGTAGACCGTGCCGAAATAGGGTTTGGAAGGGACCAGTTTTCTGCGGCTGAAAATATGGATCGGTACTTGAGGGTAGCTTCAACGACAGACTTTATTAAATACGGCTTTGAGCCTGAGTTCATTGGACGTTTGCCTGTACGTGTATCTTGCGAGTCCCTTAATAAAGCTGACTTAGCCCGGATACTATCTTCTTCGGAGGGATCTATTTTGAAGCAGTATCATTTAGACTTCAAAGGTTATGGTATTAATTTCGATATCACAGATGAGGCAATAGAAGAGGTTGCGGGACAGGCTGCTCTTGAAAGGACTGGTGCTCGAGGTCTTTTGACAGTACTTGAACGAATCTTCAGAAGCTTTAAATTTGAACTTCCTTCAACTGCTATTAAGCATTTTGAAGTTTCGACCGAAACTATTGCAAATTCTGAAGGTGCTCTAAAGAAATTGTTGATAGATAATCAACATTTGCAGAAAGATGTTTTAAGGGCTGATTTAAAGCGGTTTGAAGAACAATTTGAGAAAGCCCATAATCTTAAGATTGAGTTTGATGAAGGTGCAGAAAATGTACTAATGGAAATTTCAATAGAAGAAGACAAAACTATACGAGCGATTTGTGAAGATCGTTTTAAAGACTTCCAGCACGGCCTTCAGATTATTTCTAGGAACACAGGGAGAACTGGATTTTTAATTACTGAAAGGGTAGTACGCAATCCAGACGCATGCCTGTCAGACTGGGTAGTGGCAAGTTTTAAAGAGAAAAAGGACTCCGAAGAGAGGGATGATCATGAGGATGTCGTTAAACCTGAACTTTAGTAATGCCTGAAGCAAGTCAAATTAAGCGGATGTTTGGCCAGATTGCGAGTCGTTATGACTCTGCTAATCATCTTCTTAGTGTTGGCCTTGATTATTATTGGAGGCGAAAGCTTGTGTCTTTGGTTAAGGTCGAAGAACCAAAATTTGTTGTAGACTTGGCAACTGGTAGTGGTGATGTTGCCTTTGCGTTGAAAAAGGCCTTGAGCAAAGAAGTGAAGGTGATGGGGCTTGATTTTTGCCGTCCAATGCTGGTCAATGCTGAGCTTAAAAAAAAGAAATGTGACTATGCCAAAGATCTCATTTTTGAATTTGGAGATTGCATGGCTTTGCCTCTGGAAGATGCCTCGGTAGATGTTCTTACAATTGCTTTTGGTTTCAGAAATTTCTCAGATCGTCAAAAAGGATTACAAGAGATGAAACGTGTTTTGAAACCTGGAGGAAGACTATTTATTCTTGAGTTCAGTCAGCCAGCGAAATGGTTCAAGCCATTATATTATTTCTACCTTAAAAAAATATTGCCTTTGATTGCAACGCTCGTAACTGGACATTCAGATGCCTATGAATACTTGGTAGGCTCAATCGAGCAGTTTCCAGACAAAGACGCTTTGACTTTAGAAATTAATAATTCTGGATTTAAAGATATCCAAGTCCTTAGTATGACCGTAGGAATGGTGTGCATACATAGTGCTGTGGCCGAACCAGATTTGTGATAAAAATCGACGACGTTTGGGAAAGAAGTTAGGGAGCCCCGGCCTTAATTACACAAGAGCTCCCTTTTTTTTGGGGGGGTAACGAGAGAAATGTTATGTTAATTTCCATTTTTAAATAAAAATTGGTATTAATCTCTACGTGACATTAGTACAAAAAATAATAGGTTTGCCAAGCTCGAAATGAACGCAGCCACATAAGTAAATCCTGCAGCGTTTAATGTGTCGATAACTCCAGGAGCCTCACTTTTTGTTAATATGCCAGAATTTATGAGCTCTACCTTAGCTCTCCTACTTGCATCAAATTCCACTGGAAGTGTTATTAATTGGAAAATAGTAAGGACTAAATATACCCCAATTCCCAGTTTCATTAACCCAAACATTCCCATAAAGAGTCCTCCAAAAATAATAAATGGAAGGAGTTGTGATGCAATATTAGTTACAGGAATTAGTGCAGCTCTAAATTTGAGTGGTCCATAGCCGACCTTATCTTGAATTGCATGTCCAGCCTCGTGTGCCGCTACACCTAGCGCAGCTAAACTTTTTCCATAAAAATTTTCGCGGCTTAATGCTAAACGTTTTTCAAGAGGGTGGTAGTGATCTGTTAAATGTCCCGGGACTACTACGATTTCAATATCGTAAATACCAGAATTTCGCATAACCGTAGCTGCGGCTTCTGCTCCGGTAATTCCAGAATGTGAAGGTACCTTAGACCATTTTGAATATGCTGTGCTAATTCGAGATTGTGCCCAAATACCCACTATCATTGGGATCAGTATAAGTAATAATAGAGTCATTTTTTTATTAGATAATTAAGATTAATGATTTATATGAATTTTTTTAAAATAATCCACTTCGTTTCAAGAGTGCATCAATATTAGGTTCTCGACCCATGAATTCACGAAAAAGTTTTTCGGCAGGACTACTATTTCCTTTGCTTAGAATTTTGTTGCGAAAATCAATTCCAACCTCTGCATTCAAAATCCCTTCTTTTTTGAATCGTGTGAAAGCATCCGCATCGAGAACTTCAGCCCATTTGTAAGAATAATAACCGGCAGCATATCCTGTTGGATCAGCAAAAACATGCCCAAGCCTTCTAACTAAGCTCGGTGGCTTTGTTTTGTATTCTGGAGTGTAATTATTAAGCGCCTCATCAATGAAGTCATCGAGCGTCTTCGCAGAGTTTTTATAGTTGATGTGGAGTTCAAGATCCATTTTAGCAATGGAAAGTTGACGCATCGTATCCATGGCGCTTAGGTAAGTGCGAGCAGCAAGCATTTTTTTAAACAAGTCTTCTGGAATGGTAGCATCAGTTTCATAATGCCTTGCAAATAAATCTAAACTTTCTCGTTCCCAACACCAATTTTCAAGAATTTGCGAAGGGAGCTCCACAAAATCCCACGCGACCTTCGTTCCGTGAAGTGACTTAACTTCGATGTCACCTAGAATATGATGGAGTAAATGTCCAAATTCATGAAACAGAGTTTCAACTTCACGATGTGTAAGAAGTGCAGGTTTTTGTTGGGTAGGGCGTGTCATATTACCGCAAATAAGGCCCAAATGTGCTTCACCCTGCGCTCCAGTAAGTAAATGATTCATCCAAGCGCCACCGCGTTTGCTTTCTCTTGGATACCAATCCGCATAAAAAGCACCAAGAAGACGGCCATTTTTTTCATAAACCCGATAGTACTTGACCTCTTTATGCCATGTCTCTACATTATTCAGTTCTTTTATCTCTATATTGAACAATCGACCGGTGATTTGAAACATCCCGTTTAAAATGCGATCGATAGAGAAGTATGGCCGAAGCTCTTCTTCGTCAAAGTGAAATAATTCCTTACGTTGCTTTTCGGCCCAATATGCTAGCTCCCAAGGCTCAAGGCGATCAATAGGTTTTTTTGTCTTTTCTGCTTTGTATTGTTCAAGATTTTTGATTTCATCTTGAAAAGATTTTTTAATTCGTTGATGAAGATCTTTGATAAAATTTAAAGCATTGTCGCCAGTTTTGGCCATACGTCTTTTGAGTGTCAAATCAGCGAAATTTTCATAACCAAGAAGGCTTGCTTTTTCTTGTCGAAGTTTCAGGATTTGATTGATCAGTTGTGTATTGTCATAAGGGTCCACGTGCCCAATGCTGCTGTTTGCGCGCCAAACTTTTTCTCTGATTAAATCATTATCAAGATACTGCATCACCGGATGTAACGATGGCGCATGAAGAGTAAAGCGCCATTTTGGAGCTTCTAGTGTGCCTTGATTTTTTCTTAATGCATCTTCTTTTGCAGCTTCTTTAGCAGATTCCGGAAGACCTTTTAATTCTTTCTCATCGTCGATAATTAGCTCCCAAGCATTCGTTGCATCAAGAAGATTTTCCGAATACTTTTGTGTAAGTTGCGCAAGTTCCGCTTCAATCGCTTCAAGACGCTTCTTAGATGTCTCGTCAAGTTCAGCACCGCTTTCTTTAAAGTCTGCTAAAACTTCATTCAAGAAGCGCTCTTGCACCTTGGACAGTTTTTTTACCGCACTCGATTCGCTGAAACACTTGATAATTGACCACAGATTTGCATTAAGAAATATTTTTGTGAAAAATTCAGATACAAGAGGCAGCATTTCATTATAAACCTCGCGTAGTTCGGCGCTATTGCAAACAGAATCAAGATGACTTACCTTTCCCCAAGCATTTTCAACTTCTTCTGTAGCTGATTCGAGTGCAAGTAAAGTGCTTTCGTAGGTCAGGCAATTTTTATCCTGATTTTCAATTTTTTTAAGCTTTTGTTGTGCTTTTTGAAGTACATGCATGATTTCCGGCTTAACCTTCGCCGGAGTCATTGCATGCCATTTAGGTTCTAGAGAATTGTCGATATAGGAATATTGCATGAGTATTGTTGGTGGTTCATTAAGGATTACGCGGTACAGCATTCAATTCAACGGACTAAACCGACTACCTAATAACCCGCAAGTGTATCGTGCCCTTTTAATTTG
>Ga0207144_1021_pt3 | contig 13773 bp, 10 predicted proteins | sample Alteio_BWMinHeat_FD_153583 | JGI IMG/M metagenome (GOLD analysis project Ga0207144, IMG submission 153583) | Enriched cells from forest soil in Barre Woods Harvard Forest LTER site, Petersham, Massachusetts, United States -... | ecosystem: Environmental > Terrestrial > Soil > Temperate forest >...
CCACGAAGCGCGGCTCGTGACGGTTGTCACGCTGTGGAGCGGCGAAGATCGCATGCAGCGCTCGAGCGAAAACCTGCGCTGGATCCGCGCTTTGCTGGCTCCGTACCTGGATCGCAGCCTACGCGTCCAAACGCTGGCTGCCTATGTACCCGCAGCCCTGCAGATTTCGCAGCCGTTCGAACAGACCTGCTCCGAGGAAGCGTTCGAAGCAAGGCTCAGTGAGGAAGCGGCGCTGTATGTCGCGTGAGAACGTCCGGCAACATCGGACGGCCATCGCACCATCCAACTTTATGGGTGGGTCCATAAAGAGCATGGGCGCGAGCAGCAAGGGAGTTGTGAAAGTTGAGTTGGGAGCCATATCGACGATGTTTAACGACAAGATCTGCGCAGTGGATTTTTGTGAAGGGGCCGCTGTGGCTTCACTGGCTCAGCAGGATTTTTGCCTGAACCACTTCATCGATCTCTGCTACGAAAATTTGCAACGTATTGATCCCCGCGGTCAGAAGACGGGCCGCGTGAATCTCGATCCTGCTTCGCTGCGGGCGTTCATCGAGGAGTGCTCGCGACGCGCTCTGGATGCCGCCCTGCACTGCGACGACATTGACAATCTGCAGCGCGGCCGCTTGCTGGATATTCTTCTGTGGGCTGGCGAACTGTTTCTTCTGCTGCGCGCTCCAACGCGCGGTTTCGCGGATTCCGTTCTAGAGCAGCATGACACCGTGCTCACTCGTCTCGCTGTTCGCCAGTGCTAGAATTCTCGCGGCGCGGGCATTCTGGTTCGCCCCAAAAGAGCACTGCAGTCAGTCCTTACCCTCGCCGGCTTTTAGCATCTTCAATTCCCTTTCGCGGTCTAGAAAACTTTCGCCGTTCGTGATCCAGCTTGCCGCGGGCTCATCCTTCAAATAGTGCCCGAACCAGGCGAAGATGCGGCGCCCGTAGTCGATTTGATTGGGTTTCTTGCGCAGGCCATGATCTTCGCCGGCGTATTCCAGCAGCACTACATTCTTTTTGGCGCGGCGGGCGATGTTGTACAGCTCGACGCCTTGATGGAAAAAGACGGTGCCGTCGCTGTCGCCGACCTCGATGAGCAGTGGCGTGGTCATGTTTTGCACGCCGAAGACGGCGGAGTTGCGGATATAGGCTTGGAGATCCTCGTAGAGCGGCACTTCCATGCGCTGCTGACCGGTTTCAATGTGATCGGTTTCGGCGATGCCGGAGCTCCAGTGGTGGTTGCCGTAGTTGCTGATGAGATCAGTGATGGGAGCGCCCGCTACCGCGGCGGCGAAGAAATCCGTCGTGTGCGTGGCGAGATAGACAGAGTCGAATCCTCCCCAGGAATGGCCCATGACGCCGACTTTTTTGGGATCGATGACGTTCATCTCGATGACTCTCTTGACGGCCGACGTGACGCAATCGACGACCGAAACGCCAGGATCGCGAGGACGAAAAATAATGTCCGGCTCGAGTAGGAAATATCCGTGGCTGGTGATGGCGCCTGCGTTGTAGTAATTGCGCTCCGAGGGCGAGCTGTATTGATGCAGGCCGTCGGATAATTTTTCGTACATGTAGACGACCATGGGATATTTTTTGGCAGAATCGTAACCTGCGGGATAGTAGAGCGCACCCTGCAGGCGTTCGCCGTGGCTGTTCTTGTAGTCGATCAGTTCTTCGTGGCCCCATGCGTAATTGCTCTGAAAGACGTTTGTTTTGGTGACCGGTTTGGGGTCTTTCAGATCGGGGCCGACCACAAAGGCGTTCGGAGACTCCGTGAAAGTCTGTCGGACGTATTCAAGAACGTCTGCATCTTTTGCTTTGCCGAGGCGGTCGACGTTCTTATCGAGCCAGACGAGATGCTCTTCGCTCCATTTGCCCGAAGCAGTCGGCTGGAGACGCGCGTAGCCGGATTTCTTCGTCCAGATTCCGAACAAACTTAAATACATCGGCTTATCGCTGTCGATGAACTCGTCGCGTGGATTCAGTTTCACGTAGCGGTGCCGGACCTGATCCTTTGCCCCATCGGTAAGTCTTGTGGCGTGAGAGCCGTCGGGCAAAACCTGCCAGAGATCGAATTTGTCGTAGAGAATTACGGAGGCGTCGTCCTTTGTCCAGCCGGCAGAGCCGAAGGCAGGCTTCTGCTTGATCGTGTAATCGGCTTCGAGGTCAGTGAATGCCGTGGGGACCGTCTTTGTGATGTTGACGATTGCGTGGGTGGCGGTGTTCACGGTCCAGAAATGATTGTCGCGAAAATAGAGAAGGTACCGACCGGCGGGGCTTGCCTCCAGATAATAGTCGTCACTGAGCCGGTCCTGAATTTTGGTGCGATTGCCCGTGGCTAGATCCACGAAATAGACGTCTGCGGCAGGCCTGCCGATGCTGCGCTCCATCGCGTAGGCGGACCAGTTCGCGGCGTAAGCGGATTGCTGGTGGCGGAACGGGACAACCTCTTCGTCAAGATCCTTGCCGAGCGGTACAAACTGTCCGTTTTCGAAACGCCAGGCGCATAGGATATTCTTCTGGCGATCATTCTTGGCATTGAGCTTTTGCTTGGGCATGACCTCGGCGTCGCGGGCGTTCCAGATGGCTACGGTGGCCGGCTCGTCGGCGTCCTTTTTCTTATCCTTGTCCTTGCCCTTATCTTTCTCCGTGGAATCGGTTTTTGCGGAGTCTGCTTTTGTGGAATCCCCGCTCGTTTCTTTTTCAGGTTTTTTTGGCTCGGCGATTTTCTCTTCCCACTTGGCTATGCCTAGGAAAACCGTGTCGCCATCTTCCGACCAGGTTGGTTTGTGAAACGGGACCGTGCGCATGCCCACCGGAAACTTTGCATCTCCGGTCGGATCGTACGCGTGGCTGGCTTCAGAAGCTTCTCCAAGATGAGTCCACGCAAGCGCAACCTGTGTCGCGCCTTCGCGGTGGTCATCTGATTTCGATCTCAGGACCGCGAGATCGGCGCCATCCTTGCGCCAAGACAAGCCGCTGTAAACAGATGCGGCGGAATCGAGCACGCGAACGGCGGCAGTTTCGGAATTGAATAACTGCACGCCGTTGCCGGTTTTGTCTTCGGAATTGATGGTCATGGCGAGAAGCGCGCCGCGCTTCGGAAGATCCTGCCACGCAAATTCAGAAACGTTGGCGAAGGAAGTGTCATGTCCGGAGGAGAGCTGGCGGAGGATCAGCGCGGCGCCGGGCGCGTCTTCGCTTTCTGCGTTTGCGGCGGCATCGGGCGCATCTTTTTTCTCCGGTGGATACCGGCGCATGGCGAGGTACGTTCCCGTGGGACTGAAGGAGAACGACTCGATGCCTTCCACAACGATTTGCTCGCCGGTCGAAAGATTGAGAAGGCCGAGCTTTCTTTCGACGGGCTTCTTGTCCTTTTTCATCCTGTCTTCTTGTGACTCAGAGTAGCCGATGGCGTAGGCGACCCAGAGCGAGTTTGAAGAAAAAACTGGTTGCGTGCCGAACGCAGCGGTCTTTGTGGTGCCGTCGGCGATGTTTGTGACGCGCAGCTCGTTTTCACGATTGGAGCGGTTGATGCCATACGCGAGCCACTTGCCGTCCGGCGAGAGGCCGCCGAATTCGCGCGGCACGGCGAGCGATTCCCACTGGCCGTAATCGGGCGGCTGTACGGGAGATTTTGTTTGTGCGTGGATCGAAGTGCAAAAGCCAAATGCCAGGATGAGTGCTGGGACCGTTCGTCGCATCGCGCGCCTTCCTTGCTGGTGAGAATCGCCGGATCGAGCACGCGAATTGTGCATCGGATGGCGAGCTTCGCGCAACCGCGCAAGCCGGATGAATCGAAGCCTTAGAGGAAATTCTTACAGCTCTCAAATTAGGGTCCGGGGGTTCGATTACTCAGTCGGCGGAGGAATTGCCGACTGGGTTGCGGGTGCGGGTGAAGAAGCGGCGGGCGGCGGGCGCCCAGGGGAGGGACTCGAACTCCGCGAGGTAGGAATAGGCCACGGGAACGACCAGGAGAGTTAGGAGCAGGCAGAGGGTTTGGCCGCCGATGATGGTTACGGCGATGGAGGCGCGTTGTTCGGAGCCGGCGCCGATGCCGATGGCTACCGGGATGAGGCCGGCTACGATGGAGAGCGTGGTCATCAGGATGGGGCGGAGGCGCACGCGGTTGGCTTCTAGGATGGCTTGGCGAACGGGCATGCCGCTGGCGCGAAGGCGGTTGGTGTAGTCTACCTGCAGGATTCCGTTTTTCTTGACGATACCCAACAACAGAAACATTCCGAGGGCGCTCCACAGGCTGAGGGCGCGGCCAGTGATCCACAGGGAGAGCAGCGCGAAGGGAATGCTTAGCGGGAGCGTGAGCATGATGATGAACGGATGCGAGAAGCTTTCGAATTGGGCGGCCAGGACCATGTACATGAAGATGGAGGCCAGGAGCATGGCGAGCAGCAGATTCCACGTGGTTTCTTCGAGGACTTTGACCTGGCCCGTGAAGCGATAGGAATAGCCCGCGGGGAGCCCGATTTCTTTGATGGACTGGATGGTGTGGGTGGCGGCCAAATCGAGCGGATAGCCGCTCGCTACGTTGGCGTAAACGGTGACTTCGAATTCGCGATTGTAGCGCCATAGAGTGGCCGGGCCTGCACCGCGAACAATCGAAGCGACATTTTCCAGGCGGACCTGGCCCAGCTTGGTGGAAGGGACCATCATCTGCGCGAGCACGTCTGGATTGTCGCGCTGCTGCTCTAGCAATTGCATGATTACAGGATATTGCTCGGAGCCTTCTTTGAAACGGGTGATTTCGTCTTCGCCGGAATAGAAGAGGCGCACGGCGTCGCTGACGTCGGTCATGCGCACGCCGATGTCGGCGGCGCGCTGGCGGTCGACTTTGACCTGGAGTTCGGGCGTGTTGAGGTTGAGGCTGGGATTGACGTCGACCAGGTCGGGATACTGATGCATCAGGTCGGCGACTTGTTTGCTGATGTCGGCGAGTTTGTTGAGTTCGGGGCCGCGGATGACCGCCCCTATGGGGAAATACGTCTCGCCGCCAAAAACGGACGGGAGGCGGACGTTGGAGACCATGTTGCGATAGCCGGCCAGATAGCCGCGGATTTCGGTGGCTAGCTGCTCGTGGCTACGTTTTCTTTCGCTGCGAGGGACTAGGCCGATGAAGAGGTGGGCGTGATTGGTGGGGCCGTGGGTGAAGGATTGGACGAAGGCAACTTCGGGGAGGGCGACGACGCGTAGCGCGATTTCTTCTGCGCGATCTGTGGTCTTGGAGAGCGCGGTGCCTTCGGGGAGCGTGAAGGAACTGATGAGCTCGGATTGATCGTCAGACGGGATCCAGTCGCGGCCTACCAGATGATAGAGGCCGAAGGTTGACAGGAACGTGCCTAGGCAGATGAGAATGATGACCCAGCGATGGGCTAGCGACCATTCGAGAAGCTTTAGGTAAGATTGTTCGATCCAGTGCAGAATTCCGGCGGCGTGGGCTTTTTTTTCTTTTTCGGTAACCTTGAGGAGGCGCGAGGACATCATCGGGGTTAGCGTGAAGGCTACCAGGAGAGAGACTAGGATGGCCATGGCCATGGTCCAGCCGAAAGAGTTGACATATTTGCGGGCGTAGCCATTCATGAAGGCGATGGGCAGGAAGATGATCACAAGCGAGAGCGTTGTGGCCATGACGGCCAGGCCGATTTCTTGCGTGGCTTTGATGGCGGCATTTTTGCGGTCTTCGCCCTTTTCCTCCATGAAGCGCACGATATTTTCCAGGACGATGATGGCGTCGTCGATGACGATGCCAACGGCGAGGGTGAGCGCGAGGAGCGTCATGTTGTTGAGGGAGAAGTCCATGCCGCGCATCAGCGTGAAAGTGGCGATGATGCTTGCGGGGATAGCGACGGCGGCGATCAGGACGGCGCGCCAGTTGCGCATGAAAAGAAAAACGATGGCGCTGGCGAAAATGCTGCCGAGGATTAGGTGTTCGAGGAGTGAGTGGACGGAGGCTTTGATGAAATCGGAGATGTCGTGGATGACCAGGAGTTGGACGCCGGGCGGGAGTTGGGCGCGCAGTTCGTCGAGCTTGCCTTTTACGTTGTCGGCGACTTGCACGGTGTTGGTGCCGGATTGGCGCAGGACTTGGATGCTGACGACGTCCTGGCCGGGAGCGCCTTTGCGGTAAAGGGCTGACCAAGTGCGGAGTTCTTGCGCGCCGTCTTCCACTTGAGCGACGTCGCGGATACGAACCTGCACTCCGCCGCGTGTGCCGACGACGATTTCGCCAAATTGTTCGGCGGAAGTGACGCGCCCGAGAGTACGGAGGCCGAGTTCTTGCGGGCCGGTAATCATGCGGCCGCCGGGAGCTTCGACATTTTCGCGCTGGAGGGCGTCGCGGACATCGAGGACGGTGAAATTGTGGGAGGTGAGTTTTTGCGCGTCGAGGAGGACGCGGATTTGGCGAGCTTGGCCGCCGTTGATTGCTACGCTACCCACGCCATCTACTGTTTGGATTGCGCGGCGGACTTGTTTGTCGGCGATTTCGGTCAGTTCGCGGCGGCTGATGGGTCCGCTGACAAGGAGCGTCAGGATCGGATCGGACTGCGGGTCTTGTTTGGTGATGACGGGAGGCAGCGTGTCGCGCGGGAGGCGATTTACGGCGGCGGCCACTTTTTCGCGGATGTCTTGGGCGGCGCCGTCGATGTCGCGTTCGAGGACGAAGGTGCAGGTGATGTCGGCGAAGCCTTCGCTGGAGTAGACGGTGATTTCGTCGATGCCGCTGACGCTCGAAATGGCGTCTTCGAGAGGCAGGACGACGCCGGTGACCACTTCTTCGGGCGTGGCGCCGGGTAATTGGACGTCCACGTTGACGGTAGCGGGATCGGCTTTGGGAAAGAGGTCCACAGCGAGGCCGCGATAGGAAAAAGCGCCGAGCGTCACTAGAAAAGCGATGAGCATCACGGTGAAGACTGGATACTTTACGCAGGTTTCGGCTAGCTTCATTGGCGTCCCGTGAGTCAGGTTCCGGCGAAAATTAGTTCAGCGTGGGAGCGTTCCCCTCAGCTGTTCTTGAACCGTTGCGCCGTCGTGCAAATCCCCGGAAACGGCTACGGCGACGCGGTCACCGGGCTTTAGGCCTTCGGCTACTTCAAAGCGTTTGCCGCGTTGGTCTTCCGTCTGGCCGGCGGGACGGATCTGGCGTTCGGAAACTCGATTTCCGTTCAGAAGGAAAACTTTGTAGACACCGTAGCGGTAATTCACGGCGCCTTCGGGCAGGAAGATTGTTTTTTCTTCCTTTGCGCTAGGAATGGACGCTTCGACGAAGAAGCCGGGCTTCAGGCGTCCGTCCGCATTGGCGAGCAGGGCTTCGGCTTCGAAGGTGCGCGAGTCCTGAGCGACGGCGGGATTGATGCGCGAGACGCGGCCGCGAAACGTTTCGCCGGGAAAGGCCGCAACTTGCAAATCGACGTTTGCTCCGTCTTTCACGGAGCCCGCCCATCGCTCGGGAACGGCGAGCCGGGCGCGCAAGGTGTCTGTCCGCACGAGGACCATCACCGGACCTTGCACGCGAAGATATTCGCCGGGATGAACGTCGCGCGTTTTGATGGAGCCGGGAAAGGGAGCGCGGATCGTCGCGTCGCGCAGCTTTTTCTCGGCCAGGTTTTCGCTGGCTTCGCTGGAGACGAGCAAGGCTTTCAAGCGGTCGACTTCCTGCAAAGCTACCGTGTAGCCGGCTTGCGTGCTTTGAAAGCGGCTGGCGGCCTCCTCCAACTGCTGTTGCGAAATCAATTTGTCTTTGAACATTTCTTGGGCACGGCCGTACTTGCGCTCGGCATCGAAGAGGTCTGCTGCGGCGCGCTGCACGGAGGCAAGTTTTTGTGGGTCGGCGGGCGGCGGATCATTCGGAGCGAGGCCGAGTTGGGCGCGGACCTGCGTCACGAGGCCGCGCTGACGGTCGACTTCAAATTGCAGCTCCTGTGGATCGATCAAGATAAGCGGCTGGCCTTCCTTTACGGTGTCGCCAACGTCGGCGAGAACTTCGGAGACGCGGCCTTCGACCTGCGCGCTCAAGATGCTTTCTTCCAGGGCAAAAAGGGATCCGGCGGCCTGGACGCGCCGCTGAGCGGTTTCCTCCGTCACGGTATAAACGTGGACAGGCGTGGGATGACCGGCGTCGCCGAGCATGCTGCTGGAAACAGACTTCGAGCAGCCGCCCACGAGAATTGTGGCAAAGGCGGTTGCGCCCGCCAATGATTGGAACATTTTCATAAAGTACCGTAGGGAGCTATCCGTCCGCGTGCGTCTCGAGGTGCTTACGCGACTGTTCTCAGAACACACTATGACCGTCATCTCCTGCTTGCCTTTTGGACGCACGAAGTGACCACAACGTTTCGCACCTCGTAGCTAGTCTCCGGGAGAAACATTCGTTGCAATTATGACGCGGAGCTTCCCGCGAATCCAGCCCACCCCAAACGCCCCTGACCTGTTTGTTTCGGACCGCAAAGAATGCCGACGGGGACCGGACCGTAGGAGGACATCCCGATATAGTGCGTCTCGGGCAAATAGTACGAGGCCTTTTCGCTTACGTCTTCGACCATCCTCGGTTTGGCACCACGCCCGCGCCCTCGCGCAGAGTGACTAGTTGATTGATGGGAAGCTGCTTGAAGGACTCCACAAGCCCGTTTGGCCAGTGCACTTCGAGACTAAGCGAAGTGTAATTTCCGAGGCCGAAATGAAGCCGAGAATCGTTCGAAGAATAAAAGCTGGATTGACTTAAGACGCTCTGAGCCTGCGTTTTCCCGCCGTAATGTGCAAGAACCCGAGCCCCGATCGCGCTCCGATTGGACCTAACTCCCTCGAGTTTGACCTTAATCCAATTCTGTTTTCCATGAAGATCGTTGCGCAAAAGGGAGGGACTCTCATTCAAGTTTATGACCAGCATGTCGATGTCGCCGTCATTGTCAAAATCCCCGAACGCGCATCCACGGCTGCAGTGTGCCTCGGCAACACCAGGGCCAGCAGCTTCGACCAATTCCTCGAATGTGCTATTGCCTAGATTGCGAAAGACCGCGCGCGGCGTCTTATTTGCATATTGCGGGAGGCTTCGTTCAACTTCCGGGTAAACGTTACCTGTGACCATAAATAAATCCGGATAGCCATCGTTATCGAGATCAACGATTCCCGCACCCCAGCAGATGTAGCGCGTCTCCACACCAATTCGGGACGTGCGGGTGACGTCGTCGAAATCGCCTTTGCCATTGTTGTGGTAGAGAACGTTGGCATCGTCTGCGAAGTGCGTCTTGAACAGGTCCAGATGCCCGTCGAGGTCATAGTCGCCAACGCCAACCCCCATCCCCGCTTGTTCTTCTCCGTCATCGCTGAGAGCTACCCCCCGCACCACTCCCTCTTCGCGAAACGTTGCGTCATGGTTGTTCATGAAGAGCAAACTGGGCGTGGAATCGCAAGCCACGTAGATATCGGGCCAGCCATCTTCGTCCAAATCCGCCGCCACGACGGTCATGCCATAGCATTTTGTGGCCGAAGCGACGCCGGCCTGCTGGCTGACGTCGGTAAACGTCCCGTCGCCATTGTTTCTGTAGAGCGAATGGTGCCCCGTGGGCAGCCCGCGCGGTCCGCACTCGACGGGAATCCCTTTCCAATTGCAATTGGTGTTCGTTCCCGGAACCGGCGCATGTTCAAAGGAGAAACGAACATAGTTCGAGACAAATAAATCCAGGTGTCCATCACGGTTGTAATCGAGGAAGCTGCATCCCGCGCCCCAGCGCGGTTGGTCGTTCAAGAGACCGGCCGCTTTCGTCACATCGGTGAACGTACCGTCGCCATTGTTGCGGTAAAGAATGTTTTGCCCGAAGTAAGTGCAAAAAATATCTTCAAAACCGTCGTTATTGTAGTCCCCGATGCACACGCCGCAAGCCCAGCCAACGGCATGGAGACCCGCCTTTTCCGTAACGTCGGTAAACGTGCCGTCGCGATTGTTCTTGTACAGCCGGTTGGTGGCCTCGGCCGGAGCGCCATCGAGCCGCGTGCCGCAAAGCAAGAAAATATCGATCCAACCGTCGTTGTCGTAGTCGATAAAGGCACACCCGCAGCCGGTAGATTCCAGAATGTATTTCTTGCTCTCCACGCCTCCGTACACTGTCGGCGCATGCAATCCGGCAGCCGCACCCACGTCTACAAAATGCGCATTGAACGGTCGGCCGGAAGGGGCTTGCCGCGCAAGAGGCTTAGCCGCGTGGGCCGCGACTCCTTGCCCCAGTAGTCGTTCGGCAGATAGTGAGATCGCCGATCCGAGTGACAACCCCATAAATGCGCGGCGCGAATAGATCATTCCGGCTTTCTACGCCTTGAGGATTGGCGTCCAAACTTGCATCGGCGTGGCGGCGCGATTGGCCCACGCGTAGTACGGCACAAACTTGCGTTCCACCTGCCGGGCCTTTGGCGCGTCCGCCGTGTTCGGACGGTAGAGAGCTCCGTGCGAAGCAAACTTCTCACTAATCGCACCCGGATGTTTCAGCACCACGATTCCCCCCAGCATATCGTTGTGGAACTCCTCGTGGAACCTTGATGAAACCTCTTGGCGCACATCCCGAGAAACATCAAATAAGGGTACGCCGTCCGACGGATCGAGTTGCTCGAGACAGTAGACCAGCGGACCACGCTGAACCGCTACGCGGCCGTAGTCCCCCACAACACGTGGGTTAGCTTCGATCACTTGCGGGGTCATGCTGAACTTCACAGTGATAGTGTCGCCGGACGACCGGCAGCGCCGCAAGTCGAGATACCGTCCTGGAGCCGCTCCCGAACCGGCTGGCCATGGATCGTGACCTGCGTGCTATCAAACCACCCGGGCACAAGCAGATAAAGGTGAAGTCAGTGGGCTTGGCCGGTGTGACAGTAATATCCACGGTGCCATCCCGCGGATAGATGCCGAGGCTAAGGTGAGAATGACGGCGGCGGTGAAGCCGGAATTCTTGCCCCGGATACGAATGGTATAACGCAGATTCTGCCCGAGTCCTTCCATGCCAACCTCTCCCGGAATCCAACGCTCAGAGCGCTGCCAGTCGCTTGAGGCCGCCGGTCAACGGCTGGACAGGCTCTTCAATCGTGGGCGTTCGCCCTTTCGGCGACCTGGATCAGTGTGGGCAAGATGTCGCCGAACCTTGCGTCACGCGGCTGTCCAAAAGCGAAATAGAGCTTTTGATAGAGCGCATAGAGGGTGTGGTAGACCCTCTCTGCCGCGTTCTCGGGCGTAAAGACGGCATGCTCCGGGCAAATCTTATCCTGGGCTTCTTCCACCGTCTTAAACGCCCCGGCCGCGAGAAAAGCGAAAATCGCCGAACCCAGACTGACCACGCTTCTGCTGGGCACGAGAACCGGCCTCCCCAGCACATTCGCGTAGATTTGATTTAGCACGTTGTTCTTTTGCGGAATGCCGCCCGCATTTATCACCCGCTTGATGTTCACGCCATGTTCCGCCATTCGATCCAGAATGATCCGCGTGTGGAAGGCAGTGCCCTCGATGGCAGCGAAGAGTTCATCCTGTGCCGTACTCTGCAGGTTCCAGCCAACCGTGATTCCGCGCAAATTTGGATTCACCAGCACCGTTCGATCTCCGTTGTCCCAGGTCATGCGGAGAAGACCGGTCTGCCCTGCCTGGTACTTTTCAAGCCCCAGGCTGAGTGTCGCGACTTCGGTTCCCGTTCGGCTGGCAATGGCGTTGAAAATATCTCCCACGGCAGAAAGGCCCGCTTCAATGCCGGTTCGCCGCGGATGTACGCTGCCCTGTACTACTCCGCAGACTCCTGGCACCAAATTGACCGACGGCGTGATGCCAATGATGCAGGTCGAAGTGCCAACGACATTAACCATGTCTTCGGTGCGGCAGCCCGCCCCGATGGCGTCCCAATGCGCATCGAATGCTCCGACGGGTATGGGAATGCCCGCCTTTAACGCCAGCTTTTCCGCCCAGAAAGCGGAAAGCTTTCCGGCAATTTGGTCCGACGTAACACATTCGCCCTGCAGTTTTTCTCTAACGCCCGCAAACAACGGATCCACTTTGAGAAGGAACTCCTCCGAGGGCAGACCGCCCAGGTCGGGATTCCACAACCACTTATGCCCCATGGCGCAAACGCTGCGCTTTACTTTGCGCGGATCAGTGATGCCGCACAGCGTTGCGGCTGCCATGTCGCAATGCTCAAAGGCGGAAACGAAATCGGCGCGTTTTGATGGATTGTGGCGCAGCCAATGCAACAGCTTCGAGAAGCCCCACTCGGACGAATACACTCCGCCGCACCACTGAATGGCTCGAAGTCCCTCCCGATGCGCCGCTTCGGTTATCTCCACGGCTTCTGCTTTGGCCCGGTGATCGCACCAAAGATAATACTCATCGAGCGGTTCGAGATTCTTCCCAACAGGAATCACCGAGGAGCCGGTAGTGTCCACGGCGAGCGCTTGCACTTGATCGCCGGGGATGTGCGCCTTATGCACTGCCTCGCGGGTAGCACTTGCCAAAGCGCGCATCTGATCGTCGTGCGATTGTGTGGCGTATTCGGGGTCCTCGCGCTTGCGGTGGAGCGGGTATTCTGCAAGTGCGGTTGCAAGCAGTCCCCGTTCGCTGTCCACGATGGAAACGCGAACGCTTAAAGTTCCAAAATCAACGCCAGCTACGATGGCCATGGCATTTGGATTCGCTCCCTACCAACAGAGAGTTACCCCGCGTGGGCATACATTTCCCAGTCGAGGTAACGCATGGTGGCTTCGTGCACCGCAGGCGCTACCGAGGAAAAGTTGGCAGCGACGTGATGCTCGAAGCCGTTTTCGCAGATATAGCGCAGCAGTTTCTGCAGCCCCGGAATCTCAACTACGCCTGCTCCGCCAAATGTTTCGAGGGGATCGTCCGTGAACCTGCCGCTGCCGCTGTAACCGCGGATTCTGCCGGAAGCATCGTCCGTGGAGAAGCGCGCGAAGCACATTGCCCCAGACTTCACCTTTCCGACGCAAGTTCCAAACGTATTCTCCTTCCCTACCGTGCCCGCGATGATCGCTTGATAATCCATTTTGACGTCCTTGAAGAAATGCTTTGGCAAATTGCTGCAGTGGAAGCACACGGCCTTGTCGGGATCGTTTCCGTAATTGTTGTTCCAATCGAGAAGCGCACTGGGCGTTTCCGATGCGAGTTGCAATGCGTGCATCCCCAGCACGCCGCACACGTCCACCTCGCATGCGCTTGAGAGCAGCGAGTCGCTCATCATGCTCATGACGGTGCAAGGCACCACGCCAAGGTTTTCTTCGAGCGAAGTCCAGCATTGCACGGCGCTGATCTGAAGGTCGGTAGCTTTCATCCACTGATCGATCACGGCGCCGAGCTTGGCCATCTTCAGCAGCGCTTCCTGCGGAATATCGGTCGTTGACACATACTTCTCGATCGATTGCAGCTTTTGAACCGCAGCTTCATCGGAATCCTTCATCCGGCTGATGCGCCCGAGGACTTCGGAAAGATCAAGCGTTTCGACGGAGATCCCGCTGGCCTCCAGCAGTTTCTCGCTATACCTCACCGTGTTAAACGCCGTCGGCCGCGCGCCAAGCGCCCCGATGCGCAGATTCCGCAGACCCTTCACAACCCGGCATACCGCGGCAAACCATTCGAGATCTTTCGTGAACTCTGCCGAGTCCGGTGTTTCGGTATGAATCGTGGTGAGGGAATAAGGAATTCCGTACTGCTTCAAATTATTGCAGGCAGACATTTTGCCGCAAAAACTGTCGCGCCGGTGCGTGATGGTCATTTTTGACTGCGTATCCGGC
>Ga0207144_1133_pt1 | contig 13616 bp, 7 predicted proteins | sample Alteio_BWMinHeat_FD_153583 | JGI IMG/M metagenome (GOLD analysis project Ga0207144, IMG submission 153583) | Enriched cells from forest soil in Barre Woods Harvard Forest LTER site, Petersham, Massachusetts, United States -... | ecosystem: Environmental > Terrestrial > Soil > Temperate forest >...
TAAATCGCTCCGTAAATGCGATTCTCTTGCTGATGCCGAGATCCAAGTTCCACAACGGCAGACCCCGGATCGGAAAGCCGCCAATTTGTCCATCCAGGCCGAGGATGGGGTTGCGAACCGGATCGCTGAATGTGCCGCCATTGGTGGGGCAGCTTGCCTGAAGTTGAGCATTGCTCAACACGTTTAACCCGGGCCCAGAGGTGCCACAGCCACTGGGGCTGGGAGCGGCGGTGCCGCCAACGCCAACATGGCGGGTAGCGGTGTAGTTGAGGTTGTTCCCCACGATCATGTTCTCGAACGCACTTACGTAAGTGGCGTTGCACTCGCCGAGGGTCCCACAGTTGCCGTTCAGCGTCTGCACCTGGACGGGGAAGCCACTGCCGTAAACGAACAGCGGCGAGATGTTCCAGCCGCCCAGCACGCGGCCGAGGATTCCCTTTTGGCTGGCAAAGAAAGGCGGAGCATAGTTCAGGAAAAGATTGAAGTTGAATTTTTCGTCGTAGGACTGGAGACCGTAGTCGTTTTGGATGTTAAACGGATCGACGGTGGAAAATTGACTCGAGGCTTGGACAACGTTTCCGGTTCCGAGAGCCTTGGACATGGTGAAGTTGCTCTTCATGGTTAAGCCGTGCCAGTTCGAGAAAGTCAACTGCAGGAAGGCAGCATTGTAGTTTCCGTAGCCGTTGCTAACGGTTGTGGTTAGAGACGGCGATTGCCCGCCGGCACCGAAGGGGCTGTTGATCGCGTCGCTGGTCATGCTCCGGCCGAAGACAAAGTTGTTTACGCAGGGAGCCCCAGGCGTGGTATTAGGCGTACAAGAGACACTGGTCCAGGAATCGAAAGGATCAGAGTTGCCCATGTTCCCGGCGTTCTTCATCACAAACGCAGTGGTGCAATTCGCAAAGCCTACGCAGAAGCTTGGCTTGATGGCGGCCTCGAAGAACGGTTGCGGGGTAAGGGCAGCCGGAACGTTCGTGCCGTAGTTGGTGGAGACCATCACGTTTTTCCAGGCGTTGGCGAAGCTCTGCCCGCCCAGGGTCATCATGTAAGGTACGGAGGTGAAGCTGTAATACTCAATTTCATGGGAGATTTTGCGGCCGATATAGCCAGCCTCGGCAAGGATCTTGGGACCGAACTGGTGCTGGATGGTGACGCTGAATTCATCCGATTGGTTCGGTTTGAAATTCGAGTCGAAGGTTTCGCCTGCTCCAGTGGCGATGTCGTTGACGCCAGGAAACCACGGCTGGGGTAGATTCTGACTCGGCGGGGGCAGTGGCGCGACGCAGGATCCAGCGGGACAGTCCACGCCGACCCGGAAAGTGGTGGATGGGGTACCGCCGCAGCCGCCGGTGAGGCGATTCGGACCACCGCACGTTGTCGGTTGCAGCAATCCGGGAGTGAGGAGCGGAACCAGGAGGGGATTGACGCCGTTGATTCGGCCAAAGATGCGCGCGTAGCCAGCCCGGAGAACGGTATCTTTGGTGAAGTTCCAGGCGGCTCCGACTCGGGGGCTGATTCCGCCGTAGAACGGGTTATAGGGATACTTGTTGGCGCCCTGGACGTTGCGGATGGTCGAGAAGCCGAGGGCAGGAGCATAAGCCTGGCCCTGGAGCGCAGCCTGTTTGACATTATTGAAGTATTGTTCCGCCGATGCGATGTGGTCGTTCTGGTCCACGAGAACGGTCTGGAAGCCACCCTGGGTCTCGTAAGGGGGCAGTTCGACCGTGTAACCAATGCCGTAGTTTATGGTGAACTTGGGCTTGATGCGCCAGCTGTCGGTCCAGTACACGCTGTAGGTAGGTAGGATGCTGTCGGCCGACACCGGTGGCGACGACGTGCAGCCGGCTGTGGCAGCAACACCGGAGATAGCACACGATTTGCTGGGGTTGAGGGGCAGGCCAGTAGCAAGCGAGCCTAAGCCGCGGGTGAAAAGACCCTGGGTCGAATCAACCATGCCCAATACCATCGAGTAAAGGTTTCCATATTTAGGTGCGGAGACACCCGTAGGGATGTAGCCCGACATGTCAATACCGACTCCAGCCAGTCCCACGCTGTTACCCTCTCCGATCAGATACTGCTCGTAGGTATTGATACTTCCGCCGTTGTCGTTCCGCTTGTGGGTATCGTTGTTACGCAGGTACATGCCACCGACTTGAATCAGGTGGCTGCCTTTTATCCAAGTGAGGTCGTCACGATACATGCTGTCGTGGCCGTTCCAATAGCGGGTGCGCACGTTCTGGTTGTTGGTATTGTAGGGAATAAACACAGGACTACTACCCGAGCCGCTGTTCTCGCCCCCGATTTCCAGAGCTGCCGGGTATCCGGCAACGTTCGGTACGCCACTGGGGCTTGCGTAAGCCCACCAGTTGCGGGTAAAGCTGAAGTGAAAATCATTTGTGAGGCCCGGCCTGATGTCTTTCGTGAGGCCAGCAGTGTATATCCAAGAGTTCTGTGGTTTCGAACGGATCGCCGCATATTGCCCCTTAGTGTCCCCCGGGAAAAATCCACCGACATCCCACTGGTCTGAAACCGTGTTGGTCAACTTGTAGTAATGGTACGTGCCATTGAAGTGCCAACCATGGGCGAAGTCGTGGTCGACTCGGCCAACACCGAAGTCGCTCTTCTGGGGCGTGGAGATACTGCTCGTATATCCGCAATAGTTCTCCCCGTCACCTGAATTGCAGTTGTTCGGTTCCGGTAGATATTGGTTCCAGAGAGCCGTAATCACCGGGTTAATACCGAGCCCACGCGGGTCACAAGGACCCGCCGCGACGCCTTTAGCTGCATTGCCTGGGCACATTGTCGTGGGGATCACCTGCCCAGCTGAAGCTCCGATCTTAGTGTAAACGCTGGCAGGCATCCCCGCAGGAATCGCCGTTGCGGTCGGGTTCAGGTTGATGAGCTGGCCGCTAACAAATATCATTCCAGAGCGCATCAAGTCGGTGGGGAAGTTTCGCGTGAAGGTTGAACCCTGGGGCCAACGGAACCCTTCATAGTTGCCGAAGATATACCAGCTTCCGCCCAGAAAGTTCGAGTGCGGGATCTTTCCACCGGCATCGGCGCCGAAGCGGCTGAAATGGGAACTGATCAGCGGGAACGGCGTCCATGCACCTTTCGTCTGATGGTCATTGTTGTCCCAGGAGTTAGCCCCGCCAAAGGTCGTATCTTGATAATATTCGTAGACGCCGCCGTGGAAGGAGTTCGTGCCGCGCTTGGTCACGATTTGCACCTGGCTGCCCGCACCGCCGCTGAAATCCGCGGTCTGGTTTGCCGTGGAGACCTTAAACTCTTCCACGCTGGTGACAGGGATGGGAACAACGGCCGACGGTGCCTGGGCAAAGCCGGCACTGTGCATGGAGCCCGCCCCGCCTGAGGTGTCAGAAGCAAAGCCCTTGATATACGTATTGTTGTCGCCGCTCATGTCATCGGTGGCATATCCACCATCAAGCTGGAAGGAGTTTTGGTCGCTAGCATTCCCGCCGACGTTGCCATTGATGTTTTGACCAGGTTGAAGAACGGCGAGGGTCGATGCGTCGCGGCTGGTGTTCGGCAGGTTGACGAGCGTCGCGCCACTGAGAGTCGCGCCGACGGTTGCGTCCATGGTTTGCAACTCGGCGCCGGCCGTATAGGTCACTTCGACTGTGCTGGAAACGGCTCCGACTTCAAGAGCGGCATTTACGGTCAGCTGGAGGCCGACTTCTACTACTTGGCCCGAAATTACGGACTTTCTGAAACCTTCTTTGGTGATTGTGACACTGTACGCGCCAGGGTTCACGTAGGGGAACACGTAGAACCCTTTGTCGCTCGTCGTGGTGGACCGAACACTGCCACTTGCCGCATCGGTCAGATCCACCTTGGCAGCAGCTACGACCGCGCCAGAGCTGTCACTTACCGTGCCTGAAATCGTGCCGGTATTTCCCTGTGCGAGCAAAGCGGGTGTTACACAAAGCAAACTGAACATCACGCCAAGGACAAGAACCACTCGCTTACTGAACATTCCACTACCTCCTGGATGGGCCTTGAGAGCCCTAACGCATCGAGCAGGCAAAGCCATAACGACCCCGAGCCCACTACGCTCAGAGATTCGCGGTTTTCTTGAATTGGGCAACCACCACAAAACAAACCGTATGGCAAAAAACAACTGCAAACCAGTTACCATTGCGACTGAAAAAGATAAACTGAGTGCTCTCTATAAATTATCTAAACTAAATATAAATTTACTCCGGGACAATATACGTCACACCATATTTCGTTCCGAAGTTTCATAGAGCCCCAGCAAAACTCTCCATGCAAAAAAACACGACGTGCAAAGACAGCTCCGCTGAACCGATTCAGCTGGGCCGCACTTCGGCCCGATCTAGCCTGGTAACAGCAACCCCACCACAGGGTTGTAGGGCGCTTATATATTGCTGCAGCCGACCTTTGTCAACCGGAATCTGTTCTCTAGCGATGTAAAATTTAGATTTATTCGATGAGCGGATGAGACGGCTCGCTAAAATGGGCCTAGACGTTCCGGTACTGTTTAACCGTGGCCAGGCTTTTAGGGGCGCGCGGCTGGCGCACTTGTGGCCACTAACATCGGCTCGATTTCTGGCACTAACCTGGCCTTTGGTCCGGCTGGCGTGATTGTCTACCAACACGTGGGGCTCGCCAATTGGGCAGCCCTGCAAACCACGTTCGCTCCGCCGATCAACTCAGCTATGGGAAAAGAGCCTGGCCAGCACCTCCAGCGCAGCCCAGCTGACAGCTATGCCGGAACACCTTTGGACTTCCAATTCCCCAACGGCAACCTCGTTCGCAATGCCAGCCTCAGCCGGAACTTACCCGGTTCGACGTTTCGTTGATCAAGGCTATCCGCATACCACGTGATGTCATCGCCAATGATTCCAAGACGTTCTCAATGTCCTGCATCTGCCCGCGCCGATGGCGGCTGGAAAGGCAATCCCAAACTTCAATTGTACGGCGGCTTGTCTGAATCCGTTCACCGGGCTATACCTCGGCAGAAACCGACAACCTATGACGCTAAACACCTTCTTGTCGGGCCGCGCAGACAAGGACCTGAATCCCAACACGACAAATTTCCTGGAAATAGGGAATCCGAATCCGGCTTCCGACGTGACGCCGCGCATCATGCAGCTTGCGATTCGTTTCCGCTGGTAACAATCGTGACGACAAACGAGACAAAACGAATCATCCGACAAACCGAAGGGGCCGAAAGGTCCCCTCGATTATTTGTGCAACTAGAATTCGGCGGGAGTTCTTATGCGTGACCTGGGACGTTCTAGTGAAGGGAACTTCCCTCCTGCGAGTAGACCGTGCGGCCGCCCACAACGGTAAGAAGAACGGTGGTCTTAGCGAACTGTTGCGGTGGAATCTTGGTGAGGTCGTCGGAAAGAATAATGAAGTCGGCGTATTCGCCGGCTTTGAGCTCGCCCTTCTTCCCTTCTTCGAATTGCGCGTAGGCGGAGCCGGACGTGTAGGCACGGATGCAGTCGTCGAGCGAAATTTTTTCCTGGGGCTGCCAACCGCCGGCGGGACCTCCATCCGGCAGCTCACGGGTCACACAGGCGTAAAGTCCCCGTAGCGGGTTGATGGGCTCGACGGGGTAATCCGTTCCGAAGGCCAGATGAGCTCCGCTCCTCTCAAGCGACGCCCAGGCATACGCGCCCTTGGCGCGGTCGGGTCCGATGCGCCCACCGGCCCAGCGCATGTCGGTGGTTTCGTGCGAAGGCTGCATCGAAGCGATGACCTTGAGCCGGGCAAAACGCGGCAAATCTTCCGGCGCCACAACTTGCGCGTGCTCGACACGGTCGCGGCGGTCGCGCAGGCCATTGGCTTTGGCGACGGCTTCGAAGACATCGAGCGCCACGCGGTTGGCGCGGTCGCCGATGGCGTGAAAGTTCAGCTGGAAACCTGCTTTGTCGCGCTCAATCGCCATGGCGCGCAGCTTATCAGGATCATTTGTCAAGATTCCGCTGGTAGAAGGGTCATCCGAGTATGGCGCGAGCAGGGCAGCGGTGCGCGACCCTAGTGCGCCGTCAGCGTAGGCTTTCAAAGCGCCGGTGCGAAGCCAAGGATCCGTAGTACCGCCCTGCGCTCGCATATTCAGCAACTCATTTGTCGGAAGAAGAAACGGCAGCCATTCCGTGATGCGCAGCGTGAGCTTCCCTTCTTCTTTCAATTGCACATAAACGAGGAAGTCGGACCAATCGGAAAAATCCTGCGCCGAGGTCACACCATTTTTGGCGGCATCGACAAGGACCATCTGGATGCCACGGCGGCGCTGGTCGGATTTAAGGTCGGGGATCCTGGCGGAAACAAGGCTCATGGCGGACTCTTCTTCGAGCATGCCGGTGGCTGCGCCGTCGGCGTCGCGCTCGATCATGCCGCCCGGAGGGTTCGGCGTGTCCCGCTTGATTTCGCCGTGCACTAGGGCGAGCGTATTGGCCACAGCCACGTGACCCGAAACGTGCGTGAGAAAAACAGGATTCTTTGGCGCGACGGCATCGAGCTCTTGTTTCGTGGGAAATTTTTTATCAGCCCAGAGCGTGTGATCCCAGCCGCTGCCGGTGATCCACTCTCCCTCCTGGTGCTGCGCCACGGCCTCGGCAACGCGCTTCTCGAGCTCCTCGATACTGGCGACGCCATTTAACCGCACGGAGAGCATATCCGCACCCGCACCGCCCAGGTGTACGTGGGCGTCGTTGAAGCCGGGCATGACGAATTTGCCTTTGAGCTGGACGGTTTCGGCGCTGGGATCATTTCCTCCGCATTCCAGGAGCACATAGTCGATTTTGCCGACGCAGCGAATCTTACCGTCGCGGATGGCCATGGCTTCGGCCCACGGATGAGCCGGATCGTTCGTGTACATGCGGCCGTGGAGATAGACGACGGTGTGCGAGTCGGTCTGGGGCGATTGGGCTTTTGCCCGCCGAACAAATACGCCGGCACAGAAACTCAAGAGAACAATCAGCCCCAGACACAGCAAACTGGTTCCGCGAATCTTCATCTAGAGTTCTCCGGCGCCATATCTGCCGCCCCAAGCAGTGTCAGCAGGGCCCGTTTCAGTCCCATTTCGCGGCCGGCTGGGTCGTACCATTCCTGGAGCGAGTGCGCACCGCCGCCGTTGCCTCCGGCGCCAATAGAAATTGCGTCGATCCCCTGAGAAAGAGGAATGTTTGCATCGGTGGAAGAACGTTCGATCCGTGATTCGTTTTCCACGATGGCATCCGCCATGCGCAACGCCGCGAGAAGCGGCGACGCTGCCGGCAATTCGCCACCGGGCCGGCTGCCGAGGAGCTCCACCTTCCACTCGAGCTTGCCTCGCGAACGATCGCGGGGGGACTCCATTTCGTCGCGAACGCCGGCAGCCATCGACTCGCGCAGAGCGGATTCGAGGCGCGCTAGCTCACTCTCGCTTTCCGAGCGCACGTCGACCTTGAGGCGAGCTTGGTAAGGAATCGAGTTTATAGAAGTGCCGCCGTCAATTTGCCCGAGATTGAACGTGGTGCGCGGCGATCCTGGAACCTTGGTATTGATGAAACGCACGGAGCCGCGAACCAGGGCGTTGATCGGATTGGGCATGCCGAAGTCCGACCAACTGTGGCCGCCGGGGCCGCTGATGACCACTTCGAGGCGGCGCGAGGCGAGCGCGATGGTCGTCACGTGATCGGTGCCGGCGCCGTCTAGAACGATTACGGCTTTGAGGCGGCTACGGTAAGCCTCGACGAGGGCGCGCATACCGCGGAGATTACCCTCGCCTTCCTCGCCGACATCGGCAACGAAGAGAATGGTACGCTGCGGCTTGATTTGCGCTTCGTGAAGGGCCCGCGCGATGGCGGCCAGCGCGGCCAGGCCTGTGCCGTTGTCGGAAATGCCCGGCGCCAGCATGCGGCTGTCTTCGTGCCGGACTTTGACGTCCGTTCCCGCCGGAAAGACGGTATCCAGATGTGCGGAGAGCACCACGATTTCTTTTTCGTTTACGCCCCGGAGTTCGCCGATCACGTTGCCGGTGGCATCGACCTGGACGGCGAGGCCGGCGGCGGACAAAAGGGTCTTGAGCACCGCCGCCCGCTGGCCTTCCTGAAAGGCGGGCGCGGGAATTTCCGTCAGGCGGGCTTGCTGGTCATTGATCCAAATGAGATTGGGCGCAAACCATGCCAAGGCCGCGCGGACTTGCGCGTTTTCGCCAAGCTGGCCGACGGAGGCGGAACGAGTGGATTGTCGGGCGAGCGAAGAGCGAACCGGCATAGCGAAGAGAATAACCCAAACGAGGACGCGTTTCACTGCCCTGTTGCGCGCTCTTGTTCCGTTCAATGGCGTGTAGCCTCGGCGCACAGCGCGGAAATTTCTGCATCGGTCAACACTCGCGGCGATTTCTTGGCAGCGTCGAAGATGCGATTGACGAGGGTGTCGTCGGCTGGAATCTTGCGGCGCTCGAGCCAAAAAAGCACGTTGGACCTGCCGCTCATGGGACCGATTTCGATGACTTGATCGAGGCCGAAGAGATGCGAAGGCACGCCGCTATAGACGGAGTCAGCGAGCGACTGGTCGCCTTTGTGAAAGGCTTTAATGATTGCGGCGGCGTGGACGCCGGTTGCTGTGCGGAAAGCATCGCGGCCAATGACGGGATAATTCGGCGGAATGACCGTGTGCGTGGCGCTGGCGACCTTTTCGCAATATTCCCTTAGCCGCGACAAGTCCTGGTGGATGACGCCCATCAGGCGCAAGTTCACCAGCATCAGCTCCATAGCCGTGTTACCCACACGTTCTCCGAGCGAATTGGCCGCGGCGTGCACCTGATCGGCACCTGCGGCGATCGCTGCAAGCGAATTTGCGATAGCCAGGCCGCGATCGTTGTGGCCGTGCCAGTCCACGCGAATTTTTTCGCCACTGGGCTTGACGACTTCCTCGATGACGAATTTCACCAAGTTGTAAGCGCCATTGGGAATGGCGTGGCCGACGGTGTCACAAAGCACGATGGCGCGCGCGCCACTGCGGATGGCCGCCGTATAGAGACGCTTCACGGTGCCCGGGTCGGTGCGAATCGTGTCTTCTGTGACGTACATGGACGGAAGGCCGTGATCGACTGCGAACTTCACCGCTTTTTCCGTGGTGCGCTCGAGATGATCGACGGTCCAGTCTTCGACCAGCCTCCGGATGGGACTGGATCCCAAAAAAGTCGCGGCTTCAATGGCCATTCCCACGCGCTGGGAAATTTCGGCGATAGGGCGAATGTCGGCTTCGATCGTTCGCGCGGCGCAATTTGGCTTGATCTTCATCCGCTTGGTGACGATTTCGCGGGCCACTGCCTCGGTGTGTTCCCTGGCCCGCGCGCCGGCTCCCGGCAAACCAATGTTCAGCGAGTCGATGCCAAGCGCTTCCATGAGCTGCAGAATTTCAATTTTTTCTTCTATGCTGGGATCGTGGACAGAAGGATTTTGCAGGCCGTCGCGCAGCGTTTCGTCATTCAGCAGGACGCGGGTGCCCGGCGCAATGAGCGGCGCTCGGGCCGCATTCCAGTCGTAGATCCATTCGTTTTGCTGCATCGGGCTGGCCTTCCTTGGTATCTTCTCTTGCGCTCCCGGTCCGCACGGTGACCCGAGCGGCGCCCAAACTAAAAACCATGATCGCGGAACATGGTCTCGAGCGCCCCGCGGGCATTCCGCAATCTTCTGACGAGGCCTCTGCCAAATTCAAACCGTAGGAACGCGTCGGCGGCGCGCTCCAAATCCGCGCCATAACGATACCACCACGGCTTTTCGCGACCCGGCAGGCGGTCCACGTCGATGTATTTCTGCCGGACCATCTCGCGTACGCCGGCTGTACCGTGAGTGCGGCCCCATCCGCTGTCGCCGCAGCCTCCGTGCGGCGCTTCCGCAATTCCGAAATAGCTGATCACATCGTTCACCATGACCGCACCAGCTCGCAGCCGCGCGGCAATGGCTTGCCCGCGCTTCGCATCGCTAGTCCAAACGCTCGCCGCCAAAGCAAACGTGGAATCGTTCGCGCGAACGACAGCTTCTTCGGCGTCTTCGACGGACTGAACGGCGAGTATGGGGCCGAAAGTTTCTTCCTCGAAGAGCCTCATCGAGCGGTTCACGCCGGCCATGACGGTGGGCGCAAAGAAATTTGCGCCAAGATCAGGGCGAGGCTTCCCGCCGCAAAGTACACGAGCGCCGCGCGCCAGGGCGTCATTGACCAGATCGCCCATGCGTTGTACATGCTGAGGTCGAATAAGCGGGCCAACGTCGGTCGCCGGATCCCGGCCTGGGCCAAGCCGCAGCTTCTTGGTTTTCTCGACGCAAAGCGCAAGAAACTTTTCCTCGATGGGCCGTTCCACGAAAAGCCTCTCGACAGAAAGACATACCTGCCCGCAATTCGTATAACTGCCCCAAACGGCGGCGCTCGACGCGACGTCTACATTGGCGTCCGCGAGAACAATCATGGCGTCCTTGCCGCCCAGTTCAAGCACGCTGGGAATCAGTTTTTTCGCACAAGCTTCCGCGACCCGGCGGCCGGTGGCTACGCTCCCCGTGAACATGATTTTGTCCGGAGCCGCGTCGATCAGCGCCTGGCCGACTTCCCCGCCACCTTGAATGACCGTGACTAGGTTTCTGGGGAAACCGGCGTCAACGAAAAGTTTTTCGATCAGCGCGCCGCATTGCGGAGTGAAATCGCTTGTCTTCGAAACGACGGCGTTGCCCGCGGCCAGCGCCGGAACAATCTGGCCGAGCGGAATGGCCAGCGGATAATTCCAGGAACTAATGATGCCGATGACACCAACGGGATCGTAGAACAAGCGGCCGGACTTCGCTTTCCCCGCGCTGCTATGGTGCGGCACGCGTTCCGGCCGCAAAAGCCGGGCGCCATGTTTTGAAAAATACTCCGCAGTGTCGAGCGCGACAAAAAGATCCGCAAACAGCGCTTCGACGCGCGGCTTCCCGGATTCCCCGACCACCGCGTCCGCCAGAGCATCCCTCGAAGCCATCATGGTGTCGCGCAGTACGCGCAGTTGCGAACAGCGCTTTTCGATGGGCACGGCACACCACGCCGACTGTGCGGCCCGCGCCCGCGACAGTATTTCCGGCAACGCAGCCGGCAACGTCTTCTCGAGTTGCGCCAGAATATTGCCGGTGGCAGGGTCTATCGACGGAATTGTTTCGACGGGGATGGCCGTGGCTGCCATAACCTGAATTCTAGCCGACTTTCAAGAACAGCAGTACCGCCTCTTGCCGGACATCCCTACCGGCGCTCGCCGGGCTAGATGCGCCAGCCTTCCTCGTGCATCACTTCGACCAGGCACAATCCCTGCGGAGGCACCGTTGGCCCGGACTTGGCGCGATCCCGCAACTGATAGAGGCGCAGAATATCGTCGGGCAAGAGCTTTCCGCGGCCGACATCTAGAAGCGTGCCGACCATTTTTCGGACCATGTAGCGCAGGAACGAACGGCCGCGCACGGTATAGACAAGCTCTTCGCCGTCTTCGCTGCGCACTAACTCGCTCGCATAAATCTCGCGCACCGTGGAGCGCTCCTTGTCGTCGTCCTCAGAACCCGTGGATGCTGTAAAGGAAGCAAAATCGTGCGGGCCGACATAGCGCGATGCCGCGGCACGCATGGCATCTTCATCGAGCGGAAAGGGATAGTGCAGCACGTAGCGCCACACCGCAGGCGGAACGACTTTCCCGCGATACAAACGATAACGATAGATTTTTCCGACCGCCGACCACCGCGCATGAAAATCCGGGCCAACCTCTTCGGCCGCAACGATGCGAATCGTAGGAGGCAGCAGCGCATTCAACGCGCGTTGAAACTCACCTGCGGACAAGCCCGATTGCGTGCGAAAGCTGGCCACTTGCCCGAGCGCGTGCACGCCCGCGTCCGTCCGTCCCGCGCCATGGAGCGCCACGTTTTCCTGCGTGAGCCGGCCTAGCACGCTGCCAATCTCGCCCTGAATCGTGGGCTTGTCGGACTGCATCTGCCAGCCGTGAAAGTCCGTTCCGTCGTAGGCGATAGTGATCTTGAAATGGCGCATGAAGGGGAGTGTTCTGGTTCTAGGGATCAATTTCGAGAAGAGCGACCGGATTTGGCAAGTGTTTTGGACGCGTTACAAAGCCGTGCGGGCGAAGCGACTGCCAGGCTTTACCGCGGCCCCGCCCTCGCGGCACAGCGGACAATCCTCGGGTTCGTATTTGGCGATGGGCAGGTCCAGCAAAGCCTGTGTCTCGACTCCGAGTTCAAGCGTGCCGCCGCTGCGATCGATCAAAGCCCCGGCGGCAACGACTCGCCCGCCGGCTTCTTCGACGACTTGGATGGTTTCCTGCGTCGACCCGCCCGTCGTCCAGACATCTTCGATCACCAGCACATGCTCGTCGGGTTGCAGGGAAAATCCGCGCCGCAAAGTCATCGTGCCGCTGGCGTCGCGCTCGGCGAAAATAGCCGGCACGCCCCTGCCCACAGATCCTTTTGGTTCCGGTAAGGCGCGGGCGACTTCCTGCCCGATAATCACTCCGCCCAATGCGGGCGAAACAACGGCACCGATGACCGCGTCTGAAAATAACGCGGCCAGCGCATGGCCAAGTTTCTCGGCAAAGCGCGGATACTGCAGGACCAGCGCACACTGCACATACGTCCCGCTATGCAAGCCGCTGGTAAGCTCAAAGTGGCCGTTCCGGATGGCTCCGGCGGACTCAAACATGCGCAGCAATTCTTCTCGTGAAAGCATCGTTTTCGGCTAACCGCAATCGCCTCTAAACATCGAATCGTCAGCAGCCTAGCCGCGGCGCGACGCGTTGTCAAGGAATGGGCCCCCCTGCTAAACTGCAGGTCAAGTTTCCGGGCTGCGCCAAGACGTTCTGGCTGCTCTCCGGGTCAAACTGTGAAGGCTGCCCCTGAATAGCCCTATCTCGCGGCCACGCTCCCGTCGCTTTCCATCCGCGTGGCAAGAAACCGGCCAACTAAGTGTACCAACACCTGTTCAGGGCACGTTCCACATTCGTCAGAAGCAAGTAAAGGCGTCCCGCTGGGACAGAATCTCGAGGGGAAAAATGATCATGACGACTCGCTATGAGGCCGCGAAGTCTTTTCTATTGCTGGTCAGCACTAAGCGGTCCAGTATATTTTCCGAGAAGAAGTGGCCCGGATTGCGGGCGGGCAAGTCTCTCTTGGCGTTTTTCATGGCCGCCATGCTTGTGGTTGGTCCTTTTTCGCCCGCTTTCGCGCAAAGCGCGACCGAGAACCCGCCGTCGAACCCTGCCCCAGCGGCGTCGGTAGCGACCGAGGGCTCGTCCATCGCTCCGGTAAGCTCGCTGGGCCTGGCCAAATACAATTTCACGAACGGCCCGCGCGCATTTCCCAATCTCCTCAGGCCCTATCAACAGATCCACATCGACGAACCGGTCATCACCAATTCGCCGCGGCTCCAGCAGCTCATCCACGATGGCAAGCTTGAGCTAAGCCTCGAGGACGCGGTCGAACTCGCCCTGGAAAACAGCCTCGACATCGGCGTACAGCGATATTACCCGTGGATCGCGGACGCCTCGATTCTCAAAGCCAAAGCCGGCGGCTCGGGCTATTCGACGCCTGGCGGCCTGTTTGCTTCTTCTACCGCCTTCC
>Ga0207144_1134_pt1 | contig 13608 bp, 11 predicted proteins | sample Alteio_BWMinHeat_FD_153583 | JGI IMG/M metagenome (GOLD analysis project Ga0207144, IMG submission 153583) | Enriched cells from forest soil in Barre Woods Harvard Forest LTER site, Petersham, Massachusetts, United States -... | ecosystem: Environmental > Terrestrial > Soil > Temperate forest >...
ACCATCATCACCGCGATCCCATCGCCTACCGCGTGCTGGGATTGCGCGAAGATGTGATGGTCACCCGCCGCTGGTTTTATGTGATTCCTGATGAGGGCGAGCCGCGCAAACTGGTGCACCGCATTGAAGCCGGACATCTGGATTCCTTGCCTGGCGAAAAGCAAATGTACTCCGCCTGGCCGGAGCTGTGGGAGAAGCTGAAATCCATGCTGGCTCCGTACGAGCTCATCGCCATGCAGTATTCTCCTAATAACCTGGTTCCTTACATCGGTCTGGTAGACGCCGGCACCGTGGAGCTGATACGCAGCTTTGGCAAAGATATTGTCAGCTCGGGCGACCTGGTGGCGCGCTTTGAAGCGGCATGGAGCGAGGAGCAGATTCAAACTCACTTCGCCGCCCGCGATGCGGTGGACCAAGTGACCGCGGCTGCCTTTCAGGAAATCGGCCGGCGCGTCCGCAACGGCGGCACGCACGAATACGAGATGCAGCAGTGGATCATGGAAGCTTTTCGCCGCGAAAATCTGGTGACCGAAGACCCGCCCATTGTGGCGGTGAACGAACATAGTGGTAACCCGCACTTTGAGCCACGCGCCGATCACAGCGCCAGGATCAAAGAAGGCGATTTCGTTCTGCTGGATATCTGGGGAAAAAAGAACATCCCTAACGCGGTCTATTACGACATTACCTGGACCGGCTTTGTTGGCGCCGCCGTTCCCGAGCGCTACACGAAGATTTTTGAGATTGTGCGCAGCGGACGCGACGCCGGCATCCAGGCGGTGCAATCGGCCATGGCTGCAAAACGCAGGCTTGAGGGTTGGGAGGTGGACAAGGCCACGCGCGACTCCATTACCCAGGCAGGCTACGGAGAATATTTCGTGCATCGCACCGGCCACTCTATCGGCACCAGCGTCCACGCCAACGGCGCCAATATGGATAACCTCGAAACCAAGGACGAGCGCGAGATCATTCCCAATACGTGTTTTTCCATTGAACCAGGAATTTATTTGCCGGAGTTCGGCGTGCGCAGCGAGGTGAACATGCTGGTGCGCGCGGGCTCAGCCGAAGTGACCGGGAAAATCCAGAAGGAGATCGTTCTTATCTAATCCTTAAAACCATGGCCATTGCATCAGAAAAAATCAATACACGCGAAAAAGCGAATGCAAGGGAATATCCTTTAAACGCGATGGGCATATGGGCCCCGCTGGTGGGGTGGTTGGTCCCCGGCGCCGGGCACCTGATCCAGAAAAAATGGGTCCGCGGACTGCTGCTCATGATCTCTGTCTTCTCCATGTTCTTTTTTGGGCTGATGATGCAGGGCAAGGTCTACACGCCCAACACCGGAGACGTGCTCGAAATGCTCGGCTTCGTCGGCGACATTGGCTCGGGCGGCCTCTATATGCTCAGTCGCGCCATGGACTGGGGGCAAGGCGCAATCAATATTGCCGCCGCTGACTACGGCACAAAATTCATTATCGTGGCCGGGCTGCTGAACATTATCGCCGCCGTGGATGCACACCAAATCGCCATCGGGAAAAAATCGTGAACATACATCTGCAACTTTCTCACTTCACTGCCGCACTGCTATTTGCATTCTTTGCTTCCATCGTCTTTGGCATCACCCAGAAAGAAGGCGTGCGCGAGCAATTCCGCTACGGCGTCAAATGCTTTGTCTGGTTTGTGGCCGGCGTCATCGCCGGAGGCTGGTTCCTCTGGATATTGAAACATTGAAGGGAAGTACGAAATGCGAAGTTTGAAGTGAGAAGTTTCAACTTCAAACTTCTTACTTCCTTGTTTCTTACTTTCCTCATCCTTCCCACACAAACGCATCGAAGATCCGGTGAATAGCGAAGCCCATGCGCTTATAAAGGTTCACGGCTGGAGCATTAGCTTCGGTCACGGTCAGAGAGAGCGCGCGGCAACCGCGTTTTTGCAGTTCACTGCAGGCCATACACATAAGTGCTTTTCCCAGGCCGCGCCCGCGATATTCGGGGGCAACGCACACCTGGGTGACGTGCCCTACATCGCTGCGCACCCGCGAACACAGGATCACGCCCAAAGGCGCACGCGTTGACCGGCTGCGCGCCATGATAGAAGCCTCAGGGTCGAAGAGCCCGCAGCCGGGAAAGCGGATGATGTTGTTCAGAAAGCGCAGCGAGCCCGCTGAAGTGCGGTACTGGTCGTTGATTTCCGAATCAATGTGGTCGCGGTAGGCAGTGGTGATGACCGAAGCCGCACCCTGAAAGTCTTCGTCGGACCATTTACGGAACTCTACGTCAGAGAGATGCTGGTTCGCGTGGATCCCGTTTCCAGAACCGGGGTTCAACGGCAGCACCATGAAAAGCCGGGGATGCCGCCGGAAACCTTCCTCTATAAACGGCCTCTCCATGCTGGCCGTCTCATGCAGCAACAATTGGGCTTCAATACGGTTGATGCCAGGCGATTGTTGCAGGGTCTCAATCACGTGCCCTAACAGGCGCTCTTCGATGGAATACTGCCCCTGGCCGGAGTGGGTGGGATGCACAAACAAATCGCCAATCACACCCTTGCTGCCCTCGTAGACGAAGAACGAATAGCCCTGCACCAGGTTGTTTTCCACCCAGGCGTAGCCAGGCAGGATGCGGGCATCCATATAGCGCAAGATCATCTCCGCCGAGCCGCTGTAGTCCCAGGAGAGCAGACGCGACCACGCACGCGACTCTTCTTCCAGAAGAGAGCGCAGGTCGGAAGAGCGAAAATGACGCAGATCGAGAATTTCCACGGCGCTTTGGTCAGATGAGATGCGGGCTGCGAGCGGGGGACCAGAAAGCCCACTACAAATAGTCTAGTGCCGGAACGCGCTTTGGGGAAAGCCCCTCTGCCCCCGGCGGAACCACGGGCGGCGCGAACCCAGGTAGTAATTGACGTTTGCTTAAGGGCTGCGTAAGACCTCACCTCTAAGCGTGACTGATTGAGGACGAAACACCAGCATATGGCTCATCAGGAAGTTGGCCAGGGAACACGTGATAATGCTGATGATATTTGCGGCCAGCAAAGGGAAATGCAGCGCTCCCGCCAGCAATCGCATGAGCAGCACATTGCCGGTGAGTGAGAGCAATCCATTGGTCAGATGAAAGCGCAGCAGGCGTTGCGACATGCCGGCACTCTTCTCAGCGTGTGTGCGATCGCGCCAGGTGTAGTGCTCGTGCCATAGAAAATTGTGCAGAACCGCTGCCTCTACTGCCAGTCCGGTGGAGATCAGGTAATAAACCCCGGCCTTGGCGAGCAAGGTCAGCATAAGCAGTTGCACCCCGACTCCGATTGCGCCCACGGCGTTGAATTTGATCCAGCGGATGAAAAGGCCAGACCATCGGCCCTTGTTTTGAGACGTGCCCGGCGTCATCCTTGCATCCTTTCCGGCATGGGCTCTTCGCGATAAAGCTGCTTGCCGTTGCGCACTGCGGTGAAAATCGTGATGCCCACCATCCCCAGCGCTCCCACCACTCCGCCGATGTCGAAGAGCCTGAAGGCGTGCTTGAAAAGGTGGGCCATGGGGTGGAACAAGAGAAATAAATTACCGATTGCGAGAACGACCCGCAGTTCAGTTGGGCCAAACTTGAAAAAGGAAAGCTGAAAACGCCCGATGGTGTAGGTGGTCAGGAAGACCTCAATGGAAAGCATGTAATAGCTGATGAGCAGACCGGCCGCGACCAGCGGGTTCATATACCCGGAAGCCGCCATGCCTCCCAGCAGAAAGAGCGCGGCAAAGACGTCGCAGATGTGGTCCACATAAAAACCATAGCGTGGGCGCTGGCATTGCCGCACGCGGGCCAGTGTGCCATCGAGGCTGTCTCCCAGCCAGTTGAGGGCGAGGCAGGCGATCACGCCAAGCAGCGTCCATTTGTTCCAGCGCGCGGCCCAATAGCCCAGCCCAGCGCCCGCCATCGAAACCAGCCCCAGAATCGTCAGGTGGTCGGAGTTGAGCCAGGCGGGCATATGGTTGGCAAGCCAGACAAGTGCCTTGCGCTCGACATCGACCAAGAAACTGGTGTGGACCCGGCGGGCGTCGTTGAAGTTCTTGGAAGCGAGCTCGGTGACCGAGCCCACGAATGAATGTTGCGGAAATGAGTGTTGCGAAATTGTGCTTTGCATTGCAGTCCTCCCTGCGGCGTGGTGTAACTTTGACCCGCGCGCGGGGAAGCGACAATGCATAGCTGCTCAACCGGAGGACAAAAGAAGGTCAGTGGGTAAGTGATTGAAAAAAGAGCAATGTAGCGCCATTCTCAAGAGGGATTAAGCCCAGCAAAAATGGGGCGGTACGATGAGGCAAAGGAGCTCATGCGATTAGCCCAGCACGCGTAGTGTAGCAATGGTTGTGATCACAAGCAGGAACCCTAACCCCATGCCGACGAACATGATGGTTTTGTTTCGTTTGCCATACTTGATCTGCCAGGCACCGGCGGCAAGGCTCAAGAGCCCGAAGGCTATGATAACGGCGAACAGGAGATACATGAACATCGCTTGTATTGCGGTGCCGGTAAAATGTGAAGAGTTAGCAGCCACTAAAGCGGTGATGGCGCCCATCATGACAACCAGAAAACCGCCGAGGACGACAAGCAGCCAGCCCAGCATCCTGACCCTGCCCGAGCTAAGCATACGCCGCCCGCATTTCGGGCAGTGAGCGAAAGGTTCGGTGGTTTCAAAATTGCATTTCGTGCAAGCGCTGAATTCAGCCATTTTTAGTTCCTCAAACGACGGTTTCTTGCTGCCATCACTTTCGCCTGGCGAGCAGGGAGCAAGTCTACGCTCCCTGCATTAGGCAATTGTGAATATCTACTGCGTGCCCCCGATCTGGGTTCCAATTACCTCTCCGGAGACGATGATCTCCACGCGCCGATTTTTTTGCCGGCCGGCGGCGGTAGTGTTGTCTGCGATAGGGTCGGTTTTGCCCAGGCCTGTGGCCGAGATTGAATCTGCGGTCAAGCCTTGTACCACCAGGTAGTCGCGGACTGAGCTGGCGCGTTTTTCTGAAAGCGTCTGATTGAACTCATCGCTGCCGGTGTTGTCGGTGTGTCCTTCGACCGTCAATTTCAACTGCGGATAATTCAGGACGATCCCCGAAAGCTTCGCCAGCGCCTCGCGCGCAGCGGGACGAAGATTGGCTTTCCCAATATCGAACAACACATCACCCAGGTTGACCACCAACCCGCGCTGCGAATCACGTGTGGGCAGCACACGATTGAATTGTTCGAGCAGCTTGGCGCGCAGCTCCTGCTTCTCGCGTTCGGCCTGGGCAGCGGCCTGTTGTGCCTGTTGTTCGCGGGCCTGGGCCGCTTTTTGCTCTTGCTCAGCTTGGGCGCGAGCTTGAGCATCTTTAGCGGCGGCCGCTTCGGCCTCGGCACGGGCTTGCGCATCTCTTGCTGCAGCAGCTTCAGCCAGCGCGCGCGCCTGCGCATCCTTGGCGGCAGCCGCTTCGGCCTGGGTCCGCCTCAGGGCTTCAGCTTCCTGAGCGGCTTTCGCGGCGGCTTCACGCTGCTGCGCATCGCGCTGTTCGTTGGCAATGCGTTCGTCTTCCTGGCGTTTGACGGAAATGGCACGCGCATCTTCAGCCATCTGGACGGCCTCGCGCGCGGTGGTTGCCACCGCCTGCTTTTGTTTTCTCTTCTGGTAATCTTCGGCGCGGTTCAGCGCATCTTGCGCTTTGCCGAACGATTCTGCGGCATACTGATCTGCCTTCTGCCATTTTGCGATGCGCAGGGCATTGCGAGCTTCGTATAAATCGAGCGGAACCTTGGGATCAAACGGGAAAGCTTCAAGGTGAGCATCAGAGTAGCGCCCGCGCTGCAATAATTCAAACTTGGCATTTACCGAATCCACTGCGCCCTTGGTGTCAGAGCGCGCGGAGTTTTCCATGACAACTTCATCGCTGGGAAAGGTAACGGCGAAATAGGGCTCGGCGGTGACGATCATCCCGAAGGTTTGCAGCTTGGTGCTGGCCTTCACATTGCTTTTACCATCGCGGACCTGGACCTCGCCCAAATTGTTCGCCAGACCCTCCGGCGTAATCGCCCAGAGCACGTAGGTGAGATATTCAGGACCGAAGGTCGCAACCGGGGCGAGTCCGTTAAACTCGGCCTCGATGGCCAGCGCGCCTCCCGTGCTTTGGACCGTGGCCCGGCCTTCGGCGCGCGGCAGCAGCGCAGTGCCAATGAAATTCACTTTGGTTGATCCACGCGCCCAGTAATTTACCGTTTGAATGTTGCGCGAAACGTTGATCTGGATCACGGGCGCCGATTTTTCTGCCTGAAAATATTCCGGGCGATAGGCCTGCCGTCGCGCAGGATTATTCCCGAGCCCCGGGTTCGGTACTTGTGGCAGTTGCTGCGCCATCGCCGACAGCGAAGCAAGGACAGTCAAACTCAAAAACAAACTCAATGTGAATTGCTTCATATGGTTTTCTCCCTGGTGTTTACTTCGAGAGGTATTCATTCGACGTGTGGCGCTGTGCCCATGAGTGTATATAAGCTTGCGGCCCGGAGCAATGCAGTTTTGATTGTTACTGCTTACCTCGGATTTCACCGATTGCGCGGATATAAAGCAAAATATATGGATATGAGCTTGAGCTCGAAAACAACCTGGACCATCGGTGTCATCTCTGACACGCACGGGCTGCTGCGTCCCGAGGCAATCGCCGCGCTCGAAGGTGCAGACCACATTATTCATGCCGGCGATATAGGCGATCCAGCGATTCTGGCCCGACTGGCTGCGGTTGCGCCGCTGACGGCGGTACGCGGAAATGTAGATCGTGAAGCTTGGGCAAAAAGGATTCCCGCCAGCAATGTTCTCGAAGTGGGAAGAGTCAGTGTCTATGTGCTGCACAACCTGAATGAGCTTGACTTGAACCCGAAAGCAGCGGCATTTGCTGCCGTAATTTCAGGCCATACCCACCAGCCGAAACAGGACTTGAGGGATGGAGTTTTGTATTTCAATCCAGGCAGCGCGGGTCCCAGAAGGTTTAATCTGCCCATTACCGTGGGGCGTCTCTTGATTAAGGGAGGGAAGATCAAAAGCGAAGTGATTGAGCTTTTGAAGCCAGTCGTCAGTCCTTAGTCCTCAGTCTTCAGAAAAAGCAACAGCAAAGACTTTCGCCACGGATTAACACGGATCAACACGGATTTCCGGAAGATTGGCGGCCCCACCCCCACTTGCTGGCAGGTGTTTTTGGGTCCCAAAACCGCGTCTGACCCGCGTCATTACTAGCGAAAATCGATTCGGGGTGGGGGACTTGCTGGTAAAAGCAGTTTCAGGTTTCAAGTTTCGAGTTTCAAAAACAACCGCAAAACCCTTCGCCGCAGATGAGCGCAGATCAATGCTGATTTTTAGAGTGGATTGCGCCCCCCACTTGCTAGCAGGTCATTCGAGTGCCCAAACCGCGTCCGTACCCGCGTCATTACTGGCGAAAATCGATCTGGGGTGGGGGACTTGCTGCTCTAGCCCCAGTCATCAGTCCTCAGAATTGCAAATCTGGATTGGATCTCCCCGGTCGGACACTCTGACCGCGCCTAGGGTTCGAATTTTCAAAGACCTGAAGGACTACAAGAAGTCCCGCATTCTTGAATGCGTAACGTAAACACACGTCTGGCACAATTATGGCTGGCAGTTTCCAAGGAGGCAAGGTTTTGATATCAGAATGATATCAATCAGCAAACGCACTGTCGCGTTACAGAAAAGGGTGTCGCCCTGTCCGGGGCTCGGATCGATTTTCTAGCTTACCCAGGGCTTCCGCCCTGGGCTACCTAATGCCGCCCTGCCGGGCTGGTATGTCGTTTTCCTCGTCATTATTGTGCACTTCATTGACGGCCAGCTTGCCTGGTTGGTTTTGCTCTGCTGTTTGTTCGATCTCGGCTACTCGCTGCAGCAGGCGCTGCGTGAGCTGGCGTTGCGCGGCTACTTCCGCCGTGAGCGCGGCAATTTGTTCGGACGAAGCCGCCGCCAGTGTCTTGATCTGCTCTTGTTGTGCTGTGATCTGCGCGTCTTTCTGCCGGACTTCATCTTCCAGTTTCTGATTGAGCCCCTGAATCGCGGCCAGGGCCACGCCGCCCTCGTCAATTTCGGTGATGTGGCGTTCATCCTCGCCAACTTTGAAGGCTGCGAAGAAGTCCTGCGCCATCGGCCCGATGTGGCGAATATCTGTGGCTTGCGATTTGTAGTTCCATGTAGTGATAGGAAGAGCCAGTACGCGCACAAGCAGTTGTGAGCCATCCACGGGAGCAAAATGATCTTTGACGTTACGGTCACTGACCGAAGACCAGGTCCCGCTGCCTGCGGCCAACTGGGCGCTGGTGCTCAAGTCGGAGCTAGTATAGAAGATAACGCCGCCGGCAGCGCGGGCCACGAACTGATGATTTGCCGTCGCCGTGACATCGGCGGTGCTGGAACTGTCTCCCCAGACAAATGTGCCCTGGAAGCCGCCAGTATTAGCATGAGACCCGGCGGCCAAACTGAAGAGGCCGCTGGCGGTGTTGTGAGCGCCTCCGGCGACGATGGAATCCTGACCACTGGCGGTGTTGCTGGTGCCTCCCGCCACGGTGGAACTATCGCCGCCGGCGTTGTTGTTGGCGCCTCCGGTCACAGTGGAATACTGGCCGCTGGCGTTATTGTTAACGCCTCCCGCCACAGTGGAAGCGGGTGCGCTGGCCGTGTTGAGCCGCCCTCCGCCCACGGTGGCGTAGGGCGAATCGGTGGTACCGTTCGCATTGTTGCCTGCCTGGTTACCGGAGCCGCCGCCAACGGTTCCAAAGTCATCGGTGACAGAATTGAGAGCATTACTGTCGCCACCCCCGGCGATGGTCGCTCCACCTGCAAGCGCGGTGACATTGTTGCTGCTGAACCCTCCAATAACGTTGGGTGCAAAACTATTGAACGTAGAGTCTGTCGCTGGTTCGATGCGGTAGGCGCGCTGTCCATTCACCTGTACTTCCAGGCTGCTGTTGTCGGTGCTGCCCAAGAAATTAGCGCACGGAGAAGTGGTGCAATCCGTGCCGCTGTTGCCGCCTTGCTTCCAATACGTGGCATCATGGTTGTGGTCACTGTGGGCTGCGGTCAGAGCGGAACCCGTGCCAGCGTAATTCACCTGCAGTTGTGAGCTGCCACCATTGCCGCTCAAGGAAGCATCGCGTACCAGATTGGCGGCCAGGGTTACATTGCCGCTGGTTCCTGCGCCCGTCAGCCCCGCTCCTCCTGTCACGCCGGTGATGGTGCCGGTTCCGGGAAAAGTTTGGCCCGCGACAAAAGTAATAATCCCGCTATTGGGTGCAATACTAACGGTCTTGGCAGGATCGGGATTGCCAAAGCCAACAATTCCGGTAATAAAGTTGAATCCGCCGACTGCGCGCGCTGTAAATTGATTGTCCGCAGTGGCCAAAAGGTTTATGACGCCGACCGAGTCATCTCCCCACACAAAGGCGCCGACGTGATTGTTGGTATTGGCGTTTCGACCTGCGGCGAAGCTGAAAGCGCCGCTGGCCGTGTTGCGATCTCCCCCGGGTATGGTCGACCAGTCTCCGCTGGCGAGGTTGAGTTGGCCTCCGCATACGGTGGATAACTCTCCGCTGGCGGTGTTTTCATTGCCCCCGGCCACGGTAGAACCAAAAAATCCACTGGAGGTGTTGCGCTGCCCTCCGCCTACGACCGCATCCTGGCCATTGGCGGTGTTACTGAAGCCTCCGGCTACCGTGCTGGCAAAGGTGCCGCTGGCGGTGTTGTTGTAACCCCCGCCTACGGCGCCAAAATGCGCGCTCACAGTATTGACCAAGCCGCTGGCGCCTCCGCCTGCAATCGTCGCCCCCCCTACTCCAGCACCCGTCACATAGTTCCCGCTAAAGCCCCCTATCACGTTAGGGCTAAAACCATAAAAGCGATCTGTCGCCGGTTCAATGCGTAACGCACGATTGTTATTGACCCTGAATTCCAGGCTGGTGTTGTCGGTCGTGCCCAAAAAATCTACGCAAGGCGAACTGGTACACCCTGTGCCACTGTTGCCGCCCAGCAGCCATACTGCCTGCGTAGCAGGAAGTGTAACTGGCGCCCACTGTGCGCCATTGAACTGCAATATTTGCCCATTTGCGGGGGCCGCGCCGGAGACGCCTCGTCCTTGCAGACCTACGACGGTAAGGCTCGGATACGTGCCGCCTATATCCCCGTTGCCCGCTGGCAGAGCAAACATCTGACCGTTGGCGAAACTGAGGATTCCCGTGCTGCCATTGATCGTCAGTCCGCCGATGATGAGATTGCCGCTGTTATCCGTAATGAGGCCCGAATCCACCAGCGCGTAGGTAGGGCCAATCTTGGGAATCGAACCGATATGCGCGCTGGAGCGGAATATGATCTGGTAGAGTACCGGGCCATCAGGCTTTTCGGCGCTCGGTGAAACACGATGCCAGAGAAGTTGGCTATTCGGCCGCAGGCTGGCCATCTGAAGCGGCTGTTGGGCATGGATCACAGCAAGGTTCATGAACAGAAACAACAACAGAATGGTGTGAAACCTTCTCATAGTGCCTCCAAAAGAATGATGGTAGATACGACGTTTTTCTCGCCGCCGCGGAAGATTAAATACGGTGATTCATGGCCGCCACGCGGGCGTAATAGCCTGGCGGACATTGTTGTTAACGTCTCGGCTTTGTCGGACTCTGGCAGTCTACAATGTTCCCTGTCCACGACAGCAACATGCGGATAGTCCAGTTTGATTCTAGCCAATGACGTTTGCAGGACAGGCGTAATCGTTTGCCGTCAGCCATGCTCCACAAGTTTTGCTCTTACCTTGGTCCCGCACTGCATTGCCAGATTTCCCAGGGCCAGACAGCCAAGGGCACACCAGGCACCACCGGCAAAGAGACAGACCAGCGTTGCGAGCAAACCAGCGAAATTTTCCCAACTTCCGTGGAACAAAAGACTCAGCAGTACACACAGAATTCCAGACCACGTAATAAAAAGGACCAGCCACTTCCAAACTGGATCCCTTCCTTTTCGTTCGCGCAAAACATCGAGCAGCTTTCCCATCAGCCACCATTGCAACGTCGCCGTGGCGACGAACAGAAGATCCAGCACGATGATGCGCATTCCCCAATGCATGGCATCAGCAGCCAATCCCAGAACCGGCCAGAGTAGCGAATAGAACGACAGCGACATTGGGAATCCGTACCAGCCAACCAGAACAGACGCGGGAAGGTTGATGAAGTACATCACTCGGGCGGCATAGGGAGCCCGGTATTCATTGAGCATCGAATTCCAATACGCGTCTTCACTTGTGCCATACGAACCCGGTCCTTCGGCGAAATGCCGATGTTGCTGGGCACGCTCCTGCTGGCGGCGCACTCGATTGGCCTCATCGTGTTGTTCGTAGTTTCTCTGGGCACGAATGCCGCGCCATTCAAAGATCTGCTCCGGCACCATGATGCTCGCCGCGATAACAACATGCACCGCCGGCAGCAAAATGCTCCAACGCCACTTCTTCATGCAGGATTAGACACCGGTGAAGCCTCAAACAGATGGCATTTTTGACCAAGCAGGGGAGCTGTAGAAACAAGGCTTCTTATACCGGTGGCACGGCATTGTGTCAGGGCACGACTTTAGAGGTTGCGGAAAGAGTCTCTTTTACGCTTGCCCTGTATCAGGGCACGGCTTCCAGAGCCTGCGGAAAAACAAGCTTCTTGTCATTTTGACGAGACGGACGTCGTTTTCCAGCAAAACTTTGAAGCTATCCCCACACGCGCTTGGCGCGCGAATGGGCACTCCGGCCTCCGTGGCCTCAAATCTTTAACCACAAAGGGCACCAAGGAATGAAACACAAAGGACGCAAAGGAATACACACCTTCCCGTCTTCTATTTTGAATTCAAATAGCTCGATTTCAAAAGTTGCTGTGAGAAAGAAGAGTAGATCTGGCGGCCTATCTCTTCCTGGTAGGCCTGGAACTCAGGCAGCTCAAACAGCTTCATGCTCAGCTCAGCGGTGGACGATTTGGCCTTGTTATTGGGAACGTGCAGAAGAACCGCCTGCCGCAGCCGGTTTACCGTGGTCTCGTCGAAGCTTTGAGCGATGATCACGAGGTTCTTCGGCCAAATCTCGAGATAGATCGGCCCGTCATCGGTGATTACGCGCACAGACCAGAGCGGGCCGCAGCTCGATGAGTCATTCGAACAGTTAGGGGGCTCTGCGGTCTTGGTGTCGAGCACGGTAACCCGTTTTGGCAGCGAGCTCTGATAGAGTTGCAGGAACCGCTGCGCGGCATCCAGCGTCTTCCATCGGGAAACGTACAGCAAGGCCAAATCATGAGTGGAAATTGGAATCGGCTTGTCTGCTGCGGATGGAGCCGGCTTACCGCCGGCTGCTGCGGGCTTATCTGCCGAGACCGGGATGGTTTTATCACTAGTCGCTACGAGCTTGTCAGCCGAGAGCGGAATGGGCTTATCGCTTGCTGCCTGAACAGACTTATTAACCACGATCGAAGTTGGCTGATCGGTTGCGGCAGCGGGCGCAGGTTTATCGGCGTTGGCAAGCTGGAGCGTCTTGCCGGCAGTTGCAGTGATACGTTTCACAGCAACGTAGGCGCCGCCATCCCAATTTGGAGCCAGAGTAAGGCCATCGTCTTCGCGGCCAAATTGCTTGGCCATGGTCCGCACTTCGAGTTCACCCACGACTCCTGAATCATAAGCTTCATACTTATCGGACAATAAGGCGGTGAGATCGGGCATCAGGCTGGCAGGACTTTTCCGATTAGAAATGTAAGCCTCCGGTTCGAGAACGTCATGGGTATCGCGCGGGGGACGAGCAAAAGCGCCGGCAAATGCCATTGGTTTTCCACCGGTCCTCAGCAGCTCCAATTCGAAGCTCAGACCTTCGCGATACGGAAACAATCCAGACTCTTTCAGCAGCAGGGGTTCATTGTGAACCACCACGATATCATCGTAGGTCCGATTCACCGCAGCCTGCAGAATGTCCAGGAATTCGGGAGTATCCAGCAGGCTTTTGTCGTAAGGCTTAAGCAGGTAATCGTAATAAACAATCTGGGCCTGGCCCTCGACCACGGCAGTGCGAGCGGAGCTTTCTTCTTCATCGTCACTATCCACGCGCATTTTAGCCGGCGGGAGAGGCTGATCCGGGTTATATCCCCGCCAGCGCAACAGATCATAGTTTTGGTCCTGCAAGGCGTGGGTCAACTCATGGGACAAGATGGGAAGCTGCTCGGAAATCTCAATCCAGTTCAGCAGATTCACCATCTTGGTCCTGGGATCGTAGTAGGCCCCTAACCCTCTGGGGGAGGCGGACATCAGAAATGTTTTCAGGTCAAAGTTGGGTGGCAGAAAGCCAAATTTCTTCAACACCAATTCCGAACGGGAAAGCCGCTGTGTCTCCTGGCTGTTCGAGAGGTTCTGCGTCATCTGACGTTTCACCTCAGCTTCGCCGATAAGCTGATGCTTCACCGCGTTGTGCTTGGCAAAACCGCTTTCTTTGCTGGCGAAATCCAACGTCTCGTTAATGGAGGCGAACAGTTTCTGCGAGTCCTGCAGGCTGGTCCTGACCTCCTGGAGACTCTTTTCCTGCTGCTCGCGAGCCACATCTGCCAGGCTCTTTTG
>Ga0207144_1070_pt1 | contig 13521 bp, 10 predicted proteins | sample Alteio_BWMinHeat_FD_153583 | JGI IMG/M metagenome (GOLD analysis project Ga0207144, IMG submission 153583) | Enriched cells from forest soil in Barre Woods Harvard Forest LTER site, Petersham, Massachusetts, United States -... | ecosystem: Environmental > Terrestrial > Soil > Temperate forest >...
TCTTCGACCCGCTAGGCATGAAGGACACGACGTTCTACCTGAGTGAGGCCCAGATGCCGCGCTGGGTGATACCCGCCAAGCGCGAAGGCGAACAACTGGTGCCGGCCGAAATCGGTCTTCTGTACGGCCATCCTCCCACCTGGGGCGACCACTACCCGGCAAGCAACGGTGGCTTGTTCTCAACCGCTCCCGATTACACGCGCTTAGCCCAAATGCTGCTGAATGGCGGCGTGCTCGATGGCCGGCGATACCTCACGGCCGAGTCGGTGCGCATGATGTCAACTATTCAGACTGGCGATCTGGTCACCGGCTTTACTCCCGGCAACGGCTGGGGGTTGGGGGTATGCATAGTCCGCCAGCCTCAGGGTGTAACTGAAATGCTCTCGCCCGGAACCTTCGGCCACGGCGGAGCCTATGGTACTCAGGTTTGGATCGACATGAAGAGGGGCGTCGCATTAATCATGATGATCCAGCGGTCCAATTTCATGAATGGCGACGACTCGCCCGTCAGGTTGGCCTTCCAGAAGGCCGTACTGGAGTGAATAGAAAGCGGAAAGTTGGGAGGACCGGGAACGGAAGAAACCCTCTTCTATCCTGAGCGGCACTAGCCCTCGCCTTCTCCTCCACGCGGAGTCGCTGCACCACAGACTTTCAGTGAGACGCGAAGCCGGGAGGTCGCTGTTTGGACCGGCGCTAAAGTGCGCAACATTGTTGGACCCGGACAGGTCTCCGCGGCAGGCACTCCGGGCGAATCAGGTGTCCTCCTGCTCTACGTACCGAAGACGAGTGATGCGGCCAAAGCTGGCCTCTTCGCCCGGGACATACTACTGGCCTTTAACGGAAAGCCAGTTAGGGAATTGCAGGACCTCTTGAAAGAGAAGCGGCAAGTCGTTGCTGGAACGGCCGTAAGCGTGACCGTACTGCGCTATCAACGGGAGTCTGCGGTCATGATGCTCCTGAAACCCTACATCGTTGTTGATTACTCTCGAAATGACCATCATACGAGGCGATATTTGCGAATAGGAAGTTAAGAATTTTTGCTATTCTATTTTCAATAAGCACTTACGATTATAGTTTAACAAGCAGAGGTCTTGAGGCTTAAAGCCCAATGAATTTGTACCGTCAGTTAGAAGTCGGTGTATGTAAAAACGTTATAAAGCCGCTGGTTTCTGGCGTGTTTACAATTGCCCTGTTGGCTTTAGCTCCGCAGGCCGCGGAGCGTTCGCAGATCCGATTTGAGAACCACCAGAAGCTATCACGCGTCGACTTCATTCTCAACAACAGCCCGACCGAGGACAAGCCCGTAATTGACGCGGTCCTCGGGGGCGTAGCGCTCCTGGACTACGATAACGACGGGTATCTCGATATTTTTTTTACTAACGGTGCACGCATCCCCAGCCTGGCGAAGGATAGTCCTGACTTTTCAAACCGGCTCTACCACAATAACCACGATGGCACCTTCACAGACGTAACTGACCGTGCTGGCGTTAAAGGTTATGGCTACAGTGTGGGTGTCGCGGTGGCTGACTTTGATAACGACGGGTTTCCAGATATTTACGTCACGGGAGTCAACCGCAATACGCTGTATCACAACAACGGCGATGGTACATTCACTGATGTCACTGAGCGGGCAGGAGTGGCCGGAATCGGTCCCAATGGCAAAAAACTTTGGTCTGTATCAGCCGCATGGATCGATTACGACAACGACGGCCGCTTAGATCTTTTCGTGAGTAACTACCTAAACTGGGCGTTCGAGACTTCCAAGGTTTGCGGCCCCCCGGGCCGGCGCCTCTCGTGCTCACCGACCATGTACAAGGGAGAGCCGAATTTTCTGTATCACAACAATGGTGATGGCACGTTCACGGATGTCTCTGCGGCGACAGGCATAGCAGAACATATCGGCAAGGGCATGGGTGTAGCCATCGCCGACTACAATGACGATGGTTGGATGGATATCTTCGTCGCAAACGACAAGGAAAGAAATTTTCTATTCAAGAATCGCGGGGGTAAGAGCTTCGACGAAGTAGGAGTGGAGTCCTTCGTGGCCTTCACGGAAGATGGGATCCCTGTTTCCAGCATGGGCGTTGATTTTCGTGACTGGAATAACGATGGCAAGCCTAGCCTATTTGTCACCGCCCTTGGACGTGAAACATTCCCGCTGTTCCGTAATGAGGGCAGCGGATTTTTTAGTGTGGATACCTACAAGGCCGGTATAGGATTTCCCAGTCTAAAGATGAGCGGTTGGGGCAATGGCATCTATGACTTCGATAACGATGGTTTTAAGGATCTATTCACCGTCAACTCGCACGTTAGTGAGAACGCCGATGACGACCCTCAGCAACACTACAAGCAGGCAAACGCCGTGTTCCAAAATCTCCAGAATGGAACATTCCGTGATGTCAGCACGCAAGCCGGGCCGGATATGCAAGTTCGTGCCGCTCATCGGGGGTGTGCGTTCGGCGATCTCAATAACGACGGCAAGATTGATGTGGTTGTATCCGCCATTGGTGATCGCGCCGAATTGCTCTACAACACCACAACGAACAACAACCATTGGATTCTGCTTCAGGTGATCGGCGTCAAAAGCAACCGAGATGGAATTGGCACGCGCATCAAAGTCACAGGAGAATCCGGCTTGGTGCAATACAACCATGTAACCACTGCGGGCAGTTTCGCTAGTTCCTCGGATAAGCGCGTCCATTTTGGGCTGGCCGGTGATTTACGAATCAAAGAAATTGAGTTGCGCTGGCCCAGCGGAAGGATTCAGGTTCTACAAAACGTTAAGGCCGATCAAGTCCTGAAGATCATCGAGAGCGAGAAATGAAAGCGATTCTGCTTTTTGTTACAGCACTCTGGGCGCCGTGCTTGGCCTCTGCTGGACAGTGCACCGGAGCAGAGAAGCTACTTCAATCGGTTTCCAGCGCGCTGGCCAGTGAGGCGCTCGACAAGGCTGAGCAGATTCTTGATTCCCTGGAGCAATCCTATCCGAACTGTCCCGAGACTCTGCTCGACCGCGCGCGACTCTTGGCCTTGAATGGAAACGCGAGGGCTGCCGAGGATGCATTCGTTCGTTACCAGGAACTGGCGCCGGATGCGTCCCAAGGCTACGCCTACCTTGGTCGCCTTTTGTTGGAGCAACGACAGTATGCGCGCGCCGACTCAACCTCACTCGTCGCATTGGAAAAGAACCCCAGCGAACCTGCCGCCATGGCTCTGCGAGGCGAAATTCTAGTCATGAAAGGGCAAGTGAAAGAGGGCACGAGCCTACTTCAGCACGTCTGCCAAATCGATCCCGATAACGTCGACGCGAATTTTCAGTTAGGGACTCTGTATGACATGGAAAACCGCCACGCAGACGCAGTGAAACACTTCGAGAGAGTTGTAGCGATAGATGCAAGGGATCCACGAGCTTGGGATTACTTGGCTCTGAATACAGAAATAGTGGGAGAAGTAGACCGTGCGGGCGAGGCCTACCGAAAGGCTGAGGCCGTCAATCAACGTGGGCGCCACTTCGATGCCTTCCTGGATTACAACTACGGGAGGTTTCTGATGAAAGGCAATCAGCTCAGAGAAGCCAAAGAGCACCTGGATCGCGCCGTGGAGCTGACCCCCAACGTCCGGGCGGTTTGGTACGAACGCGCCAAAGTTAATTTGAGCATGAAGAACTATGAGGATGCTAGAGCCGATGGCGAGAGAGCGGCGACCCTGCGGGACACGGGAGGCGTAATTCTTGACCTGCAGATTTACGCCTTGCTAGAGCAAATCTACGGCAGACTCGGCAACAAGGAATTGGCGAGCAAATATGCCGCTCTGAGCCGCGCAACGCCCGTGCCCGTCAAAGAAAGCCGCTAAGTGAAAACCTTGGTTCCCCAATCGAATCGGTTCAATGTTCAGTAGGTTGAATAACGAATACTTAGTGGCGCGCAAAGCTAACGCCTTCATCGCCCAGAATTGCGCGAAGCCGGTTGCCGCTGAACATTTAAGCCCGAGGTCGAGAAAGCTTCTGCGCCGCATCCGGGCTAGTCTCCGCTGTGCCAATTCACCTCAGAAATTTATATGTAGTCCGAATTGGATTTGCCGCGGCGGAATTACGTTGGAGGTAATGCGCCCAGCCGCAGGGTCACCGATCAAACTATCCGGAACACCATAATTTTGTATGTTGAAAAGATTGAAGAACTCCGCTCGGAACGACACTATGGTCGACTCGGTGATCAAGAAGTTCTTGAACAGTGAAAAGTCTGCATCGGCCACGGAAGGTGTTCGCAATACGTTCCGGCCAAAGTTTCCATAGGAGAACGAAGGCACCGCGAAGGCGCTGGGGTTAAACCACTCCTCGGTCGTTCGATGTGCCGGCTGCGGATTTCCTACGAGGTTCGGCCTCGCGTAATTCCACCAGGATACTGAGTTTCCAATGTTCGCCACATCACCCGACACGGCCAGGTTATAAGGTTGGCCGGAGCGCAGTTGCACAACTCCGTTCATCTGCCAGTTCCCCAACAGGAGACTCGCTAAGGCATGTTGACTGAAGTAGCTCTTGCCTTTACCAAAGGGAAGTTCCCAAATCCCGCTCATCGAAAGGAAATGTGGAATATCGTAAGAGGACACGCTTCGGCTGCCATTCGGGTCGTAGTAGTTTTGTAAGGATGAAGATCCTCCCGCTCCCGAGCCATTCTCCGCCGCAAACCATCCGCTGCTGCCGGTGTCGATGGCCTTCGACCAGGTGTACGACACGAGATACTGGAAGCCATTGGCAAACCGATGATCCAATTTGACCTGCAATGCGTGGTAATTGCCGTTGCCACGATCGGTTCCAAAGAAGGGAGTGCCAGTGATCCAAGGGAACGGTTGTCGCTGGGTGACTTGGGCAGGAGTTCCAACTCCCGGCGTCACGGCAGTGTTGAACAAGCCGGTTTCATCCAGCCGGTCGCTGTAGCTGCCAACGTATCCGACAGAGAGCGCAAGATTCTTGGTCATTTGCCTCTGGATCTCGACGTTCCACTCCTGAGATCGCGGGTCCTTGCGATTGGGATCAAAAAACCAATTGGACTGCGACCACGGAGATGGCCCGGGCAAAGCAGCAGCGCCTACCTGCCCAAAGGTCTGCTCGATGGGAGTGAGGGGTTTACCCAGTTGGTTGATCGGGGTTAATGCAAATACCGAACCTGTAGCAGGCCACGATCCGGAGATTCCTTTCCAATCCTGCTCCATGCCCATGAGCGCGTCATAAACAACACCATACCCGGCACGTACCACGGTATTTCCGGTAACACGCCAAGCTACGCCGACGCGCGGCCCCCAGTCGCTCCAGTTCGGAGCGGGCCCCCACGCCCGGCCATAAGGCGAGAGCATGATCTTGTCCCCGTTCGGAATGCTTTGCAGAGTGCCCGCACCAGGAATGCAAGGCGCTTTTCCCGCCTGGCTGCATGCTGGCGGTAATTGATTCAGACCGATCCAGTAGTCGCCGTCGGCGGTGAAACCGCTCACGACGGTACTCGACGAGGGGTCGAATGCCCCTCGGCGGTCAAAACGTAGCCCGTAGGTCACTGTGAGGTTGTGGCGCAATTTCCAGGAATCCTGGCCATAGAAGGACCAAGTATTAACGCGGTTGCTGTTGGACACGCTGCCGGTATTGTTGGTCTGCGCAGGAAGCCCCAACAAGGCGGATGTCAGCGAATTTCCAGTTGTGCCAACCTGCTCCGGATTGCCGGTAGTGTCGTTCGTGAACTGATAGTTGCCATAAGGCGGACTGGCGGTGTCGTTGCCCTGCCTTACAAATTGGTAGCCAAATTTGAGCTCGTGCACTCCGCGCACCCAGCTCAGTCCTTGAGAGAAATCTATAACTGGGCTGCCAATGGTGTTAGCGTTTTGCACCCCTCCAGTGCCCCAGGGCGAAGCGAGAGTGAGGAGACTGCCTCCAGAACTCGAGAATCCCAACTTCTGCATCGGGCCGAGCCCGGCGATGTCTGTCTGAAAGCGTGAAAACGGCCGGTGCGCTCTCCCGAACCGGCTTTCTAGCATCAGAGTTCCGGTGAACAGATGGTTCCATCCAACACCGATATCCGTCGCCGGCACCGAGCCGCCGGTATCTCCGGAAATGCTGAATGGAGCGAGATTAATCACGTTGAGGCGATCGTAGCGGAAGAACAGGCTATCTTTGCCCCCGAGTTGCTCATCAATGCGCGCCGTATAATGATCTGAATTGTCCACTTGAGGGCGCGTTACGATGGCGTTGAATACCGGATCTCCGGTAAGGTTTGGCGTTCCATAGTAGGTCTTGATGAAGTTCACCGTTGTTGGATTGAGTCGGGCCGAAGGGATCATGTTCGGGCATCCCGCGGGAGTCGTGCACGCCGAATTGAAATTGGGACTGCTCGTATTCGATGACGCAATGAACTGGCTGCGCGTAAACTGGCCAGGGTTCGCGGGATCTGGCTGAGTGGTCGCTGGGTCATAGATGTTTTGTCGCAGGATAGAGTTCGAGAAATCGCCGGAGAGTTCCTGGGCAGTTGGGACTCGATAGCGTGTCTGAGCCGCCTGGTTGAAGCGCCAGCCCTCATATCCAAATAGGAAGAATGTGCGGTTGCGACCGTTGTACACCTTGGGAATGAAGACGGGCCCGCTGACCGTGGCGCCAAACTGGTTCTGGTGAAAGGCAGAGGGAGAGCTGCGGAACTCGTCCCGGAACGGATCTCGGGCGTCAAACGCATTATTGCGCACGAATTCCCACGCGCTTCCGTGAAGTTGATTGCCGCCGCTACGAGTTACGACGCTGACGACTCCGCCTAGCACGCCGCCATACTCGGCCTTATCATCATGTGATTGGACCTTGAACTCTTGAATGGCGTCAACGATGGGTGGAATGACGTAGGTGCTGGTGTTCAGCTCGGTGTTAATCACACCGTCCAGCATGTATAGGTTAGACCGGTTGGCCTGACCCTGAATGGATGGCTGCGACACAGTAGCTGTAGGCACGCCCAGCACAGCTAGATCATTCACTCCCACGCCCGAGCTTTGCGAAGTGCTGATCGGAGTCGCGCCAGGCGTGAGGGTCAGCAACTGGGTGAAATTGCGACCGTTAAGCGGCAATTCATGAATGGCTTCCTCCGTTATCACTGTCCCCAGTTCGGAACCCGTTGGATTCACTAATCCTGCGCCCGATTCGGCGGTTACCGTGATTGACTCTATCGAGGACCCGACTTGCATTACAAAATTTCGTGAGACGTTATCCTGCACGTACAGCTTTACGTCCATCACGGACACGGTGCGAAAACCCTCCTTTCGCACGTTCATCACGTAATTGCCAGGGGGAAGAGATGGAAATACGTATACTCCTTGGTCGTTTGTCTTCGTCAGTGTCACGATGCCAGTATCCGTGTTCTTGAGCTCAACTTCTGCATCGGGTACCACCGCATTGCTCTGATCGGTGATGCGCCCGGAAATCGAGGCTTTTTCGGTCTGGGCAACTGTGGATCGGGCGGCAAGAAAGAAAATCAGGATATTCAAGCAAAATAGGAAGGCAACAAACCCCCGAATGCGAACGCGCAGGAAGTTCCCCATAACCACCCCCTTTGCCGAAGTATTCCTGCCGCGCATACGATTTGTCCCACGATCAACCTATTTTTTCTCTGTCGAGCGGAAGCCCACTGCACCGATTCAAACACGGTACTAAGAGCCGACAGGCGAGTAAGGCGGATCGGCCGGCTTATCGCGAGGTGCGTAACTAAGGGTGGTTCGGCTGGCCACGCAGGTAGGCATACATGAGACTCGACCCTTCCGGCTGTGAAGGTCCGCTATCCGAGCGCTCGAATGTGACGAACACGGAATCAATCTCTCGCAGAATCTTCGGGTCATCACACCTAAACATCCAACGGCGCTGGACCTTATCATCCGAATAAAAAACCCCCAGCTTCAGGGGACGGTGATTCGGTCCTTCTTTTTTTGCCCAAACTTGGTATTGATAATTCGCCTTCTGCATCTTGTGGTCATTCAAATCGTAGGCATAGAAAATGAGTGACTTGCCTTCCGTGAAAAAAATTCGGCCAAAAGCGGGACGGCTCTTACCTCGTGGGTCTGTATCCACGACGTCCACGATATGGAGAGTCCGCGCGCCCATTAGATCGGTGACGTCATGACTAGCGCTTAGAAGTTGGCGGTCCTGGTCTAGCAAGGCAGACTTTTCTCTCAACTCTTCGTCGAGATCGTGAAGCTTAACGCGATCTGCGATTAACTTCGCTTCGATATCCTCCGCATAAGCCTTTTGGGTTGCCAATTCCTGTTGTGCGGTCACTACCGTAGACTCTGACTTATCGACTTCTCGCTGCGTCTCACTTAGCTTTGCCTGCAACGCGTCGCGATCCGATGCAACCTTCAGGCGATCCTGGGACGTTGCTTTCAGATCGGCTGCGGTCGCAACCAGTTGATCGTTGATCTTGGTCAGCTCAGCCTCCAGGCGACCGACCTGAAGCGTAAGATCCGAATTCGCGGCCGTGAGCTGACGAAGGCGCGTGTCCGTATGCATGGTAGGAGCCTCGGTTTTGGGCGCACCAGCACGTGATTGCTCGGAAGTACTTACAGTATTCTTCATCGAGCGATTCCAATAAAAGTAACCAGTCGAGACCATAGCGAAAACGACCGCAGCTGCGGCCACGACTTCAAATTTTTGCGCCAAGAGTTTCCTTGAACGCAGGACAGGAACGGGCTCCAGCGCCTTGACGTTGTTGTCCACTTCGCGGGAGAACACAATTCCTTCCCGTTTCGCACGGTCAAAGAACCGGCGGGCGAAAAGCTCCGAGGTGAGGGATTCCTCAAAATCCCGTGCCGATAGAGCGGGGACTTGCTTCGCTGCGGCGAAAGCTTGAGAGGCAACATTTAAGTAGTCGAAATATGTTTGCCGACACCTGTGACATCCCTCGGCGTGTTGCTCCAAAGCCCTAAGTTCTTCGGCGGTAGCTTGCCCGATGCTGGCAGCCGCACAGAGCTCTTCAAAATGCTCGTGTTTCACGACATCCTGCCTTTTTCCAGTGAGAATTGCTGCCCTTGCTGTTTCCTCTGGGGGCGATTCTCCAGATAGGATCGAAGTCGCTCGAGACCGCGATAATAATGATGACGCACATTCGAGAATTTCTCGTTTCGCCGTTGCGCTATCTCTTTCAGGTTCAGACCTTCAAAGAAGAACATCTCGATCGTCTGCTTCTGTGCGTCTGGCAGCGCCTCGAGTGCTTCCGTGGCAAGACGGGACGACTCCTGAAATTGCAGACGCGAGGGAGACCAGAGGCTCCTGGCCTCGTCGATTGCGTCCACTTCCGTTTCATTGTAAGCGTGCCGCACCATCAAGTAATTCCGGCGATTAATGCTGCGGCTATACGCGTATTGCAGAAGCCACACTTTAAGAGTGCCTCTGCGAGGGTCAAACTGTCCCGCTTTCCGGTATGTCTCCAGAAAGACCGACTGTGTGAGATCTTCGGCTTCAGAGGCATCTCGCAGAATATGCAGCGCGGTCACATGCACCAATCGGTGATATCTTTTGAAGATAACTGCAAACGCGTCTGTATTGCCCGTCTGAAGTTCCTGCACAACGCGCTCGTCGCCGAGCGCTAGCATGTCGCTGTACTGGATACGAGCGCCATGATTGCCGGACACTGGTTGTGTCAGAAACATGGGGTGAACGAAACCACACATTTATAGCATAAGAAAATCTGCTCATGGCCATCTAAAATTTATTTTTTGGACGTGGGACAAACTGCTGTACGGAGCGGCATACTTACAATAGCCATCGCGGGTCTTCGCAGAATCGGCAGCCAGATCGGGACCACGGATGAAATGGCACCAGACCAGATCGCATATCGCAACCCTTGCACTGCTTGCCGCGGTCCTCTCGGTAGGGCAGCTTTGCGCGGAACAAAAATCCCTCGACCAAGCCACCGACCTCCTTTCCAAGGGCTCGATCGCCGAAGCAGTGACCATCCTGCGGCAGTTTGTCGCATCTGACGCGGGCAACGCGGACGCGCGCCTGCTGTTGGGAACAGCACTCGCTCTCAAGGGAAATCGCACTGAATCCATTGAGCAAATGGCAGAAGCCGTGCGCCTTCGTCCACAGTCAGCGAGCGCGCACAATCAGTACGGCACGGTCTTGAGCCGTTTTATTGAAGTCGAAGCAGCCCGCCACGAGTTTGAGAAAGCACTCGAACTTGACCCGCAGCTCTCTGAAGCGCACGTCAACCTGGCCTTAATGCTTGCGCAGGCTAGCGAATTGATCCCGGCCGCGGCACATCTCGATCGCGCCATCGAACTGCAAGGTGACACACGCGTTGCTGCGTACACGCACTTCCTTCGGGCAAAAATCTGGGGAGCACAAAACCAGGTGGACAAAGCTATGCTCGAACTTCAGAAGGCAGTACAACTGCGTCCTGACTACGCTGAAGCTTGGTCGGATCTCGGTGGATTACGCCGTCTCTCTCTCGATCAAGAGGGTGCCGTTCAAGCGCTGGAGAAGGCCGTCGCGCTGAATCCTGACGACGCAACAGCACAGTACCGACTCGGCCAGCAATATCTGCAAAACGGAGACGCCGGCAAGGCCATCGAGCATTTTAAGAGAGCTGATCCCGGCGATGTCGCCACCCTTTATAATCTCGACCGTGCATTGCGAAGAGCTGGAAAACAGGAGGACGCTGAGCCGATCGAGAGGAGGATAGCCGAGTTGCGCGAAAGGTCCAATCGAGCTTCTAGCGTCGCTTTGACTGCCTCTCGATTGAACGATGAAGGGATAGAGCTTGAAAAATCAGGAGACACTTGGGCCGCTCTGGCGAAATATCGCGCCGCCCTCGATTTGGATCCAACCGGGTTCGGTTTTGAGCTGAACTATGGTCTCGCCTTGTGTCGCATTGGCCGCTGGGAAGATGGTGCCACGGAGCTGCGTGAGGTGCTGCGTCTAGATCCGGACAATGCCGTTGCCGCCAAGGCGCTCTACATCGCGGACGAGCATGTAGCTCGGCTACATAGACCAAATTGAATACGCTATGCCGGCTTTGGCGCTCGCTGAATGCTGCAATAAATTGATTGAGAGTGGCACAGCAGAAACACGAACGCAGAACAGAACCACACACCCTTTTCATAGGGGATCTGCGCGCGCCTGATTACTAACGGACGTGCGCAACACTTGCTACACCTGGTTGGAGAAGGATCGTCCCCTGGAATTAAGCATGGAATTCGGCGAAGAGTTACACCTCCAGACGCGCGCCACACCGGAACTTCTCGCTATTGCCAGCGATGATCGTAAGGGTCTCACGGTAACGCTGCATAGGCTGGCGGTTAATCTTCTGTGAATGCGTTCGCGCGAGAAGTCTCCACCCATGGCCTGTCGACTCGCGTTACCGAAGAATGGGCTCCCTGTCTCATTGCAGCTCCAGGCGTCCACAAGTTTCCAATTTCACAGCATCAATTGGCCTCCGTTTACTTCGATGGTTTGGCCTACTACATAGCTGGCGGCATCGGAGGCCAGAAAAGCGATCACTTTCGCGCATTCGATGGGCGTGCCGACGCGGCCCAGGGGGATTATGGCGACGAAATTGCGCATCATTTCCGGCGTCGAGAACACTTCGTGAAAGGGAGTGTCGATTACGCCGGGAGAGATGGCGTTCACGCGCACGCCGTGCGGAGCAAGTTCCTTAGCCAGTGATTTGGTATATGTGATCAGTCCACCTTTCGCCGCGGCGTATGGACCGGCGCCCGGTCCTCCACCATTTCGTCCGGCGATGGAGACCACGTTGATGATCGCGCCTCTCCGGCGCTCGATCATGGATGAAACCACGGCGTGTGAACAGAGTGCAGCGCTGGTGAGGTTGAGATTGAGGATCTCGTTCCACGTCGCTTCATCCAGCTCCACGGCTTTCATGCGGCGCAACAGCGAGCCTGCGTTGTTGACCAGAACATCGATGGGCCCAAGCTGCAGAGTCACGTCCTTCATCATGGACAGAATGTCAGAGTCTTTGCGCATATCAGCCTGGATTGAGATTACCTTCCCGCCGGCATCGCCAATTCGACGTTGAACCTGAGCGGCGCCTTCGCGATTGCTGTGATATCCAATCGCGACCTTCGCTCCCAGTTCAGCAAACAGCGAAGCCGTTGCCGCGCCTATTCCCGACGATGCGCCGGTAATCAATGCAACTTTCCCGGTTAGATCCAGATAATTCTGCATATCAGTTTGGTATCTTCGCTTCCCCCAAAGTTATCCAGCGGAGCAACGGCGGCTGTGTGAGCCGTGGCAGCGAGAACTCCGACCGACATCAAGATGACACCGGATACGATCTCGCTTTCCTCGTCAGATTCGCGCTCCAGCCACGTGCAGTCAAGAAACCTGAAAACCGGCCTCCGATAAGACTACCGCCACCTGGGGAAAAGTGCGGATGGGCCGCAACTCACCAAGAAGGAGCCACAGAATCGTCGCACAGATCAGCGGCAGCAACCCGAAGCCGATGAACACTGGTGTGTACGAATAGTGGTCCACCACCCATCCGGTGATCAGCGTGAACAGCATGCCGCCGAATCCGGAGCCCATACTCGCGAGCCCATAGACGGAAGCGACGGCGTTTTTGGGAAATACGTCGCCTGGCAGAGCCAGCATGTTCGCGAGGCTGCCGGTATAACCGAGCATCGCGACAGAAACTAGCGCGATCGCAAGCCAGGCCTTTTGCACCAGGACAACGCCGATTGCGGAAGTCATTAACGCCGCAAAGAACGTGACCGCGCCCTTACGCGCCACCGTCACGGACGCGCCGCACCGCAGCAGCCAGGCGGAAAGTCCGCCGCCCAGGAAATTCCCCGCGCCGGCCACCGCGAACGGAATCCACGAATACTTGCCGATGGCCGCCATGTCGAATCCGCGCGCCCGTTTCAGATATTCTGGAAACCAGAAGATGTAGAAGTACCACACCGGGTCCAGGAAGATCTTCGATAGCGTAAATGCGAGGACAACGCGCGTGCGCACGAGTACGCGGACGGGAATCGGCGGCGCTCCGAACTCGGCTGCGGCCGCGTGCGGCGTACGATAGGCGGGCAGCCACAAGACAAGCCAGATTAGTCCCAACACGCCGACTGAGACAAACGCTGGCGGCCATCCGTAGCGCAGTAGAATCCAAGCGACGATGGGCGGAGCCAGGATCGCGCCCACCGCCGACCCGCTGTTGAAGATCCCGGACGCAAGCGCGCGCTCACGCTCGGGAAACCACTCCGTCGCCACTTTTACTCCAGCCGGCCAGTTGCCGGCTTCGCCGAGCCCTAGCAGAAATCGCAACATCCCGAGGCTGAGCCCACCCGTTGCGAAGGCGTGCAAGAGCGCTGCCACCGACCACCACAACATGCACAGTGCGTATCCGAGCTTTGTACCCAACCGATCGATCATCATCCCAGAGATACCGTTGCTGAGTGTGTAGGCCAGCAAAAATGCGAACACGACGCGCGAATATTCCACGTTGCTCAGGTGGAACTGTTCGCGAAGCACGGGCGCCGCCACCGAAAGCGTTTGTC
>Ga0207144_1136_pt1 | contig 13485 bp, 10 predicted proteins | sample Alteio_BWMinHeat_FD_153583 | JGI IMG/M metagenome (GOLD analysis project Ga0207144, IMG submission 153583) | Enriched cells from forest soil in Barre Woods Harvard Forest LTER site, Petersham, Massachusetts, United States -... | ecosystem: Environmental > Terrestrial > Soil > Temperate forest >...
CGAATCGACGAACGCCTTGTCCCAAAGTTTCGCAACTTCAAAAATCTCAAATTTCGCGCCGAGCGTTTCCTCGAGCCAGACAATCACTTTCTCTTCGATGAAATCGATGATGCCGATGAAATACTCTTCGCGGCCGAGAGGAAACTGGAGAGGAACGGGGTGGGCACCGAGGCGCTGGCGAATCGTGCGGATGACGTGGTCAAAATCCGCGCCGGTTCGGTCCATCTTGTTGACGAAGCAAATGCGCGGCACGCGGTACTTGTCCGCTTGACGCCAAACCGTTTCCGACTGCGGCTGCACGCCAGCCACAGAATCAAACACGCAAACCGCTCCGTCCAGAACGCGCAGCGAGCGTTCCACTTCCACCGTAAAATCCACGTGACCCGGCGTATCGATAATGTTGACGCGGTATTTTTTCCCGAAGCGGTCCCACGAAGCCGTCGTCGCAGCGCTGGTAATGGTGATCCCGCGCTCCCGCTCCTGCTCCATCCAATCCATGGTAGCGGTGCCTTCATCCACGGAGCCGATCTTGTACGTCACACCGGTATAGAACAGGATTCGCTCCGTTGACGTGGTCTTACCCGCGTCAATGTGCGCCATAATACCGATATTGCGCGTGTCTTCGAGTTTGAAAGCCCGTCCCATGATCTGCTGCGCCGTCCCTTTGGTTTCTGTAGCCATTACAATTTCTTTTCGTCAGTCCTTACCAGAATTCTTGCCAATGACCTACCAGCGATAGTGCGCGAAGGCCTTGTTAGCTTCCGCCATGCGGTGCACGTCTTCCTTCTTCTTGATGGCGCCGCCGCGGGCATTGGCCGCATCGATCAGCTCATCCGCCAGCCTTTCGATCATCGTCTTGCCTGCGCGCTCGCGCGAATACTGCAAAAGCCATCGAATGGCCAACGACTGACGCCGGAACGGATTCACTTCCACCGGAACCTGGTAGTTCGCGCCGCCAACTCGTCGGGTCTTGACTTCCAGCGTAGGCTTCACGTTCTCGATGGCTTTCTTGAAAATCTTCAAGGCATCGTCGTTCGTCTTCTTGGCCACCTGATCCATGGCGCCGTAAAACACGCGCTGCGCCGTCGACTTCTTGCCTTCCCACATCATCGAGCAGATGAACTTCTCCACGATGTCGCTGGCATAGATCGGGTCGGTCGCCTGTATCCGCCGGAAAACGAGTCCTTTGCGTGGCATTGCTCTTTATCGCTCCTTACAGAATCTTTTCACTTCACTCGCAATTTCTTAGGAAGGCGCTTTACTTCGCTTGCGCAGCCTTTGGCCGCTTCGCGCCGTACTTGGAACGTCCCTGCTTGCGATTCTCGACGCCAGCAGCGTCCAGCGTTCCACGCACGATGTGATACCGCACTCCCGGCAAATCCTTTACGCGCCCGCCGCGCACCAAAACGATCGAGTGCTCCTGCAAGTTGTGCCCGATCCCGGGAATGTACGTAGTGACTTCCACGGAATTCGTCAAACGCACGCGCGCCACTTTGCGCAAAGCCGAGTTCGGTTTCTTGGGCGTCTGCGTGTACACGCGAATGCACACACCACGTTTCTCCGGGCAGCCCGCTAGTGCAGGCGACTTGGTCTTAACCAAAACCTTCTCACGTCCCATACGTACTAGCTGCGAAAACGTCGGCACAGTCGTCCTCTTCTATGTGTGACCACACCACAGTCACCATGTGCGCGCAAAATCTTCCGTGACTCTCGCAAGGCGCGCAAACAAAAATGCGCGAGAGCACACATCTGTGCTGAAAGGTCTACTGCGAATCCGGAGATACAACCAGCAAGAAACTCCGTACGCACTCCAGAAGGCAGAATTACGCTTCTGGCTTCATTTCGGAGAGGCTTACTCGGCTTTGCGGGGCTGGCGCCCCATTCCGGCCGCTCTTCTGTCCCATTCCGTCTTACAATGTTCCGGGACCGAAGATATTTCCCTTCCAACCCACTCGACCGCAGAGCGGTCGCCCTCGTCGGCGTAGAAACACCCCCCGACAAAACGTAGAGTATAAGGAAAAGATTGTGCTCTGTCAAACTTCTTTCACAAGCCCCCGTGGAATCAATGCACTTCGGACCCTCCCGAGCCCATTCTGATTTGACGAGAACCAAACCGACGGCTCAAACCGAGTCCAGTTACGGCTCCCTCCCAGAATGCGCAGTTTTCCTGCGCCAACTTCTGCTAACTCTTGTAAGTAATTGATAATAATCGTCTTAGTTCGAAGGCGCTTCTCTTTTTTCGATGTCCGCAAAGGCCTTCGGCCACAATCCAAAGGCCTTCAGCATGGCATCCTCATGCTGCCCAACCAACATTTTGACCGTCTTTTCGGCAGACCATGGCGAAGCAAACCGTTCCGGCCGGTCCGCAATCCAGTACGCCGTAAGCGCCATCAAGGTGGCGTCCTGGGCCAAAATATCGGGTTTTACGGACTCCAGTGCGTCCGCCGCCGAATGGTGTGTGTATTTGTATTCCGGCGAATCCTGATCCATGTTGATGCCCGGCAAACCCACCATCGAAAAGGGCAGCGTGTCCGTGCCGTCTTCCACCTTGTCGTCTACTTTGACCTCGCGAATCTCCGCGAGTGCTGAAGCAAACGGTTTGAATGTTTCTACCAAGTCGTCGCGGCCCCCTAGTTGAAAGGCTCTGACCGGACCTTGGCCGTTGTCCAAAACCAAGCTGCCCAGATGATTCGACATCTCTGCTTGATGCTGCTTCACATACGCGAACGATCCATCAAGCCCTTGCTCTTCTCCGGTGAACAAAACGAATCGAATCGTGCGTCGAGGCTTCATCCCACTGCGCAGAATGGCGTCCGCCGCGCCCAGCGTGCAGCTCGAGCCCATCCCATTGTCTGTCGCTCCCTCGGAAAGATCCCACGAATCCAAATGCCCGCCCACCACAAGCACCTGCTCCGGATTTTCACGCCCGCGAATTTCGCCCACCACGTTCGCGCTCTCCACCGGCCCGCTGGAAAAGGTATTTTGCACATTGAAATGCACTCGCGGAGCCAACCCGCGTGCAATGTATCGCTCCAACTGCCCCTGGTCTTCAGCCGTCATCGAAACGACCGGCACCGCGAAGTCAGCATCGAAGCCCAGAATTCCCGTGTGCGTCAGGTTCATTCCCGCGGCCGTCCCTCCGCCTTGCCCGCCGATCACCGCAAGCGTGCCCACTTTGCCCGCCGCCCTCAGAAAATCGCCAAATTGCGCGAACATTTGAATAGAACTCTTGTTCGGCTCGCCGCGTGTAACCACGAGTGCGACCTTGCCCGAAAATCGCGCCATGTTTTTCATTTCACCGTCGAGGTCAAACATGTTCACCGCGACGACTTCGCCGTCCGCGCCGCCAGCAGCAGTCGAGCCCGTCCAACCCATCGCGTCCACATGCAGCGGCCGGCGAATCGGCGACAGCAATTCCGCCCGCGCCGCGCCTCGCGTCCAGCCGCGCCACAATTGCCACTTTTCCGCACGCACATTCTCAAGCCCCATGGCACGCATCTTCGCCACGCCCCATTCCACGGCTTTCTGCGCCTGTGGCGACCCCGTCACACGCGAGCCCACGTCATCGCTCAATTCGGTCAGGTATTGAAACGCATGAGAATCCAGCATCCCCTCCCCTGCAATTTTCACGAGAGCGGGCTTTGTTCCATCTTCATTCGGTCCCTTGGTCGCGGACTTGTCCTCGGCCCGCACCGCAAGCGCGCCAATCAGCGCTACGGCTGCAATTCCTCCGAAAATCTTTCGCATTCCCCGTTCTCCCTGCGCCTTCGAAGCTTCCGCGCCCAAGACTCTACTATGCCATATTGACGCGCGAACTCCGAAACCGCTTCGCCAAATCTGATGCGTTTGGCCGATGGCCAGACGCGCTCGTGTATAGCCAGCAACGCGGATTAAGGCGCTGCTTTACGCCACTTCTCTCTCGCCCTACACTGCCTCGGAGGCCCTCGTGAACGCTACTCGCTTTTTTTCCTCCGCGATCCCCATCGCCGCGGCTTTATGCTTTCTGAGCGCACCCGCCAGAGGGCCGGCCGAAGCCGCGCTCAAAAAGCCCGCTGAAAAACTCCTGGCGAAAATTCAAGAAAAAAACCAAGAAAAATCTGCAGCCAAGTCCTCACCCAAAACTCCCGCCGAGATCGAACTGCTCGAAACCCGCATTCGCTTCGAAACCGACGGTTCAAGCCGCAAAGAAGTCCACGCCCGCGTCAAAATCAACGACGAGCTCGGAGCGCGCCAATTCGCCCGCCTCAATTTCGACTTTAACCGCGCCTTCGAACAAATTGAGATACCGCTCGTGCGCATCACGCACCCAAGCGGCGGGCTCGTAGACGTCCTCCCCGGGGCCATCACCGACAATCCCAATCCTGCCGTCGCGAACGCCCCCGCCTATCAAGACGTCCGTGTCAAATCCGTACGCATCCTCGGCCTCGAGCCCGGCGACCAGCTCGAATATCGCGTCATCACGACCGTGTCGCATCATCCTCTCGCCCCCGATTTCTGGCTCGACCACACCTTCGACCGCACCGGCGTGGTCAGAAAAGAAACATTTCAAGTGATCTTGCCGGCATCGGCTCTGGCAAAAACTCCGATCATCGTCGTCAAAAACGAAACGGTCAAGAAACAGCTCGAGTGGCGCCTGTATCCAGAACCAGGCTGTGGCCTCTGTGGCCGTCCCAATCTCGTCGCGCCAATGGATGCTTCGCTATTGAAACTACCCGATGCGAAGAAAAAGACCACAACACCGCGTAATGCATCACGGCCCTCTGCTCCCGCGACACCTGACGAGCCTCTTCCTCCGTTCGAGCCCGGCCATATTCAGCTCCTGCTCAAGCCCTCCGTATCGCAGGTCTCGACGGAAAAGTCCGGCGAATCGGGCAACGCCCAGATTTCCTACACCTGGCAGCTGAACGACGAGGACGCGGAGCCAGTCAACAGGAAAGAAACGGCCGCATGGGACGATATTCCCGACATCGAAATCGCAAAAAACTCGCAGTGGCCGTCGCTTTCTTATCAGCTTTTCAAAGCTCTCTCGTTGCCGTCGGAACTGCCCGACCAGGTCGTGAAGCTGTCCGAGCAACTGACTGCTTCAGCCGACAAGCCGATGGCCAAGGTCGAGCGCATCTACGACTTCGTATCCCAAAAAATCAAAACCGTCGATTTGCCGCTCGGAGCCACCGGCTTCCGGCCCCGTCCCCTGCTCGAAATCATCTCTTCCGGCTATGCCACGCAGGAAGACAAGTTTTTTCTCTTCCAGGCGCTGGCCCAAGCCGCCAACCTCGACGCACAAGCCGCTCTTGTCGGCCCCTCAAAAAAAGTCACTGCGCTGGTGGCCACCCCGACCGCCTTTGCCCACTTGCTCGTCGGCAACAGCGCCTGTACTTGCTGGCTCGACCCGGCTCTCGAAGTCGCGCCCTTCGGAGCCCTGCCCGCTTCCTACCGCGGCGCCTCGGCTCTGATTCTCGGCCTCGATAACGGGCCTCTCACGGACGCGCCGCTTTCCTCAATGATCGTGCCGATTCTGAGTGGCCTGCCCTTCGCCTCGGCACAAAAAGTATCGGTTTACGCCACGCTCGATGCCGACGGCGGGCTCACGGCCAAAGCCCGCTATTCCATGCGGGGAGACAACGAACTGCTCCTGCGCGTTGCGTTCCATCAAAGTACCGAGGAAAAACGGAGCGAAGTCGCACAACTACTCGCACTGTCGGACGGCTTCCGCGGAAAAATCAGCAACGTCACTACGTCCGATCCCTATGAAACGCACAATCCCTTCACGGTCGAATATGAGATTACGCAGCCCAAATTTATCGACTGGGCCAAGAAGCCGCTGCGCATTCCGGCGCTGCTCCCTCTACTGGGCCTGCCCGACCCGCCGGCAAAACCCGCCGCCGGAACGCGGCCTTCCCCAATCGAGCTGGGCACGCCGCTCGATGTCGAAATAAACGCGACGCTTCGCCTTCCCGCTGGCACAATTGCGCAAATTCCCACCGGCACATCCGTCGCACGCGACTTTGCGGCCTACACTTCACAATACTCGGCGACGGAAGCAGCCGTCATCGCCTCTCGCCGTCTCAATTTTATTCTGAAGGAAATCTCCGCCGATCGCGCCGCCGATTACAACGCCTTCCTTCGCGCCGTTCAAAACGACGAATCACAAGTCTTCACACTGGAACGCGCTGACACAACTCCTCCGACCCCCAAAAAGCCTTAAGTTTTTCTTGGTTTCGCCGCCAGAACAGAAAGGCTACTGTGAATCCTTCTCCAGAGGTGGTTTGCTTTCGCCGTGAACTCTGTGACCTCTGCCGAAATCTTGCTTCCCGTACTTTTTTATTTCGTTCACTTGATCTGCATCACTTCTTTCTCTTTCGCGGCGCTCAGATCCTCTATCTTCTTGGTTTCCGAGTGAGAAAGTTTCTCCAGCTCGTCCAGCGCCCGCTTTTTCTCGTCTTCGCTGATCTTCTTTTCTTTCTCCAGCTTCTCGATGGCTTCCTTCAAATCCCGCCGAATGTTGCGCACCGCCGTTCTGTGATTTTCGAGCACCTTGTGCAGTTGCTTCACCAAATCCTTGCGCCGCTCTTCCGTCAGCGAAGGAATCGGCACGCGCACGACCTTGCCGTCATTCGTAGGATTCAGCCCCAAATCGGCCGTACGAATCGCCTTGTCGATCAAAGCCACCGCGCTCGGATCCCACGGCGCGATCACGATCATCGCCGGGTCCGGCACGGTCATGGTGCCCAGCTGATTCACCGGCATCGGCGTGCCGTGATAATCCACGCGGACGTTGTCCAGCAGCGTGGCGTTCGCTCGGCCGGTGCGAATCGTCGCCAGCTCCTTGCGAAAATCATCCACTGCTTTTTCCATCCTCGTTCTTGCGGCAGCCAGTGCTTGCGGCGTGTTCTCAAAAGTCGTCATAGCGTCCTCGGCTCAAAAAAACCAGGTGGTTCGTTTAAAATCGTTTCGATTTCAGTTTCCAGCTTTCTTTGTCGGTGAAAAATGGATTTGCCGGCTTCCGTCGGAATTCAAGCCGGCGTCACCTTGGACCCTACACGCTCACCCATCACGACGCGCTTGATGTTTCCGTGCTGGTTCATGTTGAAAACCACGATGGGCATTCCGTTGTCCATGCACAGCGAAATCGCCGTCGCGTCCATCACCTTCAGATTCTGATTCAACACGTCGCGATAAGTAATCGCCGCAAAAAACTTCGCCCCGGAAACTTTCTCCGGATCGGCGTCGAAAATGCCGTCGACCCGAGTCGCCTTCAGTATGACGTCGGCTTTGATCTCCATGGCGCGCAGCGCCGCCGCCGTGTCCGTTGAAAAATACGGATTACCTGTCCCCGCGGCGAAAATCACGACGCGCTGCTTCTCGAGGTGCCGCATCGCGCGCCGCCGGATGAAAGGCTCAGACACCTGATTCATCTCGATTGCGCTCAAAACCCGCGTGAACACGCCCTCTTTCTCGAGCGCATCCTGCAAAGCCAGCGCATTAATCACCGTCGCCAGCATCCCCATGTAGTCCCCGGTCGCGCGGTCAATTTCGAATCCCTTCTGCCGGGCCCCGCGGAAGATATTTCCGCCGCCGACCATAATGGCGATCTCGATGCCCAGTGCGTGCACCTCTTTCAACTCGCGTGCAATGGCCTGAATCGTTTCGCCGTGAATGCCAAATCCCTGCGGCCCCTGCAGCGATTCTCCCGAAAGTTTCAGCAAGATGCGCCGGTAAGCCAGCTGCGCGTGGCGCGGTGTTCTCTTCACGATTTTCTTTGTGGCCTTCTTCGGTCCCGCAGCCATGGCCCTCCGGTCAGCGGACTACAAAATCTCCCGAATTGTAGCAAACTATTCCCGCGCCCGCACAACGCCGAGCCCCTTAGAAACAAAAAGAGCGTCCCGGTTTCGCCGGGACGCTCTGGAACGCTGTCTCAAAGACCTGCGTTAGGCACTGACGGGCTCAGGAACCGGCGCCGTCTCCGGTCCGCCGGGCCCGCCAATCTCGCCCACTTTGAAGCGCACGAATCGCCGGATCGAAATGTTCTCGCCAAGCTTGGCGATCGCCTGGGTAATCATCTCGCCGATCGTGACGCTCTCGTCCTTGATATAATGCTGCTCGTACAGGCAGTTTTCCTCGTAAAATTTTTCCATCTTCCCCGTGGTAATTTTCTCGACCACGTTTTCCGGCTTCCCGGTAGCCAACGCCTGTGCCCGATAAATATCGCGCTCCGCCGCGAGCATCTCCGGCGTCACTTCCTCGCGCCGCACATACCGCGGATCGAGTGCCGCGATGTGCATCGCAATGTCATGGCAAAGCTGCTGGAAAGCTTCCGTGCGAGCCACGAAGTCCGATTCGCAATTAATCTCCACGAGCACACCAATCTTCCCGCCCGCGTGGATATAACTGCCCACGAGCCCCTCGCTCGCTTCGCGCTGCGATTTTTTCGCCGCCGCCGCCTGTCCCTTTTTCCGCAAAATCTCGATGGCCTTCTCAATGACGCCGTTTGCTTCGACAAGCGCCGCGCGGCAGTCGCTGAATCCCGCCCCGGTCCGCTCGCGCAACTCCTTCACAAGGTGCGCCGGAATCTGCATAGCTGGCTGTTGTGTGCTCATCCTTTTTCTCTCTGTGAACTCAGAATCTCAACGTTTGCTCGAATGCTTGCAAAAAGGCCCGCTCCGAGCCGCAAGGAGCGAGCCTCGTGAATCTCTGTTGATTAAATCCGCTCGCTTATCGTGTCTCGTCGTCCGGCGGGACGGTAGCTTCCGCTCCCGCAGCCGCCTCAAGCGAAGCATCCGCAGGAGTGGTCACATCCACTCCCTCAACGAAGTCGCCTTCCTGCTTCTCATACCGTTCGTACGCGCTGGTATCCACATATTCCACGCCATCCACCAACGCCTGGTCTTCCGCCGACTTCTGCTCGGCTACCTGCGATTGCTGGTAAGCGGTATGCCCTTCAAGCACAGAATCCGCAATCTTCGTAGTGAAAAGCCGAATCGCTCGCAAAGCGTCGTCGTTACCCGGAATAATCCAATCCACCACGTCAGGATCGCAATTGGTATCCACGACGGAAACCACCGGCACGCCCATCCGCCGCGCTTCTTTCACGGCGATCTCTTCCGCATTCGAATCGATCACGAACATAGCGTCCGGAAGCTGCAACATGTTCTCAATGCCTTCCAGGTTCTGGTTCAGGTGCTTCATTTCGCGGCCCAGCCGCGCTTTTTCTTTCTTCGAAAGTTCGTTGATCCGGCCGTCTTCCGTCATGGCCTTCAAGAGTTTCAGCCGCTTGATCGATTTCTGCAGCGTCGCCCAATTTGTCAGCGTCCCGCCCAACCAGCGGTGGTTCACAAAGAACGCCCCGCAGCGCCTCGACTCCTCGGCGACCGCTTCCTGCGCCTGGCGCTTGGTGCCCACAAACAAGACTGATTTTCCCTGCGCGGAAAGATCGCTAACAAACCGGCTAGCCTCGCGGAACATCTTGAGGGTCTTCTGCAAATCAATAATGTGAATCCCGTTGCGCTCCCCGAAAATATATTCCTTCATCTTCGGATTCCAGCGCCGCGTCTGGTGACCGAAGTGAACTCCAGCCTCCAGCAATTCTTTCATCGTAATTTCTACTGCCAAGTTTCCTCCTAGTAGAATAGCTGTTTGCGGTGGCAGCTTGCGCCGCCACAGAACAGCCTATTGCCGGCTCCTTGCCGGCCGTGATCTCAGCGGGTTCAGTTTCCTAAACCCGCTGGAGCTCGTTGCAACTCTGGCCCAGCCAGGGCCACGAAAACTACCGCTTCGTGAACTGGAAGCGTTTCCGCGCGCCCTTCTGCCCGTACTTTTTCCGTTCCTTCATACGGGAATCGCGCGTCAAAAATCCATTCTTCCGCAAAGCCGGCCGCAGTTCCGGGTTATACCGCGAGATCGCTCGCGACAATCCCATGCGCACCGCCCCGGCCTGCCCGCCAACGCCGCCGCCATGCGCGGTCACTTTGACGTCCACCTGGTCCGTCAAGCTAGTAAACTTCAGCGGCTCAAGGGCATCATGCTTCCAAGCATGATTCGGAAAATAATTCTCCACCTCGCGGCCATTGATAGTGAACTTGCCGCTACCAGCGCGCAAAAATACTCGAGCCACGGACTCCTTGCGCCGGCCAGTCCCGAGAACCCAAGTTTGTGTGCCCGCAATGGGCGTACCAGTAGAACTCAACGTTCCTCCTAAAATAACCTGATTCCGGACACCCGGAACCACTCAACTCCACGCCGGTTTTGCTCCCTGCCTAAGGCACCACTTAGAGGTGACCACTACGCGGCCACACTTTTCAAGGAACAGCAACGTGCGGAAACCAGTGACACAGATTCTAGTCCGTGCTGTCTGCCACTTCTACTGCCTGCTAACTGCCACAGCAGTGGCACAAACTTTGGTCTGTGCTCCCTACTGCTTCTAAGCCCCGACCGCCTGCGGCCTCTGGCCAGCATGCCGCGCCAAACCCGCCGCATCCCGATAAACCCGCAATTTCTTCGCTCGCCGAGCCCGCAACTTGTTCTTAGGCAGCATCCCCAAAACCGCCTCGCGAATCATCCATTCCGGTTTCGTCTCGCGCAGCCGCTTCGCCGGCACAGCCTTCAACCCGCCCGGATACCCACTATGCGAGTAATAAATCTTCTGCTCGACCTTGTTCCCGGTCATGCGCACCTTGTCCGCATTGATCACCACGACGTGATCCCCCGAATCCAAGTACGGTGTAAAACTCGGCTTATCCTTTCCGATCAGCATCCGCGCCACCTTCGTCGCCAGACGCCCCAATACCTGGTCCGTGGCATCCACCACAAACCAGCTTGCGCCGACCTTCAGCGCCTCCGCTTCCTCTCCTTTGGCTACATACGTCCTCATTGCGCTCAGCCACACCTTTCCCGTTAGAGACAAACGCTAATCTTAAAGTACCTTCCTGCTCCTGTCAACGCGATTCCCGCTGATTTTCCCACGGCTACACGCACTTGATTTCGAGAGCGGCGTGACGCGTCGCGCGCCGCCCGCCACTTTCTTCTGCGCGCATGGCGGGACCCGCCAGATCGGTCGGTTCTTTCAACTGTCGACTTGATTTTCTTACGCTTCGACATGCGGCAAGAATCGCGGAGCCTTGCGGAGTTTCGTCGCCTGCTCAAAGGCATATGCCAGCCTGATCAAAACCGGCTCGCTCCAAGCCCGGCCGAAAAACGAAATTCCGACCGGCAAGCCAAATACAAATCCCGCTGTCACATTCACGTTCGGATACCCGGCGGCGGCGGCGAATTCCGAACTGCCTCCTCCGAACGAGTCGCCGTTCACGATGTCCGTCAGCCACGCTGGCCCGCCTGTCGGCGCAACGATGGCATTGAGGTTGTGCTTGTCGATCGTCGCGTCAATGCCCTGTTTGCCCGCCAGTTCATGGTTCTTTTTGATGGCGTCCACATATTCCTGCGTCGTCAGCGGCCCTTTCTCTGCGGCCTTCAGAAAATTCTCTTGTCCGAAAAACGGCATCTCTTTCGCGGCGTTCTTTTCGTTGAACTCGATGATCTCCTTGAGCGTTTTCACCGGCGCCTCCGGCCCGAGCCACGCAAGGTATGCATCCAAGTCCGCTTTCAGCTCATACATGAACCCGAGAAATTCCGTGTCCCCGAACTTGCCCGAAGTCTCAATCTCCACGGGGTCCACCAGCGTCGCCCCTTGCTTCTTCATCGCGTCGAGCGCCGCCTCCATCGATTTGTCGACGGCAGGATTAAAGCCAAACGCTTTGCGCAATACGCCGATGCGCGCTCCTCGTAACCCGTCGGCCTTCAAGAACTGGGTGTAATCCCTGAACGATCTCCCGTTGCTCGCCGCTGTGGCCTGGTCGTTGGGATCCACGCCGGTCACCGCTCCCAGCAAAATGGCCGCGTCCCGCACCGTCCTGCACATCGGTCCAGCAGTATCCTGCGAATGCGAAATCGGAATAATCCTGCTGCGGCTCACCAGCCCTACCGTTGGCTTGATCCCCGCAAGTCCATTCGCCGAAGACGGGCACACGATCGATCCATCCGTTTCCGTTCCAATTCCCACCACCGCCAAATTCGCGGAAATGCCCGCGCCCGTTCCCGAACTCGATCCGCACGGATTCCTGTCCAGCGCATAAGGGTTTTTCGTCTGCCCGCCGCGCCCGCTCCATCCGCTGATCGAGTGGTTCGAGCGAATATTCGCCCACTCGCTCAAATTCGTTTTTCCTAAAATCACCGCGCCCGCCTCGCGCAATTTCTGTGCGAGGAACGCATCGCCCGGCGGCTTCGATCCGACGAGAGCCAGCGATCCGGCTGTGGTCATCATGCGATCGGCAGTCGCGATGTTGTCCTTGATCAAGACGGGAATCCCGTGCAGCTGCCCGCGCGGCCCTTTTTCTTTTCGTTCCTGGTCCAAAGCTTCCGCAATTTCCAGCGCGTCCGGATTCGTTTCGATGACGCTGTTGACGCGCGGTCCGCCCTTGTCAATCGCCGCGATGCGCGCGAGATATTTCTCCGCAATCGCACGAGCGCTGTACTTGCCGGACTTCATTCCGTCTTGCAGTTCGCCAATCGTAATCTCATCCAGCTCAAACGCGGGAACATCGCCAGCCTCCGCCCGAGTCGCGGCTGCGCTCCTCGGCGACGCTCCAAAAACGGGCTGCAATACCGGACCAGCCGCAGCCGCCACTCCTCCCAGCAATCCCGCCTGCAAAAATCTCCGTCGACCTCTAGCCCCCGATGCCCGCTTCCCGCCAATGCCATCCTTCACATTTGCCGGACCGGGTCTCTCCGCCCCGCGCTTCTCTTGCGTTTCTTTGTTCATCGCCAAGTTCCTCACCCTCCGCTTGATTTCTTACAAAAGAGCAGAGATAGTACGCCAAACAACCCGTCTCGTCCGCTGAAAATCCCGCTTCTCCATGGGTTGGCGCCCAAGCAACACAACAGAAAATATTTTCCTGTGGCGCCTTTTTCCAGTTACCCTTCTTCTCGGCGGAGTCCCCCGTAATCAGGTTGCCATGCTGCTGACTGACCTAAACGGCCCCATGTCCCTCCAGCCGCGAACCCCAGGCTCGGGGAGAATCTCGCGTCCTTTCTGCTTCGCCACACCCGCCATTCTTTTTTTGTGCTGTGCAACTTTCCTGGCAACCATTTCGCGCGCCCAAGACCAACCAGATCAAAGCGTCGCCGAAGCCGCCCGTCAAGAACGCGCCCGCAAACAAGAATTACAGAAACGCGCCCAGCACGTTTACACGGAAGAAGATCTCAAGCATCCCAACATCCTCACTCCGGAAGACCGCGCACAAAGCGAAGCCAGGCGATACGAGTGCGCGCAGAAAAATAATTGCTCGCCTGCCGCTCCGCAGAATCCGCCGGCAAGCCTCAATGCAAATTCCGAAACTCCGCAAGTTCCTCTGGGTGACGTTGCTCGCCGACTTCGCAAACAAAAAGAACTGCAAGCGCTGAAACCGAGACAGTCGGAGGCGTTTCATCTTCCGT
>Ga0207144_1112_pt1 | contig 13429 bp, 7 predicted proteins | sample Alteio_BWMinHeat_FD_153583 | JGI IMG/M metagenome (GOLD analysis project Ga0207144, IMG submission 153583) | Enriched cells from forest soil in Barre Woods Harvard Forest LTER site, Petersham, Massachusetts, United States -... | ecosystem: Environmental > Terrestrial > Soil > Temperate forest >...
ATACTAGCGACGACGCGCTGCAGGAACTTGACCCCAAGTACCTCAAGACTTATGAAGGCAGAACCGTGGACGGCGTGCTGTATCCGCGGGCTGGGACGCTCGGAGGGTGCACGGCGCACAACGCGATGATTTTTGTGGCGCCGAACGACGAAGATTGGGACGAGATTGCGCAACTCACGAAGGACGAGAGTTGGAAAGCGGAAAAGATGCGCGAGTATTTTGAGCGCGTGGAGAACTGCCATCACCGGCCCTGGCAGCGCTGGCTCGGGAAGATTGGGGTGAATCCGACGCGTCACGGATGGAAGGGCTGGCTGCAGACGGAAAGGGCGCTGCCCATGGGGGCGCTGGTGAATCGCGCGCTGCGGGACGCAGTGCTGGATGGCGCGTTTGAGGCTTATTTTCATTCGCGCGAGAAACGTGAAGAGCTGCGATGGCTGTTCGAGGGTTTGTGGGATCCCAACGATTGGAGGCTGCTTAGGGAAAATGCCGTGGGCGTGCGGTACACGCCGCTGTCTACGCGAAACCATGCGCGCATTGGAACGCGGGAACGGCTGCTGGAGACGCGCCGGAAACATGCGAATTTGCGCGTGGAATTGCATGCGCTGGCCACGCGAGTGTTGCTCGACGAAAATAACCGGGCGGTGGGGGTGGAATACCTGCACGGCGAAAAACTCTATCGCGCGCATCCGCGGCCGAATGCCGCTGTCGGGGAACTCCGCACCATACGTGCTTCGCGGGAAGTGGTTGTGGCCGGCGGTGCCTTTAACTCTCCACAACTGCTGATGCTTTCTGGGATTGGGCGGCGCGATGTTTTGCAGGCGTGCGGGATAAAGGTGCGCGTGGAGCTTGATAGCGTGGGCCGAAATCTGCAAGACCGCTATGAAGTGGGGGTGGTCAACCGGATGAAGTTTCCCGCGTGGCCATTGTTTGAGGGGGTGAAATTTGCGACGCGGGATCCGCAGTTTGGGCAGTGGGCGAGCTGCCGCAGCGGAATTTATGCCACGAACGGGAACGTGCTGAGCGTGTTTCGGCAATCTGCCGGGAACGATCGGGCGCCGGATCTTTTCTGCATGGGGCTACTGGCTAACTTCCAGGGCTACTATCCCGGGTATTCGAAGAAATTCGCGACGGATCTGAACTATTTGACCTGGGTGATATTGAAAGGTCACACAGGGAACCGGGCTGGAGAGGTGACCTTGCGCTCGGCGGATGCGCGCGATACGCCGCTCATCAATTTTCGTTCGTTTGAGGGTGGGGGAGATGCGGATGTTGAGGCCGTGCTGGAGGGGATTCATTTCGTGCGGCGGCTGGTGGCGCCGCTGAAGGCGCAAGACCTGCTGGATGAAGAGGAAGCTCCAGGTGAACAGATGAGTGACGCGGAGCTACGGAAATTTGTTCGTTGCCGGGCTTGGGGGCACCACGCGTCTTCGACGTGCTCGATTGGAGCGAAGGAGGATGGTGGCGTGCTCGACGGTGATTTTCGAGTGCATGGGACGGAGGGTTTGCGGGTGGTGGATGCTTCGGTGTTTCCGCGGATTCCGGGACTGTTTATTGTTAGCGCGGTTTATATGATTGGGGAGAAGGCGGCGGACGTGATTTTGGGCAGCAAGTGATTGTGGAGAAGGCGGTGCGCTGTTTGCATGGTGCGAGAGATTACGTTGTCGACAGAGGGATTAGATATCGTCGTACTTCCGCCCCTTTTTTTTTCAAAAAAGGCGGAACAGCTGAGAGCAAAGCCGGGCTAAAACCCGGTCCGGACAAAGGATAGGAAGGAGTAGCGAGATGGCTTATGACGCTGGGCAGTTGCTGCAGATGACCGGGGCGCAGTTGGATCAGCTTTTTGGCAGTAGTCCGGCGGGAGATATTCCGAACGGACCGGCCAAGGGCACGGCGATCATTGCCCCGGAAACGAAGTTTAGCGTGGAGATTGCGGACCTTATCAACGTGTTTGGGTGGCAGGGGAAAACGTTTGATGCCACACGCGGGGTATTGCGCAATCGGATTTTATCGATTGGGCTGAATGCCATTGTGGCTACGGTGTACAAGGGGCCGAGCTGGCTGGACCAGAAGGAATGCATCGTTCTGGACTATTCGGAGACGTCGCTGGTGGCGCACTGGATTCGGGATGAGATCCGGCTGATTGGTCCGGGGTTTTACCTGGGACGGGTGTATTGGGACAAGACGGCGCTGATTCATTTTGCGCTGGAGTTTGCAGGGCAGTGAATGGCCGGGGCCAACGAGGGTGCTGAGTGCAGGAGGGCACGTCGTGTCGAAGAAAGGTGGGCAGGTTCGTTTAACAATCCTGTTGGTGCCTTTTGTCGTGATTGCCGCACTGGTGACCGCGTACGTCATCGACTGGTATGCGCAGCCGCGTGCCGGCCACGTGAAGGACGAGGCGCTGCTGGCGGGCCGCGATGCGGCGAGCTTTGTGGCATCGGATGTGGACTATTTCCATGACATGGACGGGGGGATCGATCTCGAGGCACTGGCGCCGGATAACGATAAGTCGGCGCTGATCCGCGGGCGCAATACGTGGATCGTTTGGACGGCGGGGAACGACCGGCTGTGGAACACCCTGATTTATCGCAGCGCGGGTGCGCTGGATTTTTTGAAGGTGCTCTCGACGCATCCCGAGCTCGAAAAGATTGACCCGAATTTCCGACACGATAGGCGCTGGGAGTATCTGGGATTGGTGAACGATCCGTGCTTTGAAGAGGCCCAGGGACCGGATCCGGAGCGCTGGGGTTTGTGGCTGGATAAGCGGCGCACGCGATGCGCGCCGGACCCTTTTGAAGATGAGTCGAAATATCCTGGAGTGAAGATTGGTTCGCGCGGGACGAAGCTGAACGGCAGGGATTTCCCGGCGGGTTCTTATTACGGGTACGAAACCGGAATTGTGGGAATGCGACTCTATCCGAATCCGGATTTCGACGCCGAGGCCGCACAACATTGGGATCCCGTTCGCTTTTACACGGACAAAAGCTACTACGAGGATAAGAAGCTGGTGCGGCCGTATCGCGTGGGAATGTCATGCGGGTTCTGCCATGTGGGACCGAATCCGCTGAAGCCGCCAAAGGATCCCGATAATCCTCAATGGGAAAATCTGAGCTCGAACGTGGGAGCGCAATATTTTTGGATTGACAGGATTTTTTACTGGAAGGGCGAGCAGGACAATTTCGTGTGGCAGCTTTTCCATACTTCGCGGCCGGGGTCGCTGGATACTTCGCTGGTCTCGACGGACAGCATTAACAATCCGCGGACGATGAATGCGGTGTACATGCTGAAGGAGCGGCTGGAACATGCAACGCGGTGGGGCAAAGAGACGTTGGCGGGAGGGCAGCGAAACAACAAACAATTCAACGACTACATTCCAGTGGACAACAACGGAGCGGGCAACCAGACGGAGAAGCAAAAAGAAGAGCAGAGGTTAGACACGTATTATCATCCGCCGGACACGGTGTGGACGCCGCGAGTGCTGAAGGATGGCTCAGACTCAGTGGGGGCACTGGGAGCGCTGAATCGAGTATATCTGAACATTGGAACGTTCAGCGAAGAGTGGCTGTTGCATTTTAATGCGCTGGTGGGCGGGAAGCCGATTTCGCCGATTGAGATTTCCGTGGCACGGAGAAATTCGGCGTATTTTGCGGCGACCGAAGCACAAACACCGGCCATGGCGCTGTTTTTTCTGAAGAGCACGGAACCGCATCATTTGGAGGATTTGCGCAAGACGGATGCGGATGCACGGAAAGCGCTGGATATGGATGAAGCGCTGGTGCCGCGCGGGAAAGAGGTGTTTGCGGAACGGTGCGCGCGGTGCCACTCGAGCAAATTGCCGGAGTTTCCGCCGAGTGTGGCGGCGAATGCACTGGATGAGGGCCGCGGATGTGGGGGAAAGAACTATCTGGATTGCTGGTCGAAATATTGGGCGTGGACGCAGACGTACGGATTCCGAGAGAAGATGACGGAGATGGTGAAGCAGCCAGATTTTCTGGAGCACAATTATTTGTCGTCGGAGCTGCGGATTCCGGTGACGCTGCTCGAGACGAATGCGTGCAGCCCGTTGGCTACGAACGCGCTGGCGGATAACATTTGGGATAATTTTTCTTCCCAGTCTTATAAAGAGCTGCCGTCGGTGGGGACCATCACCTGGTACCACCCTTACACGGGGGAAGCTAGAAGTTATCAAATGCCGGCTGGGGGACGGGGATATACGCGTCCGCCGTCGCTGGTCAGTTTGTGGTCCACCGCGCCGTATTTACTCAACAACAGCGTGGGGAAATTTAATGCGGACCCGTCGGTGAAAGGGCGGCTGGAGTCGTTCCAGGATTCCATCGAGGAGTTGCTGTGGCCGGAGAGGCGGGAGAAGGATGAGTTTCTGGGCGACAGAATTCCTGGAAAGATCGATCGCACTACGCGAGAAAGCTATCTGCGAATATCTGACGGTTACCTTCCGGATGCGCTGACGAAGCTGCCTTGGCTTGCGCGGCTGCGCCCTGATTACATTACGCACGAAAACGGGATGATCCAGATCGGGCCAATTCCCAAGGGCACTCCGGTGGGCCTGCTCACTAACTTGATGCTGCTCTCGGAGAGTACGGATCCGGCGGAACGACTGCGGCATGACAACAAACTTTTCAGTGTGGTGCTGAAAATCGGCGGCGATCTGAAGAAACTGCCCAAGGACGCCAGCGACGAAGAAAGGCGGAAAGTGTTCTCCAACGCCGTGGATCCACTCTTGGAGCTGAGCAAGTGTCCGGACTTGATTGTAAATCGCGGGCATTATTTCGGCACGGATAAATTCACAGGAGGCGAACCGGGGCTCAGCGACGCGGATAAACATGCGTTGATCGCATTTTTGAAGCGGTTTTAGGGACATCGCGACCGGAATTCCCGGCCAATGCCTTCCATACGTGAAGTTTTGAGCGCTGGGAGCGCGTAGATCATGGCAACCGACTACATCCATCGATTGGCTCAGGAATCGCTCGAGCCCCGCAACGCAGCCAAAGTTCCGCTGGTCGAGAAAATTCTCGCTGCTGCGTTTCGATCGCCGGCTGTGGACGCCATGGCCCTGGCTGCGGAGCTGGAAGCGCGCCCGGACGTGCAGGCGCAGTTAGCGTCGGTCACTGGATATACGCCTAGCCAGTGGTTGCTGGACCGCGAGCTTGAGCAGGTGGCCAAGCGGCGGAAAAAGGTGGGTATTGAGACGGATGTGCCACCGGCGACACCGGCTTCCAATGCCTACGCGCGAGCCGCGAAGGCCGGGCTGATGGGACTTTGTTTTTCCGGCGGCGGCATTCGGAGTGCCAGTTTCAACCTCGGCGTACTGCAGGGCCTTGCGGAACTGGAGCTGCTCAAGTATTTCGATTATCTGTCTTCGGTGTCGGGCGGCGGTTACATCCACCAGTGGCTGGCGGCGTGGAGCAAGCGGTCGAGCTTTGCGGAAGTGAGCAAACAACTGGTTCCACTGCCCGCCACCGGCAATCCGGCTACACATCCGGAACCCATCCGCTGGCTCCGGCGGTATTGCAACTATCTGACGCCCGAAACGGGACTGCTAAGCGCGGATACCTGGGTAGCGTTTGCTACCTGGTTGCGGAACACGCTGCTGAACCAGATGATTTTGATCTCTGGGGTGCTGGTGCTGGTCCTCGTTCCGCACATTGTGGCGTTTAAGTCGCTGGTTCCGCGGAGCGGTCCCACGGCGGCGATTCTGAGTGGCGGGATCTGCGGCCTGTGGCTGCTGGCGAGCTACGCGGTGGCCAGGAATCTAGCGCTGCTGCGCGGACCCGGGGCAGAGGAGCAGAGCGGCGCCGGGCAGGGTGCCGTCGAGCGATGGATCGTGTTGCCGATGCTGCTGGCGGCGCTGCTGGTGGCGCTGCTAATGCGGATAATTTCGGCGGCGCCTTTCGGAGTCAACCTGGCGCTGGTGTTTTTCGGGAGCGTAGTGCTGTTGGTGGTGCTGGCTCTGGCGATCATTTTTGGCGGAGGGGCGCCACTCTCTTTTCTAAAGTCGCATGAAGACTTGTCGCACTTTGAGAGCGTGAAAGCGTTTTGGAAGCAGAAGCCCAAGTGCATCGGGCACGTAAAGTTCGTGATCGTGATTGGCGCTTTTCTTTTTGCGGCGTTGTTTTCCGCCGTTTTTGGCGCTGCGTGGGTTGCTGGTTCCATGGTGCTGGTGGCACACCTGTGGAAATATACGGGCGACTCGTGGTGGCGTGCCGTGGTGGTACTGCTGCCCCCGCTGATTCTGGCTGGCGCACTGATCACCGTGCTGTTCGTGCTGGGGCTGTTAGGAAGAACATTCAAGGACGAGCGGCGCGAGTGGATGGCGCGGTTGACGGCGTGGATGGGTTTGTGTGCCCTGGCATGGATTCTCTTCTCCGGATTTTCCTTGTTCGGACACGCCATCGTGGAGCGGCTTTTGGTGAGTGCGCCTGCCGGCGTTCCGGCCCTGTTGACCTGGCTTGGCGGGTCGCTTGGGGGCTTGCTGGCGGGAAAAAATTCCGAGAGCAGGGGTGCGGCGGCCGACAAAGCACCTTCGAAGTTCAGCGCGCTGGAAGCCCTGGCGATCGTTGGGCCGTACGTATTCATCGCCGGACTCGCTCTGGTGATTGCCTGGATCGCGGATGAGCTCCTGGCAAAGGCGCTGCTCGCCGGGCCGTGGGAGGTGTTCTTCACGTTTGTCCTGCCACTGGTGATCTGTGTGCTCTTCGCATGGCGGGTGGATGTGAATGAATTTTCCTTGCACGCTTTCTACCGCAATCGGCTGGCACGGTGTTATCTCGGCGCATCCAACCTGAATCGGCAGCCCAATCCGTTTACCGGCTTTGATGAAGACGACACCGACATTGCCGTCGGCGATTTGTTGCCCGCAGATGAAGATAAACCCGGCGACAGTGGCAAGAAAGAGGGCCACATCAAGAAAGGCTACGACGGCCCGTTTCCCATCTTCTGCGCCGCGCTAAATCTTACTTTTGGCGAGGATCTGGCGTGGCAGGAACGCAAGGCCGCGTCCTTTGTTTTTACGCCGCTGTATTCCGGCTACGATGTGGGGTGGACCGCAGCACGCGGTGACAGCAATTTGCGTTTCAACGGCTATGTGGAAACTTCCAGCTACGCATATCCCCCTGAAGGGGTACACATCAGCACGGCCGTGGCGATTTCTGGCGCGGCACTCAGTCCCAACTGGGGCTACCACACGAATCCGGCCACGGCGTTCCTGTTGACCATATTTAATGCCCGGCTCGGCTGGTGGCTTAGGAATCCGCGCACGCTCACAGAAGATGGCAAGACGCTAGAGATTCGCGGCGATGATGCCGTGCGCAAGGACGGGAAGCTCGGATTGCTGATGGGGATGGATAGGCATCCGCGGCCTTCGCCGTATTTTTCGCTTTTTGCGCTGATCCACGAACTGCTGGGACAAGCCAATGACACCAGCAATTACGTCTACCTAACCGATGGCGGTCATTTCGATAACATGGGCCTGTACGAACTGGTGCGGCGACGCTGCCGCTATATCGTGATTTGCGACGCGGAAGAGGACGGTGATCTGCAATTCGGTGGGATCGGCATGGCCATCCGGAAGTGCCGCATCGATTTTGGCGCGGAGATTACGCTCGATGTCCGCCCCCTGGCGCACACCGGAGACACGCAGTTCGGCAGCAGCCACTGCGTTACTGGCAGCATTCGTTATCCCGAGGATCCCGAGGATCCCGACGTCCTAGGAACGGTGGTGTACATCAAATCCTCGCTGACCGGCGACGAGCCGAGCGATATCGTTAACTATAAAAAGGAACATCCCAGTTTTCCGCATGACACCACGGCCAATCAGTGGTTTACGGAGTCGCAATTTGAAAGCTACCGCCGCCTGGGTCACCATGTGTCCTATTCGGTGTTTGAGCCTGCCGGTCCGACGTTCAATGGGCGATCGGAATACTTCAGCAATCTGCGGCACATCTGGTGTGCACCCACCCCGGAAATGGATCGTTACGGCAGCGCCCACACGACACGCTACGAGGCGTTGCTCATGCAGGTCCGTACGGATAAGAACCTTCCCGGCATCTTTGACCTGCTGTTCGTCTCCGGCGATGGAGCGTGGAAGCACGGCCGCAGCCATGAGCAAGTGGATTACGCGGTGCGTTTCTCCCTGGAACTGATCGAGTTCATGTGGATCATCTTCACGGAGTTGAACCTGGTGCTACCCGAAAAACGCAGCCATCCCTCCGCACGCGGCTGGTGCTTGATGTTCGCAGAATGGGCGAAAATTGATGTTGTGCGCGAAGGCTGGCTAAGGTATCGGCTGACCTTTTCTCGGCGGTTCCGCAACTTTGTCGAGAGTCCCGCGATCGGATTGCCGCAGGTCAAACCGGACTCCTGTCCCTCGTCATAACTCCGGCCGACCGTAGAATCAATAACTTACAACGACACTTCCAGTCGTTGATCTAGTATGACTCCGCCCCATGTTCAGCCTGCTGGTCCTTTATATGCCCTCCAGGCGCACTCGCGGTTCGTGCCCTCCACAGTCTTCCTGCTGTATCGAGGCGACAAGCGTATTTCGGACTACTCCAGGAAGAACCGCCCCGTCTTTGGTCCCGCCTCAAGTTTGCCGAACCACAAGACTGCTCGCGTCTAGCTCCATCTGATGCAGTAACGGAATCTCGAGCAAGCACTTCATCCTAAGCCAACGCTTGAGCTTTGAAGAGCACAACTGCGGGGAGTATTCACGCATAAACGCACGTCGTGCTATATTCCCGCCTACACTCTTCCGATGTGGCACATCCTCCATCTCATCACTCGGCCCATCGAAGCCCTTTTGGGAGTCTTTTGCGTTCTAAGCGCCATAGTTCTGTACCCGAATGAAGAGGGGAAGATTCAAAGCAAGTTCGAGGATTTCTGGATTCGAGTGGACGACTTCCAGAATCTGGCTCTCACGCGTCACGCCGCGTTCATGACAGGCGTAGCAAAGCTTGAAACACGTTTCTTGGACCGGGTCTTCGGCAATCGACTGATTTCGATTCGAGCGTTGGGAGTCTCTTTCTGTTTTTCACTCGGGACGATGGCCCTGCTCGCCATGCTGGTAAGCTGCTTCGTCCTTCCCGTTCGTTACCCGGAGCTGAATAGCGTTGGTGCATTTATTCTCTCTGTGGGATACCTGATTTGCGCTGCAATTGTGGGTGCCGCATGCATCTGGATTCAGAACCATAATTTGCTTCGCAATTCCATTGTTATCGCCGCGGTGATTTTCCTGCTTCTCTGGATGGTGACATTTAGAGCCGGGGCTCCCGGTGTTACGCGCGAAATCATTGTGAGGATTCTTCTCCTTGTCCTCGGGGGCTTCGGTTGTGATGTTATTTTTATTACCCTGACTCGCCGACTCCTTCGGTGGGCAGGCGAGCTGACTTCCTCCTTGAAGGTTTTGGCAACAGTAATCGTGAACTTCTTTTTGGCTGTGCTCTTCGTAAGTCCACTGCTAGTTGGCGTGAATTTCAAGCCGATTGGCGACCTACGCGACCAAATCATGCTGACGATCAGCATGATTGCGGTCAGCAACATTGTGGACGCGGTCGTTGCTCTATTCTACGTGCTTTTGGCAGTGCTACTCTTGATTCACCGCGCTCTCTGGCCTCTCCTCACGCGTACCTTGTTCCGCATGACAGACATCGGCACGAAAGGCCGCCGGGCGATTCTCACCGCCGTCGGTCTCGCCCTGTCAAGTGAATCCCTGTTCGGCGGCAAGTTCCCCGAGTTGTTGAAGGGCTTGGTGAAGATCATTGGCGGTTAGATGGGTTAGGACACGGTTCGACAGCCAATAAAGGACGCATTCGACGGAGCCAAATCTGCTACAGGCGATTCGGCTCAGAAGCGAATGTTCTTACTATGCAACTAACTGAAAAACAAGATGTCGGTTCCCCGGGTGGGATTCGACCCTACAGCCTGCCAGCTAACAGCCGAAATAGTCCAAAATCTAAGTGCCCTACCTGGTGTCGCTAACGAGGAATCGGGAGCCATTTTCGCTTCACGAGTTGCACTACACCTGCACCCACGCTGGTCGATCGAGGTCAAAGCCTATATAATTCCCTTCCAACCTACGGAGACTCCCTTGATTCGTTCTTGGCCCAAAGTGTTGTCTTGCGGCATTCTGGCAGTTGCGATCTTTGGCTTCGGCCAGGTTGCCTGAAAACACTAGGGCATAAGACTTTCTGTTCTTGTGAAAAACCACGTATTGCGGTCCACTTTTTTGGGGAACAGGAGGAGCAATGAACAAGAGCCGGGCCATCGCGGCCGTTTTGCTGACTTCCATTCTTTGCGTAGAAGTTCAATCTCAAGAGGTACCGTCGTACGCCCTGCATGGAACAGTGATTACCCCCACAACGGTGATTCCGAATGGCACCGTTGTGATTGTCGCGGACAGAATTGGAGGCGTTGGGGCGGAAGTCAACGCTCCAGATGCAACCAACCCCGTGGAAACGGATAGCTTTATATTTCCGGGGCTAATCGATCTTCACAATCACCTGACATGGAATCTGTTTCCGCGTTGGCCCCCCGTCAATTGGAAGCCCGCCGATTGGGATCCAACCAAGAAATTCGGAGCCCGCTACGACTGGCAACAGCTGCAGTCCTATAAGGAAGACCTCGACGCGCCCCACAGTGCTCTTCTCGCAGAAGGGTGGGGCTGCGAGATGAACCGCTACGGCGAGGTGAAGGCCATCGCCGGAGGCTCCACCTCTTCTGTCGGTAGTCTCGGACCCGCCAAGTGTATCGAAGGCCTCGCACGAGACTTGGACTTCTACTCTGGCCTATACCAAGCAGACGATTTCACGTCGGAAAAACTTGTCTACAACGTTTTCCCCCTCGAAATGCAGATAAGCGACGCCGATAGCGTACGGACCCGGCTATCGTCCGGTCAGCTCAAAGCGTTTATCATACACATAGCGGAAGGAGCCGCCGGTAACGCGAGCGCGGCCCGCGAGTACAAAATGTTTGCGGCTCAGGGATTCTTGCGGCCGGGAGTCTCCGTTATTCATGGCGTGCCCCTGAAAGCTCCGCAATTCCAGGAAATGGCCGCCCACGGCGTCGGCTTGATATGGTCCCCCAGAAGCAACCTTGAGCTCTATGGAGCAACCACGGATATCGCAAGCGCAAAAAGTTCCGGTGTGGTGATTGCGATTGCCCCGGATTGGAGCCCATCCGGCAGCAGCGGAATGCTCGAAGAATTGAAGTACGCTGAAGCCTGGAACGCTCGCCAGCACCCAAAGATGTTCGAAGACGCAGACCTCGTCAAGATGGCAACTATCTATCCTGCCCAGCTCGCCGGCTTAAGCGACAAGATTGGCACACTCTCTCGTGGTTATCTTGCGGACCTGCTCCTGCTCAAGCGCAGCAGACCCGACCCCTATGCGGCCCTTTTGCACGCCACCCCTTTGGATGTCCGGCTAGTTGTCGTGGGTGGCAAGCCCATCTATGGCGACAGGGATCTCATGGAAAAACTTCTCCCCCAAGCTGTGCTAGAGCCGGTGAGTCTATGCCACAAAGATGGAGCAAAAGTTCTTTATCTTGGCAGCGAGGCTTCTCAGGGCGGACTCAGGAAAACGTGGAAAGAGACTTCCGAACAGTTGGCTCGCGCTCTTCAGCAATGGAAGATTTCTATCGCGGAACTGGCCGAGGAGTCAGAGTGCCCCAAATAGCCGCAGAGTGCGCCCTGCCCCGCTCGGGGCTGGGAATTGCAGTAGTTGGCGCAACGCGGCGGCACCCGCCCAGTGTAGTGCCGAGCGCATGGCCATCTCGATCGCTTCCAGATCGATACGCCCCGTGTTGCGCCGATCCCGGAAAACCACCCGCAAGAACTGTTTTATTTCGCGCGTGATCTCTTGCCGGAGCGCTTCGACCTCCTCCTCGACAAGCCGCAAACGGCAAGTGAGCTGCTGGAATTTCCGGAACTCCTGCACTTCCCGCCCGGCTTTCTGGATCGCCGCAGGGGTGGGCAATGCTTCCGACATCGTCTTACCATCGATCTCATAGGTGAGCCGGAAACTGGGGCCGTGACCCGGCTGACCTGGTTGATGGCAGCGACACGCTAACTTACCGCACCGAGCCGAGGTACCCGTAATGCTGCCGGGTCGAAGGTCGCCGAGCGCTGCAATGCGCTGAGCGAGCACTTCTCGTCGCTGTTCTAAAAGCAGAAAGGGATGGGGGCATATGGTGGGTCCTCGAATTCCGAGCGTATATTATGCGCAAGGAAATAACCGTCGAAAGGGATATTCGCCGCTTCTCCCTTTAAAGTCGCGCGCCTCATCAATCAACTGGCTCACTTGACGGATCTATGGCCCGCGCCTATGGTAAGGAGTTCATATGAGCATCGTCCTTCACTGACGTGATTCATCATGAAAAAGCGCATCACGCTTCCGGGAAATAATCGGCGCCCTCTTGCCGGCGCAAAGGTTGTTGGGGCAGTCGCTCTGGGGGTCCCGCGTGTTTTGCGGCGAGCGATGATGGCTCGGCGGACATGAAGGTGAATCCAGGATGGGGCCGGTGCACCGGGCTGGACACGGGCTGCACCTGCAATGACCTGGCTCGCGGCGCTAGCGGGACCGCGGCCAGCTGCACCGCCGGCTGGGTGAAGGCTTAGTCTTCGGCTGTCCCTGGTATGACTCCGCGCCATATTCAGCCCCGGTGGCAGATGTCGATTATTCGGTTTGTCGGGTGTGAGGAGGAGCTATGTTTGAAGGTCGAAGGAATGCGGCGCATGGACTGATGGCGCTGCTTTTTCTGGTAGTGGCATTGGTTTTACCGGGCGCTGCTCCGTGCTCTCCCGAGCAGTTTCACGTTCCGGTGGAGTATTACAAGCTGCCGAACGGACTGCGCGTCGTGCTTTCGCAGGATCGCACGGCGCCCACGGTCTGTGTGGGTGTCTATTACCGCATTGGCTTTCGGATTGAGCCCAGGGATCGCACGGGCTTCGCTCATCTGTTCGAACACATGATGTTTCAGGGCTCCAAGAACCTCGGCAAGATGGAGTTCATCAAACTGGTGCAGCAGAACGGCGGGGTGCTGAACGGATCCACACGGTTCGACTTTACAAATTATTTTGAGGTGATGCCCTCAAACAAATTGGAGACGGTGCTGTGGGCCGAAGCCGATCGCATGAGCGGTCTCTCTGTAACGGACGAAAACCTGAAGAACCAGCAGGGTGTGGTGGGCAACGAAGTGAAGGTCAATGTGCTGAACGCGCCCTACGGCGGCTTTCCGTGGATCGACATGCCCATGGCCGCGAATTCCAACTGGTATAACGCGCACAATTTTTACGGCGACCTTCTGCACATCGAAGCCGCCAAGCTCGATGAGGTGAAGAAATTCTTTGATACCTACTACGCGCCGAATAATGCTGTGTTGGCGATCGTTGGCGACTTCGACCCTGCCGAGGCGAAGAAAC
>Ga0207144_1131_pt2 | contig 13326 bp, 7 predicted proteins | sample Alteio_BWMinHeat_FD_153583 | JGI IMG/M metagenome (GOLD analysis project Ga0207144, IMG submission 153583) | Enriched cells from forest soil in Barre Woods Harvard Forest LTER site, Petersham, Massachusetts, United States -... | ecosystem: Environmental > Terrestrial > Soil > Temperate forest >...
CAAGTGTCATCGGCACCGGCTTTCAGGGCGTCCCAGGGCATCTCGCGCTCTGCGCTGACGACTTTGAAAACGATTGGCGGGTCTTTGAGTGAGGCGTTGTTGTTCTTGAGTTTTCCGCCGAAAGGGTCGGAGGTGCAGCCAATACAGGAGGCGGAGCCCACGGGATAGGCGTGGTCCGCGGGAAAGCCGAGGACCCACATGACGGTGCTGGCGGCAACGCTGGTAAAGACCTCGTTGAATCGGGTGTTGTGATCAGGAAAAGGCGGGATGAGGTATTTGACCTTGAAGCTGTCGGCCTTGATGGCTCGTTCGTTGTTGACGTCGGTGGCGGCGAACAGAGAGGCGGACTTTTGACCGTCCTTACCGGTCTTGACTACGACTTTGACGGCGTCGGGGCGGACGGTTTCGCCCTTGGTGGTGATGAAGCCGCCATCGGAGGTCATGTGCCAGCACTGGAATTTCTTGCTATCGCCGGGAACGGACATGAAGGCGTAGTGCGGACGGAAGTAACAGAAGATGTTGTCTCCCGCGGTGAAGTAGAGGTAGCGGCTAGCATCGGGATTAGCGGCGTCAAAGTCGGGGCCGTTGGAGAGTTGCGTGGGAGTGAGCGTGGGCTGGTCGAGCATGAAGCTCCCGGCGCGGACGCAGGGGATTTTCTGATCCTTGGCCATGTTGTCGGGGACCTGGCAGGTGTTGGCCTGGGCGGAGGCACGGCCAGCAAAGAGGAAAGTGGCGAAAACGAGAAATAGAAAACGAATCTTCATAAAGGCTCCTTAGCGAAAATTGGGGTGCGCAAGGCGCCGGTTAGTGGACCTGCGCGGTGCAGAAATTGGGTACGGTTGCGAGGGCCGCAGGATTGTCAAGGGCGTTGAGGTCGGCAGGTTTGGAGTTCCAACGGCAGCGACCGCTGGCGAGCTGCTCGCGCTTGGCTTTGAAGGCGTCCGCCCATTTCTTGACGATGCTATTTTCGTCGAAGCCAGACTTAAAGGAACCGTCGCTGTTGTGGTATTCGGGCATGTAGGCGACGCGAGCTACGCGGAAGAGATTCTCGATCTGCGCGTCGGTGAGTTGGCACATCTGACCGGCGAGGAAGCGGCGGCCCTCTTCGCTGACGTTGGGATCGTCGAGGCCGTCGGTGGCGCTGAGACTTTTGCGTAGACCGGCCTGGCAAACGGGGCACTCGGCTTCGCTCATGGCGGGCGTGCCGACCTTGTTCCATAGTTTTTTTCCGGACCAGTTGTCGAGATTCATCTTTGCGCCTTCGTTGCTAGTCAACAAGCCGCCGCTGCCCCAAGTGGCGCCGACATCCTGGATAATCATTTTGGAATCTTTGCAAGTGGTGGTGAAGGGCTTGGTGGTGGTGTCGAGTTTGACGCCGTCGCAGACGAGGCGCTGCTGTGGAGGCTTGTTGTCGCTGTGTTGCATGAAGGCGCCGAGGAGCATGAGGCCGTCTTTTTCGTAGGTGGGGCGACCGTTGCTGGCGGCGAATTCCTTCCAGCTCCAGCCCTGCTCGGGCTTCCCTTCTTCGTACATTTTGTGGCCGTCGTATTTGCGGACAATTGTGGTGGCGTCGTAAATCTGGGTACCTTTGGCGCCGGAATTGGATTCCGGATTGGCGGGGCAATTGTTGCAAGTGACTTTTACGGGGAACCAGGAATCAGCGTAGAAGCCAAGGGCCCACATGAGGCGGGTGGAGACGACCTCGGCGTAGATTTCATTGTCGGTGGCGCCGTATTTCACTTTCACGGGCTCTTCTTCCATTTGAGGAGTGAGAGTCTGTACTTGACCGTTGGCGCTTTCGACTTTGGTTATGCTGCATTGGAATTTGGGAGTTTTGCCGCCCATTTGAGAGCCAGGCTTGTCAAAGTCGCAGGTGACCTTGTCGTCCGGATGAAATTGGAATTGCTTGGGATTTTGCGGGGGTCCCTGGAGGGTGTCGTGGCTGCCCACGTTGGTGGGCACGTAGATGGTAGCAGCCTGGATGGCGGCGAGGCGCTGGGCGGGAGAGTAAAACTCCTTATCGACTTTTTGCTTGGGCTGGCCTTGTTTGGGTTGGCCCGGCGAGTTGGGCTGGTTCGACGTAGAAGCAGGTGGAGCGGGCGAATTCTGAGCGGTATTGCGAGGGCAGCCAGCGAGGATGACTACCAGGAGCAGCAGAGACGGTTCGAAAGCAAGACGGATTGTACGAAGAAATGCAGTTGGGGACATTTTGGGAACCTCCGAAGAAATTGGGGAAAAGGAGCGTGACTACAGTACTCCTTTTCCTGCGCAGGATTTAGACTTTTGTGAACATCCTGTTACATAGTGCGGGTAGGACGAGAATCGTTTCGAGTCAGACAAGCTTGGGGTGGTGACTGAGCAGGGTGTGATGGAGCCGTGATCGAGAGAGGGCGCGGGCCGACCGCACGGCCGGCCTGCGTCAAGGTCTCTTAGTGGTGGACGGTCAGGCCAATGGTGATCCTGTGACTCAGACTGCCCGGAGACGCCTCTGACAGAGATATTGAAGGTCGTAGAATCAATATTTCGACTTGGCAGCCCGCCAGAATGTAACATTGTTACATAGGGATGAGAACCGCTGAATGGGGGGGCCGTATTGACAACCGCTCTCGCCGGGCTGTTCGCAGCCAGCCCAAAAACATATGAATTTCGCTTGCCGACGTTTCTATCCGGAATTGCCTCATTTCAGGACCCTTACTTGATGAATGGGTGGTTTACGGGCAACCACTGGACTCGGGAAGGGAACGCCAGACGTCCTCCATCCTTAATATATGCATTCAGGTGGGCCATACATCTATTTGCTTGCTCTCCGGTGCTCTCCGGTCCTCCTCTTGACAATCAGTAGGAGAGGTGTATTCTTCCACTTGATCTTCAGGAGGAATGAGTATATGGCGGACCAGCCGAGTGATCTCGTTCAAGGCACTCTGGACATGCTCATTTTGAAAACGCTGGCGCTCGAACCCATGCACGGATATGGGATCGCGTCCGGCTCGAACAGATGAGCAAAGGCGTTTTCCGCCTCAACGCCGGTTCGCTGTTTGTCGCCTTTCAGCGATTGCAACGAGATGGATTGATCAGAAGCGAATGGAAAGCCACCGAGAATGGCAGGCGCGCAAAGTATTACGTACTAACAGACCAGGGGCGAAAGAGGCTCAACAACGAAACACGAGAATGGGGAAGGCAAGTGGCGGCAATCGCCAGAATCTTGGAGGCGTCGTAGGGAGGTTCCATGCCAGTGCTGCGAAGCATAGCGGGAGGGCTCCGATCGTTGTTTCGAAAGGAGCAGGTCAGCCGGGAGCTGGACGAAGAATTAAACGGCTTCTTGGAGCTGGCCGCCGAAGAAAAGATGAAGCAGGGGATGAGCCGCAACGATGCACTTCGCGCCGTGCGCTTGGAACGAGGGAATCTCGAAGTTTCGAAGGAAGCGGTCCGCGCTGCGGGCTGGGAATCTTTTGTCGAGACCTTGTGGCAGGACTTGCGTTTTGGTCTCCGCATGCTACGCAAGTCTCCCGGCTTTACCTCCGTTGCCGTCCTGACTCTCGCGCTCGGCATCGGAGCCAACACTGCGATATTTACGCTCCTCGACGCGTCTCTGTGGAGGCCGCTGGCGGTCAGCGATCCTAAGGAAATCTTTCACGTAATGCGCGCCTCTTCGCAAGGCGACTTTGCCGGCGAATTTAGCTATTCCTATCCGATCTTTCAGCAATTCAGCAAAACAGCCTCTCCCTGGGGCGAGGTCTTCGCAACTGAGGTTGTCGGACCACGAAAATTTGGACTCAAGGGAGTTTCTGATGAGCGCGTGGCGGGAGAGGCCGTCTCGGGTAATTTCTTTTCTGTTCTAAACGTGGGCCCAATTGTGGGGCGAGTCCTCGAACCGCAAGACGATAACGTACTTGGAGGAAATCACGTTGCAGTCTTGAGTTATGCCTTCTGGAAACGCCGTTTCCAATCCGATGCATCGGTTCTCGGTCGGAGAATTCTTTATGAAGAGACGCCCTATACGGTCGTTGGCATCGCCCGGCCCGGATTCACCGGAATCGAACCAGAGGTCTCAGTAGACGTATGGGTGCCGGCCACCCCATCCGCGAACCCGAACTTCAATTGGCTGCGCCTCCTTGTCCGGCTGCGTGACGGAGTTGACCCAGGGCGGGCTCAGGCCATGTTCGAGACTGCATTCCGCACGCACGTTGGTGACGTGCTCTTACCCAGTGCTTCGCCGCGCTTCAAAGAGATGCTCGAAGCCCAGCATGTTACTGTTCGTCCTGCCGCCTCGGGCCTCGCGACCACAGGGCGCAAATATGAAAAACCACTCCTTGTTTTGTTTGCCGTGGTCGCCGTCGTACTTCTGATTTCCTGCGCGAACATCGCCAATTTAATATTGGCGCGCAACGCCGCCCGTCACCATGAGATCGTCGTTCGTCTAGCTCTCGGCGCCAGCCGTGCGCGGGTTGCGTGGCAACTGTTCACCGAGAATTTGACGCTGTCGCTCTCAGGCGCCTTTGTTGGCTTACTTCTGTCGGTTTGGGGCACGCGCGTACTAGTCTCCCTGCTTCCTTCGTCGCCGCTGCCAATGGCGTTTAATCTCCAGCCGGATTTTGTCGTATTTGGCTTTTCAACCGGCGTTGCCGTCGCGACCGCGATACTGTTCGGACTTGGCCCGGCACTACGCGCTTCTAGAGAAAAGCTTGAGATGAGCTTGCACGCCGGGCCGCGCGTAATTGGGTCGGCCTGGAGCGGAAGGCTTCTCCTCGCTGGTCAGCTCGCACTCTCCTTACCTTTGTTGGTCGGTGCAGGGCTGTTTGTTGAAACCCTGCATAATCTCAAAAGCAGCGACCTTGGCTTCAACGCCGAACACGTCATGACGTTTGACCTCTCTTACCCCAAAGGAACTTCCGACGACCGCCTTCATCAAGCATGTGCAGAAATAAAACAGCGTTTGGAATCGCATCCGGGTGTGGTAGTTGCAAGTTACGGGTCAAGCGTGTACGGGGACGGAAGCTGGTCGGGGAGTGTTGAAGTAATTGGGAATCCATCGCCCGGAAAAGATAATGACGTGGGGTTGATATCGGCTGGACCCGGCTTCTTTGAAGCCATCGGCTTGGGACTTTTGCAGGGCCGCTATCTAAGCTCCCAAGATCAAGCCGAGAACCCTCCTGTAGCTGTGGTCAACGAGAGCTTCGCTCGCCACTACTTTGGTTCCAATTCCGCGATTGGCCAGCGCATCAAACTTGAACCGCAAATCATTCGCGAAATTGTCGGTGTGGTTCGTGATGCGAAGCACTATGGCGTGCGCGAGAGGGTATGGCGCATGGTGTATTTGCCGGCTCGGAAAGGTGACAGCTTTTTCGTTCGCTCGACTCTCAATACGCAGTTGCTGAGCGGCGCCATACGGGCAGACGTAGCGGCAAGTGACAAAGTTCTGCAAGTCGAGGAACTCCAGCCTTTGGAGACAGTCGTAAACGACATGATTTCCCAGGAGCGTTTGACCGCGTTGTTATCGTTAGCCTTCGGGCTGTTGGCTTGCCTAATTGCAGCGATCGGACTCTATGGAGTTGTTACCTATGGCGTCTCGCGCCGAACGAACGAGTTTGGCATTCGCATGGCTCTGGGCGCTCAGCGAGGCGATATCCGAACGCTTGTGCTGCGCCAAACGCTCGCAGTAGTCCTCTGCGGCGTTGGAATAGGCATCGGCGGTTCACTTGCTGTAGTCCGCTTGTTGTCTTCGGCGATCAATGGAATGCTCTATGGCATCAAGCCCACAGACATTTCGCTATTTATGGGAGCAACCATCTCGTTAGTTGCAATTGCGCTACTTGCTGCGTTTCTCCCAGCACGGCGGGCGTCGCGAGTCGATCCGATGGTCGCCTTGCGGTACGAATAATCCGCGCTGTCCGGCTTAGCTCAAGTCTGCTTCTGACGCCGATACTCACTGATTTCGGTAAGTACCCTTTTTCCGCCGCACATTTTCCTGAGCACTGCTTCGGGCCAATTCCTGCGCCCGGCAACTTCGCGGCTTCTGCTTTCCCGGTTCCTCCCGAACAGAACAGGTCCCTCCCATAAAGCAGCCTCTCGCCTTGGGAGCAGAGGCCTCTCGCTTCTGGGTGCCCCAGGAAATGGGGCAAGAAAAAGGAGAAAAATTCATGTCCTACCTATATGTTAAGTGGAATAGCTTTGGGTTGTGGTCCGCTCGCCGACGTTCCCCTCATTAGAGTACGTGTGGTGTTTCCATGGCCACTCCCGGAACGAAGGCCTGCGACGCCGTAGGCGGCGCGCTTAGGTCGTAGTGGAGGGAGTGGCCATCGCGGGCTATTAGGCGGGTCCTACTCCAGAGGGTGGCAGTTCTCCTTGACGGGAAAGGAGAGAGCGCGTACTCTCCTATTCCAGATAGGAGAGAGCTTTGACGAAACCGGTTGAACTCCCACAGGGCACACTCGAGATGCTCATCCTCAAGGCGGTCTCGCTCGGTGCGCTGCATGGCTACGGCATCCTGCTGCGCATCCAGCAGATCTCCGGCGAGCGCCTCGAAATCCTGCAGGGTTCCTTTTACACCGCCATCTATCGTCTTGAGCGCCGGGGCTGGATCAGAGGCGAGTGGGGTGAGTCGGAAAACAATCGCCGTGCCCGCTTTTACTCGCTCACCGCAGCCGGTACGCGTCAGCTCAAGGCCGAGACCGCCAAATGGACCGACATGGCCGCTGTCGTCGCCGGCATTCTCCACAAGAAGGCGGACGAGATATGAGTCTCCTCGCCGCAATTCGCAAGCTCTGGCAGTCCATCGCGCCACGCACGCGCAGCGACGTCGAGGAAGAGTTTCGTTCTACCCTCGACGCCTACCAGGAAGACGTAATCTGCCAGGGCCTCTCCGAAGAACAAGCCCGCCGCAAAGCCCGCATCGACCTCGGCCAGCCCGCCGCCCAAAACGAAACTTACCGCGACGCCATCGGCCTCCGCCTCTTCGATGATGAGTTAGGCGGAGACATCCGCTACGGCCTCCGCGCCCTGCGCCGCAACCCTGGCTTCACCGCCGTCGCCGTGCTCTCGCTCGCGCTCGGCATCGGCGCCACCACGGCAATGTTCTCCCTCATCTACGCCGTTCTGCTGCACCCATTTCCCTACGCCGACGCCGACCGCATCATGAACCCCCACTTTGTCAAAACGCAACAGCCTGACGTGTTTCAGTCGTTTACCCTTAGCGAGACACAGTTGGATGACCTGCGCCTTGCAGCCCCGGTTGATTCGGTACTTGGCTTCACGAAGGGTGATCTGGAGATCAGCAACGACGGGTTGCCGGAAGACATCCAGGGCGTGTACCTCACAGAGAATGCCGAGACGTTCCTTGGCGTGCGCCCCCTTTTTGGACGGATGGTCGAGCCGTTCGATGCAGGCCACCCGGTGGTTGTTCTCAACTACCGCTTCTGGCAGCGCTACTTCGGCGGCGATCCCCACGCCATCGGGCGAACGCTGGAGATGGATCACGCCCCGTACACGATCGTCGGGGTGATGCCACGCAGCTTCGCATTCAATGACGTCGCCGGCGTCGGCGATGTTTATCTGCCGGCCAGTCTCATGGACGCTGTTGCCAACGGTCCCGCCCCCACCTACCTGCCGTGGATCAAGCTGCGGCCGCACGTCACAGTGGCCACCGCCAACGCGGCACTCGAGCCCATCGTGCGCGAGATCATGAAAATCCATTCCGAAGCCTCGTTGGCCTGGCATCTCGGGCTGCAGCCGATCATCGTGCCTTACCAGCAGGATCTAGGGCGTACGCTCGCGCTTCTGCTGGCCGGTGTCGTCCTTCTGCTCATCATCGGCTGCGCCAACTGCTCCATTCTTCTGCTGGCCCGGGGCCGCACGCGCCGGCATGAACTCGCGATCCGCACGGCGATCGGCGCCAGCCGCTGGCGCATCGTGCGCCAGTTGCTCGTCGAAGCGCTGGTCATCTCCTGCACGGGCGCCGTCCTGGGCGTGGCTGCGTCGTACTGGCTTGCCCGGCTTCCTCTGGTGCTGTCCCCGGACTCCTTTCCAGCCGAATCCGTCATCCGCATAAACGCTCCCATCCTCGCGTTTTCCGTCGCGCTCGCGCTGCTTTGCGGGATCCTCTTCGGTCTCGCCCCCGCATTGCGTCTCTCGCGCAACGATCCTGCGCGCTCTCTCCCGGGCCGGCAGGCTGGCGTGGTCGCTGCTCCTGCAAGGCGTCGCTGGAGCGTTCTCATCGCGGCGCAGGTCGCGCTCACGCTTCTTCTTATGGCCACCGCGGGCACTGCCATCCGCGGCTTTCTGCGGCTCACGCAGATGCCCCTCGGCTACGATCCCGCCAACGTCATGGCGCTCGGCATCTCGCTGCACGTCGACAACCCGGCCGAGTGGAGCCGCATTCAGTCGCGCGAAGCGCGCGCCGCGTATATCGAGCAGATCCGGGAGAAGATCGCATCCGTCCCCGGTGTTTCCACAGTCGCTGTCGGCGCCAATGCCACGCCGCCCGGTGCTGATGTTCAGACCTCGTTCGTCGTCGACAGAAGTGGCGATGTTGAGGAGCCGCAGGCTCGTGTGATGCTGGTCGGCCAGCGGTATTTTGACGCGCTCCGCATTCCGCTGCTGCAGGGTCGCCTTTGGAGTACGGATGAAAACAGCAGGGGAGACTTCATCGCCGTCGTCAATCGGACTTTCGCGACACGCTATCTCTCTTCGTCCAATGCCTTGGGCCGACAGCTACGCATTCCCGCTCTCCCCTTTCAGAATCGCTTCACGGCCAGTTCTGCGCAAAGCACCGCCTGGCGTCAAATAATCGGCGTCGTCGGCGATGCGCGCAACGACGGCATCGGTCGCCCGGTCGTCCCCGCCATCTACCTTCCGTACACCACCCTGATGCGGCAGTACGTGGACTTCTTCGTCCGCACCCAGGGCGATCCGCTCACCTACCTGCACTCCATTCGCGCCGCGGTCGCATCCGTCGCCTCCGACCAGCAGATCTCCAACGGCGCCTCCACCCTGATCGAAGCCATCGAGCACGACGCACTGTACAGCCGCCAGCGGCTCTTCTCCATCTTATTTGGCGTCTTCTCGGCCATGGCGCTCGGGCTCGCGCTGGTTGGCATTTTCAGCGTCGTCGCTTACAGCGTCGCGCAGCGCACTACAGAGTTCGGCATCCGATTGGCGCTGGGCTCCTCGCGCACGGAGATCCTGTGGGTCGCTACGCGCATCGCGCTCGTCAGCGCGGCTGCGGGCATCGTCATCGGTCTTGCATTTGATAGCTTTCTCGGCGCCGTCCTCACCCACTGGATGCAAAACGCCGTTGCCGCGGGTAGTCTCTTCGCAGCCGCTGCGCTCCTCGCTCTCAGCGCATTCCTCGCCTGCCTTTTGCCCGCCCGCCACGCCATCAGGGTCCCACCCGCCGAAGCTCTCCGCCATGAATAAAGCGTGTCCCATGTGGCAATCGTGGCACGGCTGATTTTTTCTGTTCCGCTTTGCCTGCTCACATAGCTCGGCCGATACCGCACCGATCTTCCCGGTTCAGTAGACCAGCCCTTTTCTACCGCGCATTCTCTTGGGCACGCCTTCGGGCCAATTCTTGCGCCCGGCAGCTTCGCGGCTTCTGACAAACATAAGAATTGTCGACTTCGCTTTGCCCTTCCCTCCGAGAGACTGCGCCTAGACCGCCCGCTTGTTCTGTCAAGGGTCGCCGCTTCGCTCCGATGAACGCCCACACCGCGCCCTTGACAGCGCGGTCGGCTAGTCGCCGGGGGACCGCCATGAAGGGCATTTGCTTCTTTTTTTCATGCGGAAATCACGCTTGAAAAGAGGAAGAAAAGAGGAAAAACGAAATGCCAGAAATACAACACGGAACTTGGGGAAAACTATTGCGGGATGCGGTTGAGAAGCCGGGCCGAATGCTTGAATCCCAGAGAGTGCTATGCCACCACAAACTTCCTCGTCCCGGACTTCTGGGGCCTGAGCAAGAAAGTCACACGTCCGATTACACGTTTATCAGGTACAACCCCCACCGCGTTTCGTGGCGTCTCATTCACGGTCTAGTCGCATCTCTGGCGAATGTATGGCTTGGAAGAAAACCATCTCCACTTTTGTGATTACGAACCTGGTCTGTTGTACCGGTCTCTCGCAGGAATCCAAGCAAACGCGGGAATTGCGACAGAAAATTAGGGTCGAGTCAAATCTCGTCGTTCTAACTGTTACGGTGAAAGACGACCGCGGCAGACTTGTCTCCGGTTTACTCCAGGACGACTTCCATGTATTCGATGACGAAGTCGAGCAAAGTATTCTCTCTTTCACTGATGAGAGTCTTCCTCTTTCGCTCCTAATCCTCGTCGACGACGACCTGAAGTGGAAGGCAGGAACGCAGATGGCTAGAAGTGTGCGTTCAATCATCGGCGACATTGCTGACCAAGACGAAGCCATGGTCTGCCGTTTTGACATGCTGTTCTATCCAGGAGACGAGTTCACCAGTGACTCGATGAAGCTTATGTCTGCCTTAAAATCTGCCCAGTCAGCCGCGCGACCCTCTTCTCCGTACATTCCGCAGCCTCTGGTTACCGGTCCGGTCTCGACCACAGGACCGCCGTCGGTCGCTGCCCCAATCTACTCTGGTTCTAGACCAAGCAAGGCGCTTGAAGATGCGCTTTACTCCTCAGCGCAACTTCTTCAGCAACGGCCCAGTGACCGTCGCAGAATCATTCTGATCCTTACCGACGGTTTAGACGAGCCAAAGCTGAATCACCATTCTCGCGAGGCCGTGCGCGACTTCCTCCTTCAAAACAATATCTCCGTCTACGCTCTAGCCTCAGGCTCTGCCAAATCGAAACGTAAGTTCTTCAATTTGACCGACTACTCCTCGAAAACTGGGGGCGGGATTTTTTACGCAACTTCAACTTACACTATGGAACTCACGTTAACGCGCATGACTGAACAAGCACGCCATGACTACACGCTCGCGTACGCTCCTACTGGCAACAACCCTTCCTCAAAATTCCACACTCTCAGGGTGAATGCCAGCTCCGGCTACAACGCCACGACCCGCTCGGGTTACTACACCAAGAGTTCGGACACACCCAACCCCTAGCCACTGATTTTCTAGTCCACTGCCTGGTCGGATAATCGGACAAGTCCCGTACGAGGATTTAGGCCGTCTGCTGGTGTACCATACGGCACCTGAGCGTCGATAACTTGGTAGGAGACTAACATGGATCAGATTGCTGAAGGCAACAACAAAGAGCGCGGTGCAGCCTGGACCGCAGACCTGATACAAGACGTTCGCTTCGGTTTGAGGACGCTCTTTAAGTATCGACCCTTTACGGTCGTGACCGTCGTAACGCTTGCTTTGGGAATAGCAGGATGTACGGCAATCTTCAGTTTGGTGAACGCGGTTCTAATCCGTTCCTTGCCGTATGGCGAACCGAGTCGGTTGGTTTACATATTCACTCCCCTTGCGCATGTTGATCTTCCCGTAGGGGTCTTTGGGCCAACCAACGCGGATTTCTCTGATTTGAAGAGCCAGAACCATTCCTTTGCGGAGATGACCCACTTCCAACAAGCGATCTATAACCTTGGTGTGGACGATCGGGTGGAAAGAATTGGCGCGGCAAAAGTCGATGCGGACTTCTTCAAGACCTTGCATGCGGCACCGGAAATCGGTCGTGAGATTGACGCCAGAGATGAGCAACCCGGAAGTGAGCGCGTCGTCGTGGTCAGCCATGCTCTTTGGCAGTCCATGTTTGGAGGAACGCGCGAAATTCTAAGGCACACGCTGCGGCTGAATGGAAAACCATACCAGGTGATCGGCGTAACTCCCGCGGACTTTGGATTCCCCCACAAGAGTGATCTTGCGCACGGGAACGGGCACATCCAGACGACCGATGTTTGGTTGCCTTCAGCGTTGACTCCGGAACAAAGTGCAGATCGGGAGGATTTCGGTGGCGTTGCGATCGCTCGCTTGAAGCCACCTGCGACCTTAGAACAGGCGCAAACGGAAATGAGTGCGATCATGTTGCGGCTAGACTCGGTTCATTCCGAAGACATGCGTGGGTGGAGTGCGCTAGTCAAACCGTTTGTTGACACTGCTCTTGGTCCAGTGAGGCCGCTGATGCGGCTTCTACTGGGAGCAGTTTGCTTCGTTCTGCTCATTGCATGTGCGAATGCAGCAAGTCTTTTTTTGACGCGCGCCGCTGACCGGGCGCACGAATTGGGAGTGCGTGCTTCACTAGGCGCCCGCAGAATGCGTCTCGTACGTCAGATGTTCACGGAATGCTTGATCCTGAGCACTGCCTCGGGCATCGTTGGTATCGGGTTGGCCTTTCTTTTTTTGCGCGCAATTCTGAAACTTGATCCCGGAGATGTCCCTCGAATGCAGGATGCAAGATTGGATGTCAGCGTCCTGGCTTTCCTTGTTTCAGTGACCGTGCTGACGAGCATCCTCTTTGGAACATTACCCGCGCTCTCGGCAACCCGAATTAATCTCGGAGAACTTCTAAAGACCGGTGGAATGCGGGGAATCGCAGGAAACGGAAAGGGGGCGAGAAAGGGCTTGGTGATCGCGCAGGTTGCTCTCGTGGTGTTGCTGCTCATCGGAACAGGTTTATTTCTCCGAAGTTACGCGAACGTTCTTGCAGTGCGCACCGGTTTCTCAACCTCGGCCGTTACAGTCAACATCAAACTAAATCCGCCATACAACGCGGCGCCGAAGGGACGGATCTTTTTCGGAGAACTGCTGCACTCGATAGAGCAGGTCCACGGCGTTCAGGCTGCTGGTGCGGTAGACTTTCTACCTCTAAGCAATACCGAAGGCATTACGTCGTTTGAACTGGAAGGATATCCAAACGAAAAGCATCAAGTAGTGGAAAAGCGTGGAGTTACATCTGATTATCTTGCGGCGATGCAGATTCCGTTGGTTGACGGCCGGCCCTTTATGGAGCGTGACGATCAGGGACATTCGGCCGTGGCAATCGTCAATCTAGCCTTCGCCAAGAGGTACTTCGGCGATGCAAGTCCAATCCAGCATCGCGTTCGCGGCTCCGCTGAGGCTCCATGGCTTACGATCGTTGGCGTAATAGGAGACATTCGGAACACAAGTATCGAAGCCACTCCACCTGCGCAGATCTACACTCCGTTGTGGCAACAAGATTCCGATGAAGAGCCCGCAGTGATAAGCGCCTACCTTGCGGTGCGCTCATCCTTGCCCGAAGATTCGATCGTCCCCCAAATTCGCGCAGCAATCCGGAATCTCGATCCAAATCTGGCGGTCGCGGAAGTCTCCACGATGAACGATCGTGTCTCACAAGCCGTCGCTAGACGCCGTTTTCAGACGACCCTGCTGACATT
>Ga0207144_1137_pt1 | contig 13325 bp, 17 predicted proteins | sample Alteio_BWMinHeat_FD_153583 | JGI IMG/M metagenome (GOLD analysis project Ga0207144, IMG submission 153583) | Enriched cells from forest soil in Barre Woods Harvard Forest LTER site, Petersham, Massachusetts, United States -... | ecosystem: Environmental > Terrestrial > Soil > Temperate forest >...
AGACAAAACAAAAGAAACAAGCCAAAGCACGTTAAATGCAATGTGAAAAGCACTATTTTTTTCTTTCTTAATTGCCATAGACAGTCTATCGCCAAGCTGGGGATTTTCATGATGCAAAAGCTCATTAACATACTTGAGTATTAGACGGGAATTATCAATGCCAGGTGTTCTGATAAACAAACTAGCAACTACCATCAAAATTGGTGGTACTGTTATATTTATAAGAAGCGACGGGTAAACTATATGACCATATCTTAAGTTATCGTATGTACCCTCAACTACCAAAGCAAAAGCTACTTTGGTAAGAAGAATAAAAATAAACGACCTTATAATTGCAGTTCTAACTTTTTTAGAAATACCTCTATAGCGAATGTCTGCAGCATCAAGTACAGCTTTTTCCAGTTCCTCAGGGTTTTCAAGAAAACTCTTGAGATTATCTTTATGAGACAAAAGTACATCTTCAAAAATAAAAAATGCGGCAGTACGTCTCTTAACGTATGTATAAACTCTCTCTTTTCCTGGATACTCAAGCTGCTTCATGATTTCTTTGTAGCCGCTTAAAAAGTTTTTAATTGTGGGTTCAAGTGTTTTGTGTGTCAGTTTTCCAAAATATTGCCTAAACATTTGATAGCGCAGAAATGCCAAATCATCTCTCGCATAAGCCTTACGTACTGCCATGAAAACTTGGGCGTCTTTTGTTTCCTCACTGTCATCAATTATTGCAACATCATCCTTTAGAACTTGAAACATGAAATTTGCTATGACTTCTTTTTCGTGTTTTGAATTAAGAATATACTGAATGTCACTAGACATAAGATCATAAATCCAATCATTTATAAGAGTATCTGGCATTTTGTGTTCTGAAAGGACACTAAGACGAAGAGCCAAATGTAAATCAATTGATTCTTCAACCTCCAATACTTTGGAGTAAACGATTTCATTATCAGGTAGATAACGAGCCCAAAGAAGTTCTTTGACCAAAGGCTCGGCGGTCGTTTTTCCATTTCCCCCAAGAAGTAAACGGCGTTTGAGAATCCGCTCAATTGTTGCGCGGAGTATAACCTCATCTTCCCGAAACTCCATTGCGTTTCTTAACCGCTCATACCAAGAAGCAAACTTAGAAACAATTGGATTTACAGAAACTTTTTTGGCGTCTAGAACGCGTTCTTCTTTCTGTACAAAAGAATCGATTAGGATCCGTGCTAGAGGAGAGAGTGGTTGCGGCTCTTGTGTTTGGGTTGGTGAACTGTTGTCCATAAATTGGCTTTTACCAATTATATAACATTGTTAGGTTTATTGCATTCAGACTAGTAAGTATTATTGTGCTTAATACTTTCCCTTATATTACTTCTATCGTCCCAGGATAAAGTCCTGCGCTGCAGGTGAAGTTGATTCTGCCAATTTTTTCAGGCGCTGTAAATGTGACATCAGCTGATTGGTTGGGCAAAACAATTTTTTGGATATTTTGAGATGAGATAGTAAATGCTTGAATGCATCCTACTGCATTTTTATTAACAAGGTGAAGCGTAACTCTTGTGCCCTTATTAACAACAAAATAGTCAGGTGAATAGCCGCTTGGTGTAAAAATAATGGTCTGCTCTGTAACAGGTTCTGTTTGCTGTACCTCAGGACAGTAACCAACTATGCAATAGCTAGTTCTTAAAAAAGAACTAATTGTGTATGGACTATTGGCAAGAGCAAGTGTTGCATCAAGATTAAAAAGCGAAAGAAGAATAATAATAAAAGCTGCAATTTTTACAAACCGCCTTTTAAGAATGCTTCCCATTCTAAGCATCAAAACGCCCAGTAGAAAAAAGACAGGAGAAGTACCAAGAATAAAAACAAAGAGAATGGTTGCGCCTAGAATAGGATTCCCTGATGCAACGGCTAAGGCCATCATTGCTTGAGTCGCACCACAAGGAATAAGAACAGTAAGAAATCCTAGCAATAAAGGCGCAAAGATATTTTTACTTTCCGCGCGTTTATAAGCTAAATTTGTTAAAAATTTAGGTGGCTTTATAATAAAATAATTGAAAATCGGATGAACATTGAGAAGCTCTAGTGCTGTTCCAAGCATAAAAAATCACAACAGCAAACTGGAGAATAATACGGACCAGTATTGAAACTTGTATCAGTGACCCAACCCATCCGAGCAAAAATCCAAGAATAGTATATGCGATTAGTTTGGAAAAAATAAATGCAAGAACTGGAATAATAATATTTATTTTTGTGCTTTTTTTCAAAATCGATGATTTGGTCTGTGCAAGCGTTGCTGTTAATAATCCACCTTGTACTGCAATACAAGTCAAACCACCTGTTAATAAACCAGTTGTAAAAATTGCCAGCAAATTACTATCGCCAAACATATTCTTTAATTATACAAGGCTCTGAGAATAATTACCAATTCCGTTGACAAACATTCATCAAAACCATAAAATGAAACCACGTGAAAAAGCCTGTCAAAAAAAAGCCTGATTATTTGGAAATACGTATTCCGAAATTTACATTTCGCGAAGTCCGCGCCAATACTTACCTACTACTTACAACTATAATAGTTCTCGCGTTTATCTTAGGGCTTCTAACCAATAAAGTAATGTATCTTGAGAGTAGTGCCAAGTTAATTGCAGCTAATGCAGCTAGCAATACTCAGCCTACTTCTCTACCAACTCAACCTCCTCCACCTCCATTTGAAAAAGTAGCTAATGGCCATTTCCCGCTTCTGGGAAATACAAATGCAAAAGTAACTGTTGTTGAATTTGCAGACTTCCGTTGTCCTTTCTGTGAACAGTTCTTTACCAATACATTACCTCAACTTAAAAAGGATTACATAGACACAGGTAAGGTAAAATTAGCTTTTCGCAATTATGCCTTTTTGGGACCAGCTTCAACGCTTGCTGGTCAAGCATCAGAATGCGCCAATGACCAAGGAAAATTCTGGGACTATCATGACTATATGTATAAAAACCAACCAACAGAAACCGATACCTCTATGTATACTGTAGCTAACATAAGTCAAATTGCTGGAGGACTTGGAATGGATCAGTCACAATTCCAAGATTGTCTTGGCAGTACTAAATTTGACAAAGATTTTCAAGATGACTTGTCAGCAGCGTCAACTGCACAGGTTAATGGTACTCCCACCTTTTTCATAAATGGTCAACGCTTAGTCGGCGCTCAACCATTCAGCGCAATTAAAGCAGTGATTGAACAAGAACTTAAAAAAACAATATAAATTTGTTTATTTTAAAATTTTAAATTCACTAGAATTTTTCTTCTCTTCTTCCCACTCTAACTGAATATCATTAACTTCAGAAAACACCGGACCTTGATGGCTAAGAGCTATCATTTGTTGCAATTTTTCTTGCTCCCCCTGAAAAACTGCTTCCACCTTTCCATTGTTTGTGTTTTTAACCCAGCCTGTGATTCCCAACTTCTGGGCGTTACTTTTAATAAAATAACGATAGCCTACACCTTGGACTATACCTGAAATAAAAACGTGTGCTTGCATATGGCTTTCAAATTGAAAACTTACTAATAGCTTCCTGAATATAATTATCACTTAATTGTAGTTTCTTAAGTAGTTTTGTGCTCGCTATAAACCTATACTTTCCCATATCTACCTGGAAATCATTAACTAGTATATCCTCAGCCTCCAAAAGTTTTTTCTGCAAGTTGCGATCGGCGTGAAAATTACCATTAATTGAGATCACTCCCTTTTTATTTACTACTCTCCACCAAGGGACATTATTGCCTGCCATTCCCCGCAAGACCCATCCAACCTGTCTGGCAGCCCTTGGTAAAGCAATATAAGCTGCAACCTGGCCATAACTGACAACTTTTCCATGAGGAATATTATTAACGACTTCAATTACCTTTTGCTTAAACATTTCCAGATTTTTTATCAGGGCTCTTTTCTACAATAGTTTTTATTTCTTTTAATTTCCACATAAAAAGCGCGCCTTTATTTTTGGCATTACTATCAACTGCAAAACTTAGGGCGCGCTCTAAAATTGAGCGGTGAACTGTCTTAGCAAGCTTCATATAAAGACTTCTATGTTTGTAATCATCAAGTTCTTCGGAAAGACGCAACCCAAAAGTTTGGAATTCACGGGAGACATACTTATCTTTAACTGGATCAAATCGATTGAGTACGGTCTTTATGGACTGCATAGTATTTTAAAAATATTATATCTACCAATCTAACTTTATAATTATCTAGTGTTATAACGGTTCATAGCTACTTCTATCCCTTTTTCAAGCGCAGTTTGGAGGGCATCTGATCCGTGCTTTATCAATTCGCGTATTTTCCCTTGATCTGATCTTCCAAAAGCACCTAAAACATAATCTTTTGCATCCCTAAGGGTTTGCTTGCTTATTGCATGTTCTTTATCATGAGATGTCCCTATTCCCATTCTGAAGCGCCAAAATTTATCTGTTGCAATCTTTTCCATAATTGACTCGACTCCGTGATGACCAGCAGCTGCACCACCTAATCTGATTTTCATACTACCAAGCGGCAAATCCAACTCATCATAAACAATCCATAAGTCGCTAGAATCAACTTTATAGAATGAGAGAAGAAGTGAGACTGCCATACCTGAATTATTCATATAAGTTTGGGGTTTTGCGAGAATTACTTTTTCAAGTTTTCCCTTTTTTGGTTGCCAATCAACAACTGCAATATCGCTCTTTAATTTAGCATTACTTGACCAGACCACTCCTGAAGCGGACTTATAATCTTTCAGAAAATGATCCACCACCAAAAAACCACAATTGTGGCGGGTATTCTCGTATTTCTCCCCGGGGTTACCTAATCCTACAATAAGTTTCATTATTGTATTATATATCAAAACTTAATTGCGGTGTGTCTTTTTTTAAATCCAGTGCCTTTGCTAGTTTTTCCTCTTCGCTCCAAATCTTAACTTTCCCGTACTCTCCATCAAATCCTGGATCAACTACAATATCACCAGAACGCACTTTGCTTACAGTTTTTGCAATCTGCTTGTCAGCCACTCTCTCTATGTCTTTTACATCAGCTTTTAAAAGTATATCTATCTCAGCTCCAAGCTCTCTATATAACTTGTCATACATTTCAGGTACTCTTTGACTAGCAGTTGTTACTCCTAAACCTGCTGCTATAACCTGTTCAAGGCGGACAAGTTTAACATATGGAGGATGATTACCCGTCTTATCTGTGTACCACTTTACACCACTCTTACTTACTTTTTCTTGGTAGCACTTAGCAAAATCAGCTCCTGCAAGTTGTTCGATTCGAGGCGCAACGCCCTCGGTAAGTTCTCTCTTGCAAACTGGGCAGATTTTCCCTTTTTCTTCTAGCTCTTTTGGGGTCAGTGAAACTTTGCAATTGCGGTGCCCTGAAAAATGGTATTTCCCCTCTTCAGGATAAAATTCAATCGTATAACTTACCTTATTGCTATCCCCATCTATCCGCATTATTGCTTTTCTAATATTTGCATAACTTGGCTCATCTAGCTTAAATGCAGTTGCTTCACGTGCCATATTGCGTGGACTATGAGCATCTGAAAATGAAAGTATCGATCTATTTGTAAGTTCATTAATTCTCCAGTTCATTTCCGGATCACTTGATATTCCGGTCTCAATTCCATAAACATATTTTGCTAAATCTCCAAATGCTTCTGTCAGGGAATCAAACCCAGACTTTGATCCATAAACACCAAAATGCGGGGTCCAAACGTGACATGGAATAAGAAGACAATTTTTATCAATTGAGAGAATCAACTCCAAAAGATTTCTTGCGGACAAACCGATAATTGGTCTCCCGTCAGCTGATAAATTACAACCTCTTTTTAATAATTCTTTATTTACCTTTTCCGCTGTCTCAAGATTTGGGACAAAGACAAGATTGTGAATTCTTCGCAATTTATCACCCTGTTTGTAAATACTTGAAATTTCTGTTGATAATAAAAATAAAACCTCCCGTTTGTCTTTTGCTCCACCTTTTAATTTGTAAACCCCTTCTCCAGACTCCTCCAATAAAGCTTGGATTTCTTTAAACCACAATGTATGGGTAAAATCCGAAGCAGTCAAAATATCAAGACCTTTTTGCCTTGCGTATTCTGCCATTAGTGGCAATGTCATGCTTTGTGATACGGCTCTTGAATATTTGGAGTGAAGATGAAGATCTGCTAAATAATCCATGTTTATCTTGATTTATTTTGAAAAATTTTTTTAATAGTCAAGATAACTTCTTCGTCAAGATATGTCCCTATACCAGATCTTGAGGCTATGTTTTCCCCAAGGAACTTTTGAGCAATAAATAATGCTAGATCACCACTTCCTGCTCCTATCTCGCCTCCTTCATAAAAAAAGCGATAGGAAGGATTCGGACTTGTGCGATCCCGAGCAATAATATCAATAGTTCCTCGCAATTCATCCTCAATTGAAAAAACATCAATCTTTTTATACTTTGCCAGTTTTTCTGAAACCTCATAGTCTTTATAGACAACAATTTTACCCTCACTAACCAAAATCTCAGTGCGCTGCGCGATTCCTTTTGCGTCCTCAAATATTTTTACATTTCCATCATAAAGCGTACGTTTTAAGATAATAGCCGGATGAGCTAAGTGTTGACCACTAAGACTTGCTAAATGTGAAATGCTCTGTTCAGAAGAGGGATTTGGGTCATTTATATCAAATACCATATTTAATTTAAAAAATCTTTGCTATCAACCCACTTTTCAAATTCATTTATTACCTGAGTGTTGAGATTGAGTTTTGCTTAAATGGGACTTACGGGAAAAATTAATTATTTTTTTAATCATACCGTTTGGGATTATATGAAGACTCCCATCCTCGGCCCTTATTGTCAATGTTGTAAGTCCTATACTCTCAATCCTGCCTATTGATCCCTCAATTTCAACCCTATCTCCGATTGCCAATGAATCCTGGGATAAGAGCATCATTCCAGCAATTACATCTTCAATTAAAGGTTTTGCTCCAAGCCCAATGCTAAGCCCGACAATGCCTGCTGATGCGAGAAGTGGTGCAATATTTATACTCAACAAACCAAAAATAACATGAAGTGCTAATAGATAAACAACAACAGAAATTGTATTACGAATAATAGAAATATATGTTCTCCCCCGTCTATTTTGAAGCCTACTAGGGAGCTTAATTAAAGAACGCAGAATTGCATTGACAATAATGGCTATAAGAATTGAGAGTGCAATATAAAAAAGTATTTTAAGACTTGCTGCATTCAACAAAATATTCATACTGTAAGCATAAATTAATCAAGGTTTTTTGACAAGTCCCATTATAGGTTGTGTTTTAAAAACGAAGCAGTATAATTGGTAAATGGAACCCAAACAAAAAATTTGTAAAAATTGCGGATCTAATTTAATAATCAAACAAACCAAAAGAACTCCTGAGCAGCTTAAAAAAGCCTACTACTACACAGCCTACTGTTTCTGCCCAAACTGCAAAAAGCTCTACCACGATGAAAAATTCAAAATAGTAAATAATGATCTTTTCTCAGGCAGTTTAACTCTTAATAAGTCAAAAAAGCAATCATACGATATCCACATCTGGACCGATGGAGCTTGTAGCAATAATGGTTATCCCAATGCTAGTGCCGCCTGGGCATTTGTTAGTGGTAAAACAGAAAAAGCAGGTCGGGTAATAGGCAAACAAACAAACAACACAGCTGAAGCATACGCTATTTACAACGCGCTCTTTTTCGCAGCTGAGGGAAAATATAAAACAGTCAAAATTTATTCAGATAGCCAGATAACTCTTAATAATTTGCAAAAATCTCCTGAGAAAATAAAAGAAAACCGAGAAATTTTTGAGCTTATTGAGGATCTAATTACTGCCAACAATTTGACTGTAGATTATGAAAAAGTAACTGGCCACTCAGGGGATAGCAACAACGAAAGAGCTGATAAATTGGCAAACAACTTGGTAGGGATAAAGTAATTTCTTACCAATTTCTGACTTGATTTACTAATTTAAAAGCGCTATGATTTTTTTATGAATAGCTTTCTATCCTCATTAATTTTAAAAATTCTCCCAACCCAAACTGCTTATGCACATTGCGATTTACCCTGCGGGGTTTATGATCCAGCCCAAGCACGGATTGAGGCGGAAAGCATCCTTAAAATCATGGGGAAGTATGCTGAGGCTCATGATGAAGTCGAAAAAATGCGCGCAATTATTATTAAGGAGCAAAGAGCAGAACTGGTAAAACATCACTTGTGGGTTTTATGGACTGATTATTTCAAGCCCGAACATCTTGAAAAATTTCCAAACCTACATGATCTTTTCTGGCGTGCAACCAAGCAAGCTGGTCAAACCAAAAAGTCCACTGATCCGACAGAAGGACAGAAACTTTTGGATTTGATCGCTGAGATAGATGATATCTTCAAGCAAACAAAAGCTGTAAAAAAATAGTGTTACAAAACCTCCATAATTTTTTCCCTTTTGCTAAATACGAAATCTCAGGTAAGAGCATGTATCCAACTCTTAAACCCGGATCTATGGTTTTGGTAAGCAAAATCCCCTATTTCTTTAATTCTCCAAAAACTCGAGATTTAATCGCAGTTAAGGATCCAAGAAACGGAAAAGTTTTAATAAAAAGGATTAGCAAGATTGAGAGAGATAAATTTTTCGTAATTGGCGATAATAAAAACTACAGCACAGATAGTCGAACATTTGGCTCTATCACAATAAATGATATTATTGGTAAAGTGGTCTATGAAAGCAAAAAAACGTAAAGCGTAATGCATTTTCGATACTTATTCCTTATTTAATTTATGTTTATATTTATCTTATTCACTCTAACCATTATTTTACTTCTCTTTCTCCTCTCAATGATCTGGCCTCCTGATAGTCCGTGGTCTCCCTGGTGGAGAACTTCCAAAAAAATTTCAGTAATTATGTGTGACATCGCAAAAGTAACAGACAAAGATTTTATTTACGATCTGGGATCAGGCGACGGACAAGCACTTATCACAGCTTCTAAGCTTGGAGCCCGCGGAGTTGGTATTGAGATAGATCCATTAAGAGTTTTTATTTCTAAAATATTAATTCGACTAAATGGCGTTTCAAGAAATATTGAGATTACAAGAAAAAACTTTTTTGATGTTAACTTCTCAGATGCAACTGTTATATTTGCCTACCTTATCCCCAAAACGCTAGCACGGCTTAAACCAAAATTCCTGAAAGAATTAAAACCAGGAACAAGAATTATCACTTTTGTCTACAAGATCGATTTACCATTAATTGCAGCAGATCAAAAAAACGAAGTCTATGTCTACGAGATACCAAAGCATTAATTAACCTTTACAAAAAAACTAACTAGAACTCTCAGAAAACCTCTTGAAGGAAAGATATATCTATAAATTTCCTCAAATAAATAGCTTTACTAAATATTCGTTTTAAAAGAGATTAAAATTGCAAAGAAGTTTAAATATGCAAAACTATAAAATCATTCCGTTTATGTAAAATATGAATTAATGATTAAAAAAGTTGTGCGATAGATATAGAAGCTTTATTGTTTCTTAAAACGTAACATTAACCAACGCAATTTATCTGCAATTTTATATATCTGGTAAAGAACAGTATTTATCACCAAATCATAACTCCCAATATATTCAACATGTTCTGGATTGTACTTTTCTTTAAAATTATGGAATCCATACCAAGGATCATTTTTATCTGGATTTTTACCTAAAGCGCCCCACATATCAAATTTCTTTAGCCCCAATTTTTTGCCAAATCTTATTGCTTCAAACATCATAAGATTGCTGCTCATCACTTCCCTATTTTCACTACTTGAGGCACCGTACGGATAATAAAGTGTATCTTTAAAAACAAAAACAATCCAAGCTGTTAAAATTTTATCCTTATATTTTGCAGTTAAAAGATGAGCTGTTAATTTATTTTTATCTGAGCTTTGATTCTTTAGCGTTTCCCACATTTTCTGATGATAATCCTCTGTGTGTGCATAGAATTTCTGTCTTTCTGTTGTTTCTTTTGTTAAACGCAAGTATTCTTTAAACGCTTTATCAGAATTATCTTCAGCTACCTCAACCTCATTTTTCTTAGCAACTTTTATATTGTAGCGAGTTTTCTGATGCATATCAGCCAGAATTTCTTCCTCTCTTTTTGTTAAATCTAATACAAAATTGTACTTTGTAAACAAGGGATGAGCCGCTGTCTGTAATTTCAAATGTTCCTTTTTTAATTTCCAGTTTTCTCCTTCTTGATTCTCAATATTTGGCTCTAGCTGAATAAAAATACACTTCTCCTCCCTACCAATTTTTAGCAATTCTGAAAGCATTTCTTTTGTAGGCAGTTCGCCTTTTGGTAAATAACCAATTGTAAATGGAGTATGAGGAACTGGATGAACAGTCAGTTGAAAACCAGAAATAAGTTTATTTTTATTAAAAAAACCGCGACGAACCACTTTTACTCCTGTTTTTACCCGGAATTCTCCCCATTCATAAGTTTGTAATGGATGGTTTACAACAGCATCAAATGCTTGTTTTTCAGAAGGAGTAATCGGACGTATAGTCATAAATTAAGTTAAAACTGCGGAGAGGGCGAGATTCGAACTCGCGGTGAAGTTTCCTTCACAATAGTTTTCAAGACTATCCTGTTAAACCACTCCAGCACCTCTCCAGTTGCTTTATTGTATCAGAAATTACCCATAGAATCATCAATAAATTTGTTTTATAATATTGCAGTGTGGTTTAAAGAGAATATGTTGCTAGGTATTTGTGCTTTTTGTAATAGCGAATTTCGCAAACGTGAAAAGAAATATAAATTTTGTTCTATATTATGTGCAAATAGATTTAACTTAAACGGTCTAAATAAAGTGAAATTACCTTCTAAAAGTAAAAGGCTAGCCGAGTTTATAGGAATTTGCATCGGAGACGGATGCGCTTCCAAATACCAAATAAGCATTACGCTTAACTCTATTGCAGATAGAAATTATGCTCCTTATGTGCTTAATCTATCACAGTCACTTTTCCCTGGCGCTAAAATATCTTTAATCAAAAGGGTTGATGAAAATTCTATAATTGTAAGAATAAATTCTAGAATTGCTTCAGAATTCATAAAGAATATGGGAATAATTTCGAATGCAAAATATATACCAACATGGATATTAAATAAACAAAACATATAAAAATGCCTGCATGAGAGGACTTTTTGATACTGAGGGATCAATTTCATTTAAAAAATATTCTAGTAAGAAAGAAGTCAGGATATATAAACAACTAAATTTCAGGAATACAGACATAAGACTGATTAGCTTTGTTAGAGATTCCCTAACTGCCTTGGGCTTAAAATGCACAATGACTCTTAAAAAATCTTTATATCTTAGCAACGATAATAGTATTTCTATATTTAGAGATCAAATTGGCTTTGGTAATCCAAAACTCCTAAAAAGAAGCTTTATATACGATATAAACGCTTATGAGGAATTCCTAAAAGAAAATCTAAAAAATAAAATTTCAAAGATTTCTTGACTTTTGTCTTTAAAATAAGTTACGCTAAAAATATGCCTGCTGCATCAAAACATCCACACAAGCAAGAAGAAAAAGGAGAAAACCAAAGCTTTCAACATGATGTCAGAACTTTCCTTGAGTGGCACGCGCCTGGAAGACCGTTTGTTGAACATTCTCGTGAATATTTTTTCAACAGTTTCTTGATAATGATGGCGCTTGAAATTATTCTTTTTCTTTTTGGGCAATATCTTTTAATGCTTGTTGTCTTTTCTTTAGTTTTTCTCGCATTTGCTATGTCTATTGTTCCGCCCCATACATTTTATTATAAAATCACATCAGAGGGTATACGTGTTGAGGATTATTTTTTTATCTGGGAAGAGCTCTATGATTTTTTCTTTATAAAGCATCACGGCAAGGACGTTTTATACATTACAACAAAAGATTATTATCCAGGCGAATTAAAGGTTACGCTTGGTGATATACCAACAGAGGAGATTAAAAGAGTTCTTCTTCCATATCTACCATATCGCGAGTATGTAAAACCAACATTTATGGAAAAATCAGGTGACTGGCTTTATAAGAATTTTCCCCTTGAGAAGACTAAACATTAAAACCATGTGCTCCCGGCGGGATTCGAACCCACGACCTTCAGGTTCGGAACCTGATACTCTATCCAACTGAGCTACGAGAGCTTAGATGCGGAGGGTACAGGATTCGAACCTGTGAAGGAATTACTTCCCCGAGTTTTCGAAACTCGTGCAATTAACCACTATGCGAACCCTCCTTTAATAAAAAGTTTAAACTATAGCCATTTTCAAAAGGAAGTCACCAACCCTGGTGTTCCCGAGTGGATTCGAACCACCGGCCTTAACGTCCGCAACGTTACGCTCTATCCAACTGAGCTACGGGAACATAATTGTATTTTACCATAAACCATGAAGCTGATTGTGGGTTTAATTAATCCAAAATATAAAAAACAGAATAAAAGAATTTATAGGTAATTTTGCCTAATTGAATAAATAGTGGCTATGAATGCCCTACCCTTGTGGATGCGCTCTTTGTAACCGCGTGCAAAAGAGCCATATAAGTAATAATTAATGCAATAAGAATTGTGACCCCAGGTTTTATAACAAGCCTTTTTACACGACGTTCTTTTCGGAACAAACCTGTTTCTTCATCAAACAATCGCTTATTCAATCCAGTTTTTGGTGTAGCTATGTTCTGTACAAATCCCTCTGCTTCCTTAAACACTTCTTCTCTTTGCTCATCTGTCATATTATTAGCTGGGTCAGAAGCATCTTTTACCTTACCAAGTATATCCTTGGATAGATTATACAAATCCTTATCCTCCTCACTTGCCTGTTGAAAATCTTCTGCCAGTTCCCCTTTCCTATTAATTATCTCAGGAATCAAATCCTCACGCCCCACTTTCCTTAGCTGGTTAATAATCTCCCCAAGTGGGATTCCCACCGCATTTGCTCCCTCAATAATTCCATCAACATTACTGTTATTCTTATCTATTACCTTATTTATACTATCCAAAAATGCATTTCCTACAGGATCATCTTCTACCCTATCAGGAGTATTGGAATCTTCATCTTCTTCAACTTCCTCTTCACCTGGAACATTACCCGACGTAGCTGGCTGACCTCCTCTTGTCTTGTCTTCGGCTAAATCTTCTTGTCGCTCTCTATCTGTTGGAGTTTCTTCTTTTCTTCTCGACGGATCTTGATGTGGCCTATCAGAACCTTCCCCCATCGGCATTGCTCCTGGGTTTTCCACCCCAGAAGGTGGCGTCGGATTTATGTCCGGCGCACTTGGATCACTTCG
>Ga0207144_1138_pt1 | contig 13303 bp, 8 predicted proteins | sample Alteio_BWMinHeat_FD_153583 | JGI IMG/M metagenome (GOLD analysis project Ga0207144, IMG submission 153583) | Enriched cells from forest soil in Barre Woods Harvard Forest LTER site, Petersham, Massachusetts, United States -... | ecosystem: Environmental > Terrestrial > Soil > Temperate forest >...
TGCCGTCACCATTGTTGTGAAACAAGTGGTCGCTCTCTCCCGGCAGCCCACGGGGCCCGCACATCAAGGAATTCACGCCACGAAATTGGCAGGCGCTGGCGGGGATCCCTCCCTGGCCGGCGACAGGAGGATGGTCTGGCTCAAATTTCACGTAACCCGGAACGAACAAATCCAGCAGGCCATCGTGGTCGTAGTCGCCCCAAGTTGGTCCGGTGGACCATCCTCCCAGTGCGACTCCGGCTTTTTCTGCCACATCCGTAAACGTTCCATCATGATTGTTGTGGTAGAGGCGATTTTTTCCAAAATTCGAAACGTAGATGTCCGGCCAGCCATCATTGTCGTAATCGCCCACGGCGACGCCAAAGCCCCATCGCTCGTTCGCTACACCTGCTTTGACCGTCACGTCGGTGAAAGTGCCATCGTGATTGTTGTGCAGCAGCATGGCACGAGGCGCGTCTTCCTTCCCCTTCAATGCAGCAAACGTCGAACCGTTGAGCAGATAGATATCCAGCCAGCCATCGTTGTCATAGTCGAGCAAAGCGACGCCCGAGCCCGGAGTCTCGAGAATGGTCGCCTTCTCGGCACTCCCAGAGCGGTGGTGGAATTTGTCGAGCCCGGCTTGCTTGGCGATGTTTTTGAATACCACAGGCGCGCCGTCAACAAATCCTCCGGCAGTGATTGCGCGCGATAGAGCGTCTTTTACCGGCGCATGAGGATTGCCGGTCGCCACGCCGATGGGCTCCGGCTTCTGCGGTTTGCGATCCTCGGGCTCCTGAGCCGCTCCACTGAGGTCAAACACGAACGGCATGAGGAGTAGCGCCGGAAGAAATTTGCATGAAAGAAATGTCATCGATCTTTCGTTCGATTCCCTGCGAGTCTCGAGTGAGTTCGGCCGTGTCGGGTATTTGTCCGGCCCGAAACCCGGTGAATTCCTACGCGTCGTATGCGTCGGCACACGCGGATTCTCCTCCCGGGCTGAATAGCATCGCACTTTTCGCTGCAGAGTGCTAGACTCCGCGTAAGCGGTTACGCACCATTTTGTTGAGGGAAAATGAATATTCCACGGTCTTCACCCATTCCCGCTCTTCTGGTCTGCTGCCTCGTCAGTACTCTTGCAACCCTGACTGCAACGGCCACGTCTGCACAGACACTCGCGTCCGTCGCGCCGACTCCGCCGATGGGATGGAACAGCTGGAACAAGTTTGGATGCAACGTGAGCGACAAACTCATTCGCGAAATAGCCGACGCCATCGTCACCAGTGGCATGCAAGCTGCCGGATATCAATACGTGAATATCGACGACTGCTGGCAGGTGAGCCGCGATGCGTCTGGAATCATTGTCGCGGATCCTGCAAGATTTCCGTCGGGAATCAAGCCGCTCGCGGACTACGTGCACAGTAAAGGATTGAAGTTGGGAATCTACACAGACGCGGGGACCGCCACTTGCGAAAAACGGCCGGGCAGCTTGAATCACGAAGATCAGGATGCCAAGACCTATGCTTCTTGGGGAATCGATTACGTCAAGATAGATTGGTGCAATGCTGAAGGTCTCGATCCGGAAGTGCAATACGCGAAACTGCGCGATGCGCTGGCCCATTCCGGGCGCTCGATCGTGTTCAGCATCTGCAACTGGGGAGTGAAGACGCCGTGGCGGTGGGGGCCCACCACCGGCAATTTGTGGCGGACCACGGGGGACATTAACGATACCTACGACCGCATGTCCCTGATCGGATTTGGACAGAACGGCCTTGAAAAGTTTGCCGGTCCCGGACACTGGAACGATCCGGACATGCTCGAAATCGGCAATGGCGGCATGAAGCGCGATGAATATCGCACACACATGGCACTTTGGGCTCTCCTTGCTGCCCCGCTCCTCGCTGGAAATGATCTGCGGACTATGTCGCCTGAAACGAAGGAACTTCTAACGAATTCCGAAATCCTTGCGGTCGATCAGGACAAGAAAGGCGTACAAGGACACCGCGTTGGGGAAGAAGGGCCGCTGGAAATCTGGGTGAAGCCGCTTGCTGATGGCAGTCAGGCGGTGGGACTCTTCAATCGCAGCGAATCCGCCGCCAAGATGACGCTCGAGTTCAAATCCATCGGTGCGGCTGCCTCGCCAAAACTACGCGATCTTCTGGATCACAAAGATCTTGGCACGACGGAAAACGCCTTCTCGGTCGAAGTGCCTACGCATGGCGTCGTCTTTGTGAGAGTTTCCAACTAGGCCGCCCTGATTTCCACTTTAGCGTTGATGGCATTCCAGTAATCTGCTCAGGGCGTGCCCGGCTTTGGATTGGTGTCGCCGGTAAAACTCTTTTCCTGCCCCGGTATTTCAGCACGGTTTAGTTCGTCTAGCTTCTTAAGGGCAGCCTTGGCTTCGTCCATACGGCCGAGTTTCGAATAAGCCCGCCCGAGCAGGAAATATGCTTGTTTCATCCGTGGCTCGAGCCGGAGCGAGACATTCAATTCCGGGATGGCCGCTTCGAACTGGCCATTTTGAAACAGTGCGTTTCCCAGCGCAAACTGGCCTGCCGCGGAATCTGGAGCCAAAACGACAGCCTTGCGCAGCCATTCGATCGCTCTGGAATACTCCTGCTTGTAGGTGTAACAGGCGCCCAAACCATAGGCGATGTCATAATTCAATGGGCCGATTTGTTCCGCCTGCGCGTAATAGACGATGGCCTCATCAAATTTGGATTGGGATCGCTTCAGTTCGGCCAATGCCGTAGACACTTCGATGGAGTGCGGATTCACACTCAGAGCCTTCTGCCATTCTTCCTCCGCCTCGCCCTTGTTTCCGGCCGCCATGGCTGCTTCACCAAGGAGCTGGTGGACACGAAGGGAGTCGGGTGCAATGGAGAAGAGTCTCTCATACTCCCGATGTGAAAGTTCCCGAGCAATGAGCGAAACATAGTAGAGCGCATCAATGTTGTTCGGATCGGACGCTAGAACTTTTTTAAGCCCCTCAAACGCCTGTTGAAATTTCCCTTGGGCGAGCTCTGCCCGCGCCAGAATCAAACGAACGGGCACATCCTTCGGGTAGGCCCGCAGATGTTTTTCTGTGAGTTCCGCGGCCTGCGCGTAATCACCGCGATAGAATGCTTTGGTACTTTCGGTCAGCGCTAATGATTGTCCATACGATTGCGCGCTGGCCGCGGCCACCAGCACAAGCAAACAAAAAGAGTGCAGCAGAGAAGGGAGAGTAGCGGATCGGCGCATTTCGGGAGGCGTCTTCATGGAGTTTCGAGAGGCCGTACCTCGACGATGCGCAGAAATTCCTGCATCTTTTCAGCGAGGAGTTTCTTGAGGTCATCGAATCGTTTAGACTGTGCTTCCTGTCGTGCATCTCCAGTACGCGAGTAGAGGGTCAGCAAATAGAAGTTTGCTGAGTAGTGATCCGGGTCGATCTTCAGCGCGCGTCGAATCTGGTTCTCCGCTTGCGAGTAGTCTTTCTGCACCAAGTAGTATTGGCCCAGTTCGGCCAGAGCATCTGCGTAATCCGGTTTGCCTTTCAAGGCAAGTTCAAGTTCGATGCGAGCTGCAGCAAGCCGGCGCTCCTGCAAGGCAATGGCGCCAAGGTAGTAGTGCGCTGGCGTCGCGGTTTCGGGGGCCAGGGCGGCTTCCGTCAGTCGGGGAACAGCAGCGTCATAATCTTTCGCCCGGAAAAGGGCTGCTCCAAGCGCCAGCTTTCCACGCGGGTCCCGCGGTTTCAGCTTCAGGTACTTCTCGAAGTACGGCACGGCCTCGCCTGGGTCGTGCCGGAACGTTGAAGTCGCTCCCATCGCATAGTTGTATTCCGGATTTTCAGGTTCGATCTGCACGGCCTTCTCGAAGGAATTGCGCGCTTCCGCGACGAGGTTAAGGTCTAAACACACCAGCCCAAAGTAGTACTGGATGCCGGCGTTATCGGGCTCAAGATCTCGCGCGTGTGCCAGGTAGCCCAGCGCGCCCTGATAATCCCGCTGTTTGCGCGCCACCCGAGCCAATTCCAGCAACGAACCAACCTTAAGGTTATTCAGTGTGATGGATCTTTCCAGCGCCGCTCGCGCCTCTCCCAGCCTTTCCGTTTTTTCGTAAGCCAAACCCATCACGCGCAGCAGTTCAGGCGACAACGGCTGGCGTTTCTCCAGGCCCGCGAGAAGAGAGATAATTAGGTCGTCGCGTTTTCCTGCTCTCAGTCCCAACAGCGCCTGCTGCGCATCTGGCTCGGAAAAAGTTGGGTCAGAGAGCAGCCGCGCCGCCGCCTCATTGGTCCGTTCACTGCTGCCAAGCGCGGCATAGTCCGCGCAAACGATGGACAATGTCTGCGCGCCTGTTTGGCTTTCTACCGGGAGTCGTGAAATATGGTCGAGTGAATCTTGGTACTTGCCTTGCTCCAGCAGCAGCGCCGCGCTCTGGTAGTTCGCCTCAGCATTCTTGGAGTCGTACATCAACACTCCCAAGTACACCTCGAGCGCCTTCCTTCGTGCCTGTGGATCGATGGTAAGGTTCTCTTGGTAAAGCCGCCCTAAGTTCAGCGCAGCGCCGGTGAATTGCGGCTCCCTCTTCAGAGCCTCGTGGAAGCTCTTTTCCGCTGCGGCGTAGTTGCCTTGTTGTGCCTCGACGATGCCTTGCAAGTTGTCGAGACCGGCGTAGGAAGGATACTGCTTTGTCGCTTCAAGGATTTTGCGGTTCGCCTCTGCCAGATCGTGATCCTGGATCAATTGTTGAATCATCAGGATTTTTTGATCTCTTTCGCTCGTGTGGTCCTGTTTTGGGTAGGCAAGGCCAAAATGCGTAGCGCACAGGAAAACGGTCAGGGCCACAGCGGGAATCGGCCGGCGCAATCGCATAGTCAACCAATATCTGAGCCTGTTTTCAGAGAGGTTCTGAAAGCTTGCTACCACGATTATACGTAAGCGCTTAAATATTTTCTATGGGACCCCTTCGCGTACTGCTTTATACTATCTCGCGTTCTCTGATCTTCTTTGCATGCGTTATTTTGTCAATCTGACGCGCTCAAATCAAGCCGGTCGCAGAGCCGCATTCGCTCGAAGAATCACTATGCCGAGTGTTTGTCCCCAGCCGGTGCAGTTTGCTGCGCCTCCATGGAAGGACCCGCGCCTCGGTATCATTCTTTTGCTGTATCTCTGGACCACTGGGTGGACTCTCGCGCAGGAGAACCTGCCACATTCGTTCGAAGCAAAACTCGCCGTCGGCGTTCAAGCGCTGAAGTCCGGTGATCTTGATTCCGCTCAGGAGGTCTTCTCCGATGCCCTGCGGCAAGGCATCAAACATCCGCTCATCTATCACAACCTGGGGGTCATTGCTCAGCTGCGCGGGAACCACGCCCAAGCGATCACCCGATTTCGGCAAGCTCTTGCGCTTCAGCCGGACTACGGCCCCTCGCGTTTGCTGCTCGGCTCCAGCCTCCTGGCCCTCGGAAAAAACGCCCAAGCTCTGCGTGAACTCAAACGCGCCGTCGTCCTGATGCCCGAACAGGAGCAAGCCCACCTGCAACTGGCGAAAGCCTACGAGGCCACAGACGATTGGATGGCTGCTGTTCAGCAATTCCAAGAACTCATCAAGCTGGCTCCACAAGAACCAGAGTATTCATACCAAATGGGCACGGCCTGGGCAAAGCTCTCTGCGTGGTCCTATGGTCAAATCAGCCGGATCAATCCCCATTCTGCGCGCTCGCAGCAGGCTCTCGGGCAAGAATACGTCCTTCAGGAGAAGTATGATCTAGCCCTCGCTGCCTTCCAGCAGGCGGCGCGCTCAGACCCGAAAATGCCGGAGCTTCACCTGGCCATGGCTCTGATTTTGCTCGAACTGAAAAAATTCGATCAGGCGGTCGCGGAAATCGAACTTGAGTCCAAGTTGGTGCCACAGAGCAAGGCCGCAGCGGACGCAAAGGCAAAGATTCAAGCCGCCATAGCTGCTGCAACGCCTTAGTCGTTGCACGACGCCGCGTATATGACTGCCGAATACTCCAGCCTGCGGTATCGCTGGTTACCTGGAAGCGCCAAGATCGTGCCCACTCAAGGACGTGGCCCGGGGAACACGTCGAGAGCTTGATGAAACATACACATCTAATCATCGCTCTCTCTTTGCTCGCGGGCCTGCCGCCCCTCCTGTCCGCGCAAGACCGCGCCACGCCGCAGGAAAACCCTGGCCTCGGAGGCGTGTCGCCCGATCTGTCTGACCTACAGCTTAGTGACGCCCACCGGCTCGAGCTTGAAGATGCCTTCAAACGGAGAGATTACAAACGTGCCGAGTCCATTCTTGTCGATGAGGCCGAGAGTGATCCAAAGTCAATTCAAACAGCAAGACTACTGGTGCTGGCCGGAGGGATTTTTTTCCTGGACGGTGAATTCAGGAATTCCGTGATCGCCTGGAAAAAGGCAGAAGCGATCGCCCCTTTGGACGAGCGCAGCCGGTTCACGCTGGCGATGGCCTACGTCAAGCTCAACCGGCGCGACTGGGCGCGGCAAGAACTGGAAAAGCTTGCCGTCACCCGGCCTCAAAATCCTCTTTACCACTACTGGCTCGCCCGCCTCGATTACGATGCGCAGAACTATGCCGCCGCCATTACCCGGTTGCAAGAGGTCGTTGGACTGGACCCGGAGATGATGCGAGCCTATGAAACCCTCGGACTCTGCTACGACTATCTGGGCAAATTCGAGGAAGCCGTCAAGAGCTACGACCGCGCTGTCGAGCTGAATCACCTCCAATCCAAGCCCTCCGCTTGGCCTCACGTGGATCGGGCCATTTCGCTCATCTCTCTAAATCGACTGGTCGAAGCAGAGAAAGATCTCCGCGACGCGCTCGCCTACGATGCCCGCCTTCCGCAAGCGCACTATCAACTCGGCCGCGTTTTGGAGATGCGGGGTGCGTACCAGGCAGCGGTTCAGCCGCTCAACCGAGCGATCACCCTGGAACCAACGTACCCCGAGCCCCATTATGTCCTGGGCCGGATTTATCACCGCTTGGGTGAAGACCAGCTCTCCAGGAAGGAAATCGCGCAATTCCAGGCGCTCAAGAAAGCCAGTGAAGCGCTGCCTGCCTCAAATCTTCCTCATCGCTGACTTAGCAGCAGTTCGTCCCTGGCCTAAAAAACAGCGCCCCGGCCGCATAAGCCGGGGCGCTGGTGGGGTGTTTGTTTGGGTCTACCTTTCTAAAACTCCAGCCTGGCGCCGATCTGAATCGTGCGCGGGGAACTGACGTCCCTGTTCCAAGTCCCGAAATTGCTCAGAGAAACGTCGTTGTTGAAGGCAAAACTCGAGCCCTGATTGTTGACGGCTGCCCCAGGGTAGAAGTAGTGTTGATTGAATGCGTTGAAGAATGCAAAACGGAGTTGGAAGTTTCCGCGTTCCCCAATTTTGGTGTTCTTGGTGATCGAGAAGTCCACGTTCTTCCCGCTCGGACCTCTCAGGTTCGAGATCCGCGGGCCTGTCCCCGTGTATCCAAACCCGCCCGGGGCGTCCGGAGCTACTGCTGGATTGTTCCATACGAAGTTAGAAGCTGGTTCGAACGCCGCGGCGTTCAACAGCGGGCCTGCGCCAGGATTGTAACCGGTCGGGCTTTGGAGGAACGGGTCGGTTCCTGAGACTAAGCCCACCAAACAAGCCTGCCGGAATTGCGGCACCACTTGACACGTGCCGGAACGGAACCACATCGGTGTGCCGCTCTGATAATGGAGAATGGGGCTGATTTGCCAGCCGCTCACCAACGCGTTCGCAGCACCGCCGCCGCTGGCGTACTTCTGGCCTTTGCCGAACGGCAAATCGTAGACGAACGCGGCTGAGAGGATGTGCGGTACGTCATCGGACGACACCGATGTGGCTCGCTTCTGTTCAAAGGGCGAAATTACCCCCTGGGTCGCGTTCCACGAACCTCCCAGCTGTTGCGTATTGTCCGAAGCGTTGGACTTCAAATTCGAATAAGTATACGCCACCAGCATGTAGAGTCCGTGTCTGTAGTGCTTCTCAGCCTTCAGTTGGAAAGATTCATAGATGGAATTACCATGGCTCTCATTGAGTCCCTGAAGCGGCCCGCAGAATTGCGGGAATGGAAGCAGGGCCTGAGCCACTGTCGGAGAGCAGGCGCTGGTGGGGCTGCTCAGCTGTTGAACCCATCCGGCATACGGAACGGAGACGCCGTCGATCGTGGTTGGTCCGCCCGCGGTGAACTTGGCATTGAGCTCTGGAGAACATGCGACCGGTTGTGCGGGGTTGGGGCTCGCGATCCCGCAGGCTGCAGTGATGGGAGCCTCGAGAGCCTTGATGTTGGCAGCGAATGGGTTCAAGACATTGACAGGATTCAAGCTGGACGTCAGGCGCGTTCCCTTGTTTCCTACATACGCAACGCTTACGAACACATCCTTAGGTAGCTCGCGCTCGAGGGTCAAGTTCCACTGTTGCGAGTAGGGTCGTTTGTTTGCATCGACTGGCCGGTAGGCGGAACCGTTCCCGTTCGCCTGACTAGGCAGCGCCCCGTTGTCGAAACCGGCGCTTATGAACGGAGGAAGTTGCGCGGGACTGGGGATTCCAGCGTCCAGATAGAACGCTGGATCGGATTGTTGCGTGACAAGGTCCGTGCTCGTGGCGAAATTCTGGTGCAGGTTATATCCGTCGAGCGACATCCCTCCGCCCCAGCCTGGGTAAAACGCTTGGCCGAAGAAGATTCCATAGCCTGCTCTAACCACGGTCTTCTGGTTGAAGGCATAAGCGATACCTAGCCGTGGCGCAAATCCCTTATGCCACGGTTTCTCCGGGTATGCAGCACCGAAGCAGGCTGAAGCGCACCCACCGCTGCTGCCCGCGAACGCCAGGCGGCCCGGGAGACCTCCTGCATCTGGATTGGCGCCGACCAAGTCGATGAACGAAAAGTGGTTATACTTTTCTCGCGACGGCGTGTAGTAGTCCCAACGCACCCCGTAGTTGAATGTCAGCTTCGAAGTGAATTTCCACGAATCGTTCGCGTGAAGCGCCCACACCGTCTGGCGCGGATACCAGGCGCTGACCGTTCGACGATCCACTGAGCCCCCGCTTACTGCTCCGAGTAAGAATCCGGCGACCGGACTTCCGCTGTTTACGCCGGGCAGGCTCGTAGTTGATGCGTCAAAGCCAAACGTCCCTGAGGCGTTGTTCGACTGGTGAATATTCCCTTGCACCGACCGCCATTCCCCGCCGAAGGTAAATGTATGATGGCCACGTACCTTGTTGATGAGGTCATTGAATACCCACGTCGGGCGCACGGTGATATTCGTCGCTGGTGGGCCGTTGCTGTTGGAAATCTGATTGTAACCATTGGAGAACGTAAATGCCGGCAGCGCCAACGTGCTGGCCGCGTTAGCAATCTGGGGAAGCTTACCCACAAAGGCGAGGTTCTCCGAACCATATCCTTCGTTGCGGTTCAAGTATCCAAAAGTGGCGTGGTTTGTCAGTGTGGTCGAGAAAGTATGCTCCCAATTGAAGCGCGCAATCGGCGAATTCTCGGGTCTCGTTGGCGATTCCGTCGCGATGGCCGTGGGTAGCTCTGTAGCCGTGTTAAAGCCCGTGAATTGCCGCCACCAGAAGAAATAGAAGTGATCCTTATCGCCATAGTTATGGTCGATGCGCGTCATGTATACATTGGAGTTGCTGGTCAGCGTATCCGGTACGGGCTTCGAGAGTGTGTAGTTGTTTTGTGCGAGGGTATTGGTCGGCGTCGGCAGTACTGCCATGTAGGCCGCTGCAATCGGACTAATACAAGCCGCTGGTATCACATTCGCGGGGAATTGCTGGCCGGGACCAAACCCTGCCGGGAGCGCATTCTTGCAGGCTGTCGACTGCGGTCCCGCGGCTTGCCCAGCACTAGAGCCAGGCGCAAAATTCCCGGGTGCATAAATCGGGAGTCCCCAGTCCGTGAAATTCCCTCCCCGCTCTGCGACCGAAGGGATCGAAAGAGTAGGAACGTTGGACCCGCCCGCCTGGTGATAAGATTCCCAGTTGAAATAGAAGAAGGAGTGGTGCATCGACGTCCCGTGGTAAAGGTGGGGAAATTGGATTGGACCGCCAACATTTGCCCCAAAGTTGTGCTCATTGTCCGTCGGGCGGCGGTCGCAGCCCGGAGTCGAGCAGGTGGCATTCCAGGGAGCGGCATTCAACGCCTTGTTGCGGCCGTACTCAAACGCCGCGGCGTGATATTGCGTCGTGCCGCCTTTGCTCACCATCGTAATTTGGCCGGACGTAGAAGAACCATACTGTGCGTCATAACTCGACGTTAGGACCTTCACTTCCTGAACCATGTCTGGCGACATCTGGAAGTCTTGGTGGATGGACACCATACCACTCTGACTCATGAAACCTTCCTGCATGGTCGCACCATCCAGAAGGGCCTCGTCCCCAGATTCCTGACCTCCGTTGATACGCGCCTGAAAAGCCTGATTTCCACCTCCGGTCGAGATTCCCGGAAGCAGCAAGGCCAAAGCCGCCGAAGAACGTGGCTTGCCCTCAATAACCAGGGGCAGATCCTTTAGCGTTTCGGGGTCTGCGCCGCCCTGGAGTGTTCCGTTGTCATAGTTGATGAGCGTATTCTGGCCCTCGACGACGACGGTTTCTGCTGTGGTACCCAACTTAAGGGTGGCATCGGCGCGAGCAGACTGATTGATCGTCAGCTGGATTCCTTGCTGGATATACGTTTCGAACCCCTTGCCAACGATCTTCAGGTCGTAGGTGCCGGGCGTCAGATTTCGAAACGTGTATTCCCCTCTTTCGTTCGACGTAGCTCTTGCTTCGAAACCTGTCCCCTTATTAGTTAGTGTTAGCTCGGCGCCGGCCACAAAACCCCCAGACGGATCCAACACCGTTCCGCCGAGCGATGCGTTCCCAATCTGCGCGCCGGCGGGCAGCGCGAACGCCAACAACCCCAGATACAAAACTGCAAAACAGCTCAACACCAAGCGTCCCCGTGGCAATTTTCTTCCAAACATGGATTTCACCTCGTGGTTGGACTTCGTAGCAAGTTCCCCAATACTGCCTACCGGATGGGCCCACCCCCCTACGTAAGCGTTTGACGTAACCGCTTACGTACATCTAATGGTTTTGCATTATTTCTACCGCTTTTTCTCCTGTCAAGCCGGAAATGAACTTTTTTTCTCTGCACTATCGGTTTTCCTTATGGCACCCTCCTTGCGGTGACTGGCCACAAAAAAAAACCAGTCCCCGGCAAAGCCAATCAGCCCTGGGCGGTGCAGGGTTCCAATACCCTGATTTTTCTTCGGAGTTGCGAACGGCTGAAGATCCATACCGCACCCCAGACTGAAACGACTTCTCGATGGCGGCCATCTACAATTTGAATTGCTGCTTTTCGACGGAGGTTAGGAGCAATCACGCAGGAGTGTCAAACCCGAAATTCTAAAGTTTTAGTTCAGGAATACTAAACGAGACTTCCCACGGCTATCCGCAAAGGCGCTCTTCTTGGAAGACTTACGTCAAACGCGGCGCGGCACCCGTTGATTCCCGGATCAGGAGTTCGGTGCCGATTTTGATTTCACGGCCTGAGCGGCCCTCTCCCGAATTGGTATGCAACACAGCTTCAACCGCAGCGGCTCCGATCTCAGCTCGCGGGATCATGATCGTGGTCAGCTGAGGATCTGTCAATCTTGCCAGCCAGATGTCGTCACAGCCGATCACTGAAATATCCTTTGGTACCTGCAATCCCGCTCGTCCCAGTTCGCGCAATGCTCCGATAGCCATCACATCATTGGCGGCGATGATCGCCGTCGGCCTGTTCCTGGATGCCAGGAGTTCTCTGACGGCTTGCTGTCCGCTCTCCAGCTTGAAATCCCCTTCGCAGATCACCGGCTCTGTATGCAAAGACGCTCTGTGCTTCTTCATCGTTCTCAGAAAGGCCTGACGCCTGAAGCGCGCTGACTTAAAATGCTCAGGTCCGCCGATGAACGCAATCTGGCGGTGGCCCAGCTCAAGCAGATGTTCAACTGCCTGATGGACTCCCTTTTCATAATTCACACGAATATTGCTTGTATGTGGTCCCACTTTTCCGATGTCCAAAAAGACCACCGCGATTCGCCGGGACGACAGGCGCTCGATTACGGAAAGATCCATCTCCGTCGTCAGGATCATCACCCCCCGAACTTGCAGTTCGAGCAAGCGCTGCACGTACGGAGCATCGCGCTCCGGCTCGTAATTGGTATTAAGAACAATTACGTCATAGCTCAGTTCGAGGGCTCTTTCCTGAACGGACTTCACAAGGTCCGGAAAAAACGGGTTTGTTATATCGGAGATGATCAAGCCGAGCGTCCGGCTACGGCCAGAAGCCAGACTCCGCGCATGTATGTTTGGTGTGTAGCCCACATTTTCAATCGCGCCCAAAACCCTCCGTTTCGTGTCATCGCTGACGTAGCGCGTCCTGTTGATGACGTGCGAGACCGTGGCGGTTGACACGCCCGACAACTTGGCGACGTCTTTTATTCGAACGTCACTCATGCTCGAGGCTTTTCTTAAAGGTCATCTTAGGGCGCAGAATCGCGAGCGCTGGAGCTGCATTCATCATGTCACTACTAATTTCAACCTTCGGTACCAAGCAAGAAGGAACCCGTATGTTGGGCTCTGGCGCTGCCCCATTTGCGAATTCCCTCACATCACCGCTAAACATCACACAAATCCGCCGCTTGCCGCAGTGAGGTCAAGGGGTCCCGCGCGGGCACGAACTCGTGCGCCACGTAGCCTTGGAAGTTGGCTGCCGCGATTCCACGCATCACTCCATCCCATTGCACTTCCTGCGTACCGTCGAGCTCGTGCCGTCCGGGAACTCCCCCGGTGTGGAAATGACCAAGCCACTGGATGTTCTGCTGGATGGTGCGAACCAGGTCTCCTTCCATGATCTGCATGTGGTAAATGTCATACAGCAGCTTGACGCGCGGCGAGTTCACCGCTTGCACCACTCGTACTCCCCAAGCGGTGTGGTCGCACATGTAATCCTTGTGGTCGACCTTGCTGTTGAGGAGTTCGAGGCAGATACTGACGCCGTGGTCCTCGGCAATCTTTTTCACGCGGTTGAGCCCTGCGATGGTGTTTTTGGCGCCTTCTTCGTCGGACATGCCCGCGCGGTTTCCGGAGAACGTAATCACGTTCGGCACGCCGGCCTTGGCCGCCAGTGGGATGTATTTGCGAAAACCTTCCTCGATCTTTGCGTGGTTTTCGACGCGGTTCATGGCGCTGGCAATCTCGCCTCCGTCGGCATAGCCCATACTGCAAACCAAGCCATGCCTCGCGGGCACTTCGTATTCATCCGGCTTCAGCAGATCGACGCCCTTCAA
>Ga0207144_1135_pt1 | contig 13212 bp, 19 predicted proteins | sample Alteio_BWMinHeat_FD_153583 | JGI IMG/M metagenome (GOLD analysis project Ga0207144, IMG submission 153583) | Enriched cells from forest soil in Barre Woods Harvard Forest LTER site, Petersham, Massachusetts, United States -... | ecosystem: Environmental > Terrestrial > Soil > Temperate forest >...
CCCATATCGCGCAGGTAGCTGTCGAAGCGTGACTGGTTCTCGGCTGCATACGACTGTGCCTTCGGAAAGCGAAGGATAATGTCATCGTCGACGGCCATGCCGTGATAGAGCATGTCGTGGTAGCGGGCAGGGAAGGCAGGCGTGCTGGTAGTAAGGAGTGTGTCGGCAATCTTCTTGTAGTCGAACTCGTAGGTGTCAATTGCGGTCGGTGTCCACGTAAAGGTGATGCCGTTGTTGGGTAGGTCGAGGTAGGCGAAGCCGGTCTGATTGAGGTACTGGCGACGGTCGCTCCAGTTAATGATTTGGACCGGCGTGTAGTTTGACGTGATAAAAATGACTTTCGGCGCCGCGTTGTTCTCCACGGAAACGCTGTTGTCGGTAGCCTGATTGTTTTCAACGAAGTACTCAAAGTCTGCCGGAAGCGCCATGTGGGGTGCAGTCAGCGCGAAGCTGCCGGTCGCCGGTTTTTTTGCAAACTCCCACGGCCGGTGCATCCAGACCTTGTTGTAGACCTTTTGGAGAAGGTCGAGCTCCTGCGTCGAAGAGAGCTCTGTTGCGTCATCAACATACTCTTCAAACTTAGCGATGATGTCAGATGCAAGCATGGTGTTAATTCGCCCATCTCAACGCCCGAAGGCGCTGAGGGAGAGAACTAAATCGCTACTTGCGAGTACCAGACATAGACCTTGCACGAACCGGCTGCCGTACCAGGGTTGGTGATGGCAGAGGCTGTGACGAGGTTTATCGAGGTAGCCGTAGTTATCGGGAATGCGACTGTTGAGAGCGGAACGAACTCCTGGATGATGCTCGAAGCATTTTGCCAGAGAGTCGTCGTAGCAATGAGACCGGTGAGGGCTGCACCGCCGCCTCCAATGTTGAAGGTGGTATTGCCGCCGCCCGTGAAGGCTGCGGTTGCGAAGGTGTAGGACACAATCGCGCGGTGCAAGATGTTGACGAAGCCGGTCGGCGCGGCCGGTACAACAATCAAACCTTGAGCATGACTGAGTGTACCTGCGGTAGTCAGAATCATCTGAGCCGCGGTCTGCGTGACGACTGCCAATTGCACCACTTGCGGGTCGGTATTGTTGGAGGTCGCAAGGCGAGTCCATACCGGTACCGCTACAGTGCCGCTGTTGGTGTAGCAAATGCCCGTCGACTTGTCGGTAAGGGTAGCTCCTATCGCAAAGGTGCTCGCGGTAGTCGGAATACCGGCACCGATGTTGTCAATAAAGCCATCTACCAGAAGATTTTGCTGGTCCTCTAAAACACTGACGATGGTTGTGCCTGAGATTGAGCGCATGGTTGGTTTGGTAAGGCGGGTAATGTTCTAAAGCACTCGTCGCTCCCTCCCGAGAGAGGGAGAGCGAATGCTCTAGGTGAGCGTTAGGCCGCAATCCACACGTCGAGGAACTTCTTCGCACCGTCCGCGAAGGTTTTGATGCCTGCGAGGTAGGAGCTGAAGACGTTGGTCCCGCGGCGGTCTGGCGTGGTGCGCATGTCGACGGACGAGAGGTCCTGTACGACAAGGTCGATTGCACCCTTCTTACCGAAGTAAGCGTGGATGTAGTTCTTGTTCCACGTTGCGTTCGCACAGGTCTGCGAAACGATTAGGCGGCCCGAACCGACCCCGGTAAGAGTCGAAGCGTGCGCAGAAGCAACTGAGGTGAGACCGAGCGCATCGGTGATAGTGAGCTGGTCTGCTGAAGCTAGCGCAACGCCTTGCGCGGTGGTGGTGCCCGGCGCGTTGATGAGTGCGGTTAGGTTCGTCTGCGACGCTGCCTCATTGGCGCCGATCAAGACCTGGCCTGCGGTAGCGCCGAGGGTGGTCTTGAAGGTGAATACAACACCGTTGATCGTTACCGTCTCGCCGTCAGAGAAGGTGCCAGTCGAAGTAAGTGCGGCGGTCGACTTGAGCTTCTCCGAAACGTACACCTGGGCGTTGCTGATATCGCCCGTGTATCCGTTTTTGAAGACGGAACCCGCGAGGTCGATGTTTTTACCCAAGAGGTATTGCACAACGTCGGACGCGCCGAAGCTGTCGATGACCAGCACCATGTTGGTCATAATCTCCTGGTTGGCGCCACGGCGCAGCTTCGCGGGCATGCGCGACACCATCTGCGGCACGGTAGTGCTTGAGAGGGTGATAGGCGTACCGGTCGAAGCAAGCGTAGTGAGGTCGCCATTGTCGAACGTCTGGAAGGCGTTGGTAACCTCGTTAAACACACGGCCGTCGAGGTCGAGCGCAACTTTGATGGCTACCTGACCACCGATGACTTCGCCCGGGTTGAGCGGGCCGGTCTGCGTCACTTCGCCGTCTGAGATGTGGAAGACAGCTTCCTTCTCAAGATTGACGGTGAGCAGCTCGTTGCTGTCGGTGACGGTGTCGATAGTCGACGCAGCACCACGGGTGACCGTGCGAACGCGAACGCCGGAGATGTCGTAGCTGAAGCGCTCAACCGACCCCCCGAACCGGAGATCTGACTTGAAGCGCGTGTTCGCTATCTTCTTGGCGACGAGGACTTTTTGGAACACCTCCTCGTAGGCGTTATCGAACGCTACTTTGTAATTTGTAAGCGACATGAAGGGACAAAATTACGAACTTAATATCCCCGTTCGTTCTACAGTGAGGAAGATAGTCGCTCCGTCAAACCCTCGTTGTATTCCTTCTTGGTGTCCGGATTGGAGAGTATCTCGGTGAGATATTTCTGGTCCTTGGATGCACGGTCGAAGTCTACTTTGTCGGGTGACTTGCCTCCTCGGTGCGTGGTGGTTTCGAGAGTCCGCTTCCCCGCCGGGAGAGCTTTCCCATACGTCTCTTCGATTAGTTGAGTGAAAGTTTTGTTCTGGTTGGAAGGGTCGAGCGAGAGGGCCTTAATAACATCCCGGTTCACGATATCCGCGTACTCGGGCATATCGACCATTGCCTTGTCGAAGTGCTGCGTGAAAACCTTTTCAATTTTCGCCGCGCGCTCCTTCTCTTCAAGAGGCTTGAGCCGACCGGCAAGCCGTTCCTCAGCATCTTTGTCGGCCTCCTTGCGGATTGCCGCCGCGAGCTTATTGAGAAACTTCTTGTCGACGCCGAACTCCTCACCAATTGACTCGATGTCCGCGTTGACTTCCTCTTTCGAGGCGCCCGCTTCAATCTTGCGCTGAAGGTCCGCTAGAGCTTTTTTTGTCTCCTTGTTCTCTTTCTTTAACTCAAGAAATGCAGCTTCAGGAACGGTCTTGCCTTCGCCATCCTTCTTCTCCTTCGGGTCCAGAACCTCACCGATGGTGGTTTCTTTTTTAGCGGCTGCTTCTGCTGCGGCCTTTGCTTCGGCGTCTGCTTTGGCTTTCGCCTCCGCGTCTGCCTTCTCCTTAGCTGCGGCTTCCGCTGCCTGCTTTTCTTTTTCGTCCATCGTAAAACGTTGTTATCGGTGTCGCCCACCGCGTCTTTTTCTCCTTTCGGACCAGCTTACGAGACTGGAAAAAGATTTAGGTCTTCCGACCCCCGTTGAATTAAATGTACCACGCGTACCGGACGGGGCCGGTTATCCACCTGTGGATTACGAGGTGCCGACGAGCCACCAACGAACGGGGATGTTGGTGGCCAGCGGCACACCGCAATTAGCCGGTGAGCTCCTTGAGCGCGTCTTCCGCCATCTTAAGATTCTGAGGAGCACGGTTGAGTGTGCGGGCAAGCTGTATGCTGGCCTCCAGCGTCGCGCACAGGGCGCGTAGCTCAATCTCAGGGAGCGTTTTGTAGCCAGACACCAAGTTGTTCACTGCGCTCGCTATATCGCGGTTTAAGGCCTTTAGGAGGACTTCGCCACCCTCGCTGTTGGTGACGGCCGCAAGCGCCGCGTAGGTATCCGTGTCCTCGGCGACGGCCTGCACGTCGGAGCGTTCCGCCAACGCGGGGTTCTTCTTATGCAACAGCGCCAGACGTGTTTTCTTGGCCATGTTCGTCAGGGTTAGGAGTAATGGCGGTCGGCACGAACCCGAGCGTCTTCATGGCGTCGGCCACCATCTTGTCGTTCTCGACGATAGCCGCATCGGCCTGGATAAGCTTCGGCTCTGCGTCTTTGAGGTACGCCTGGGCCTCTTTGTAGAGGTACGCGGCGGTGAGGAGCACGCCAGACATATCCTTCACTTCCGGATAGTGCTGCTCGATGTTGGTTATCTCAGCTTTGCGGATAGCGATGTTGCTTTCGAGCTCCACCTTAGTCTTCTTGTTGCGGTCCTGCATCGCTTCGACCTCAGCAAGTGTGAAGGTAGCAGTGATACCTCCCTTCTCGATGACCGCCTGTTTGTAGTCGTCGTTAGGCTCTACGACTTTATAACTGAACTCCGGCATTGGGTTGTGGTGCGGGATTAGCGTTTAAAGGACCAGCAGGCGCCCCGCCGCCCGCTGGTGTTGAAGTTGGTGCGACCGGCTTCGCTGCCGGTGCCGCTGGAATGCCCATCGCACTGACTTTGGCCTGCATCTCGCGGACGGTGTTCCGCATGATGATGGGCTCAAGCTCAGTTAGATACGTTGCGATGCGCATAAACTGCTCGTGCGTCATGTCGTCTTCGTGGTTGTTGAGATAGTCGACGACGTGCTGCTTGTAGGCGATGTTGGCGGCCTTGTTGGGTTTCACCTCCTTGCCTTCAAGCAATCCCTCGATGTCGAGCTCTGCCTCGCTGATGATTTCAGCATTGCCGTACTCGGAGGTGTCGAGGAGCTGCTTAATCTCGTCCTCGGTGAAGCCCGCGACTTTCGCCTGTGTCTCAAACGACTTTTTGGGGTTTAGGAGCCCCTGAAACTGCGGGTTGGGACTATTCATTATCGTGTCGAGAAATGTGAGTTTATTCTTTTGGTCTTGTGTCGACGCCTGCTCTTCAGCGTCAGAAGCCTCAACCATTACGCCGAACCTGTCGCCGCGGTGGAAGATATCGCGCTTGGTGATTTCCTCAGTCTCGATGCCGTCCGGGCCAATGAGGTCAACCGCAACCTTCTTGGAGAGGTGGTCGCGCACGCCTATCTCGTAGAGCCGGGCAAAACGCTTGTAACCAAATGAGTAGGACTTATTGAGCAAACCAAAACGGTCTGCCGCGGCTGCTTGATTGCCTTCGTAAATGCCAACCTTGGCGTCAACCTTCTCTTGGCCTTCGGTTCCTGCGTTGACGCCGGTTTGTTTCTGCTGAATGCCTTCTAGTATGTTGAACACCTCAATGGGGCCATCGATCGGCGGGGGACGGACGACTTGAAGTGCCTTACTTACGTCAATGCCTTGCTTGACCTTAATGTAACCGTCGCGCCGGTACTTGAGCTCGGCTAAGTTCTCGATAGCACCAACGTCAACCACCTTCTGCGGCTTGTTTATCTGCTCGGCGTTGTCGAGCATCTGATTGATGGATACCGCCTGCGCCATAAACAGCTCGCGCACATAGTCGCACGGGGAGGGCGTCCAAAACTCCGAGAGGTCAGGACAAGTGGCGTAGGTCCAGACCGGCCATGCACCAAGCGGAAACTCCTCCGTCGGGGTGAACATGTCGTCGAGGCATTCGACACGGATGGCAGTCGCGCCTTTCTCAGTGAGGAGGAGGTAGTAGCGCTCGCCCTCGTAGGTAGTGAGCCACTCCCAGAACTTGTACTTGTCGGTGGTGCTCTCCGACTCTTTCTGGGTGCGCGTGATATTGGTGTCGAGTGCGCGATTGCGCTTGTTAATCTCCTCCGTGCTTGTCTCGGCTGCGTTACCAACAGCATCCTCGCCAATGAGGTTCTCAACCTCAGACCGAATGTAAAGTTTGTCTTTTACACCCTGCTTTAGTTCTTTCTTGTCCTTCACAACACCGTACCGGCCCATGTAGCGGGCCTTTTCGATGTCGAGTCCGCCCCCGCTCGGGTCAATGAGGAAGTCGTACACGTCAACATTATCGAGGTGCGGCTGATAGCCGTTGATGCTGTCGGCGGAATACCAGTAGATGGCGCGGCCGTAGATACCGGCCTGTTTCTTACCCGCAATATCTTTGATGTCCCAATCGTCGCGGTCCTGGTCGACCTTGCGGAGCGCATTGAGGCGCGCAACACGCTTGAGCTGGCTCTCTTTGCGCTTGGTGAACTTGAACGTCAGCGGATTGTCAATTTTGGAGAGCCAGGTGTGCACGAACTCCTGCATCCGGCCCAAGTCGACGTTGGCGCGGCTCTCCTGCGAGGCAACCTTCTTGCCGTAGTAGAGGTCTTCGTTCTTCTGCCAGTTGGAGACCTTCCCCTGCTTATAGCGACGCGCGAAAATCAGCTCCTCAAGTGCTTGAGCAACAATTTTGTCGCGCTTTGTCTTCGCTATAGCCATGCAGTAAATGCGAACAAGCTACTGTGCGTGGTTGACACCGCACGGGCACTTGACGGTACCGACCACCGGCACAATCACCTCGGCGCCGCATGTGCAGATGCGAGCTGTCGGCTCGGTAGGTAGGGCAGGAACTTCAAGGGGTGCTTCGACCGTAGGAGCCACTTCGGGCTCTACTTGCGGTGCAACTTCCTCGACGGGAGCTACTTCGGGAGCGGAAACCTCTGTAGCAACCTCAACCGGAGCCACTTCGGGCTTCTCATTGTCTTCGGGCATAAAAGATTTTAGATAATCGACTAATTTCACACGCAAATTGTAACACGCGGTAGAAACGTCCAGCTCCGAGGAGGGGACAACATGGCAATGCCGAAGGAGTATCGGACGGCGAAGGTCATTGAAGTCGAGGCGGCCCTCGCAAAAATGACCTCAGAACAGAAGGCGGCTCTGCCATCGCTCGTGGGCGGGGACTATCGACTTATCGGGAAGATCGTACAGAATTTCTGCTTCGTCGACCTTCACCTTCGGCGCGCGCTTGCAGTATTTCATGAAGCAAAGCTGATACCCGAGCCTCACGCCAAGGGGTATCCAGATTACCAAGACACAAATCTAACAACTGTGTTGGCGGATACGCTCAAGGCGCTAAAGCCGCCGCCTGCGGACTTAGAGACAGTGCTGACGTTCTTGGAAGCGATCTTAAAAATGCGCGGTTATCGCAACCTCGTCAGTCACACCGCGGGGAAGCGGTTTCCGAATGCTGACGTACTGGTATTCGCAGGTAAGAACGAACGAGACGCGCAAAAGGCGATGGGGCACGGCCTGGACGGTCATCGAATTCAGTTTTCCGTATTGGGGCGTTCTGAACTAGAGGACATGTTAACTGGGTTGGCGTCGGCGGAGAATTACTTTGGGGTCAAAAAAATACCTCAGTGGACCAAGGACTATCTGAAGCCGTTACAGGCCAATGTCGCTGTATAGCGGCTCGGGTTCGATGTACTCTTCCTCGGTGATCTTCGGCGCCGGTTGCATCATCATGATGGGATAGCGCAGCGCGTCGAGTGCATCCTCGCCCTCATCCTCCGGCTCGTCTCGGCCTTCCTTGTAGCCGTGAGTCTCAAACTCGGCGATGAGGTTCTTGCATGACTTGTTGATATGCAGCTTGTTGGCCTTCAATAGCTCTCGCACCTTGTCGATGCCGTTCTTCTCGCTGTCCTTGCCTTTGACTACCGGTCGGACATTCACGCCGCGGCGCCGCAGTTCTTCGTTGGCGTTCGCGCTCTCTGGATCAGGGTAATAGGCGTTGGCGTTGAGTGCCGCCGCGTACTCGGCCACCTCAGCGTCGGTGCGGCCACGCTCCACAAACTCGCTATCAACCCAGATGGCGTCTGAACGGTCGCGCTTGAGGAGCAACACGGCGGCCGGGTGTACGAAGCCCCAGTCGATGCCTACGACGTTCTCAACGAAGGCTGTACCGTCTGGGAGGGTGCTGTAGACGTGCTTGGCGCGGTCAAACTCCTTGTAGACCAGGCCCTCCGCTTTCCTGAAATCGGCGAGGTACTCTTGTTCAAAGTTGGAGTCGCCTTTTGCAGCGTCTATCTCCTCGCGCTTGATGTGCGGGTTGTCATAGCTGGTGTAGTGAAATGATTTGTAGGCCGCATTCTCTTCCTGAAGGTTGTAGAGGTCATAAAAGTGATTGAAGCCCTTCGGCGTCGAGATGAAGAGCGCTTCGCCTTCGGTGTCGGTAAGGGTAGGGCGCAACACCTCACGCCAGTTGAGCCAAAAGTTGCGCATGCTCGCCACTTCATCGAGCACAAGGAAGTCGAACGACTGGCCGCGTAGTGTCTCAACTGCTTCCCAACCGCGTAGAACGATAAGGCTCTCGCCGCCATCGACGGTGCGGACGCGTATCTCGAGCCTGGATTCGTTGATGTAGGTGGCAGCGGGCCGGAGCTCTCGCTTGAGCTGCTCCCACGCAATGTCGCGCGCCTGTTGGACGGTCGGCGCGATGTAGGCGATGCGGGATGGCTTCCCTATCGCCTTTCCCTTTATCTCTTCGATGGAGAGAGAGGTCTTACCGAACCGTCGACCGCAGTTAAGAACCCTGAATCGGTGCGTGTCGCCCGCTATGACGTTTTGCGCAGGCGTTAAAATCACAAATCATTGGAGGCCGTTCTTCTTTGCTACGGCTTCAGAAATTTGAATGGCGATCGGTGCGCCGTCAGGTCCGCCAACTTCGAGCGCTTGTGTCGCCTTGCCAAATAGATGGTCCCCCATCCATTGCATCAGGCGAGCGTCCTCTTTGTAATTGTCGAGGAGGAAGTCAAGAAATTCCTGAATGAAATGCTCTTCGTCTTTGTGGTCGTCCTTCCCCTTCTTCTTGAGCATCTCAATCAAGTCGAAGGTCTTGCTACCCTTCGGGCGGCCACCTGGATTGCCTGATTGTCCTTTTTGAAACGCCATTGTTGTTGGTTGTTCTCAGTGTACCACGGGCTGTCCACACCCGTGAAAAGATGTGCACGCTAAGTAATTGAAGTAAAAACACAAACGCCCTTCGTTTCCACCGCTGATGCAGAAATACAGGCTCAGTACGTTGCAAAGCCTCGGCAAATCAGGCACTCATCTTTCTGTCCACACGGAGCGCAAACCAACAGAGAGACCAGTTTGGTCTCAATGGAGGACTCCGTCATGGGCGCTACACTTTCCTTCACAATGCAGTTGGGCGGTTGGGGCGCCATCATCTTCGCCGCACTCGGCGGAATGGCCCTCCTGTGGCTCGTGCAACGGCTTACAAACCGAGCGCCTGTACATCATCAATCGAGCGCACCACATGATAGCGGCCACCATGCGCCTCGCATCCAACCTGAAATTCCTTCTGGTCAGGTGACAACCGACCGTCCGCTCGCTTTACCTCCAATCCGACGAACTGAGCCTGATGGATGAGTATGATGTCAGGCACACCCCGTTTGCTGTGCTTGGGCATGCGCCGGAAGGCCCAACCGTCGGCGGATTTTTGTACAGCGGGAGTGGTGTTTTGGCGCCAAAAGAAATAGTGGCGAGCAGCTAGGTACTCGCAAATGGCTGAAACGATTTGGCTTTCAGTCTCTTGCACATGCTCAATTGTAACTCACAGTCGTAGCCCCCACATTTAGGTCGCCGTTGAAGCAACATGACGAGGTTTTCTGATGCCAACGCTGATTGAAGCTACTGACGGAAGCGACCTCAGCTCTCCTATCGTTCTGGGAGTGAAGCGCGGGGATGACGGAAATATCTACGGACGCATTATCGCGACCGCTTTACCAACGATGTACTCAACCTTTCCTGAGGACCCGCCGATCAAGGAGGCGGTGACAAAGGCGATAGCGCTGGCCAATTCCCACGGCATTACAATCATCAAGGTATTGGACGAAGAACATCTGTGGGATGAAAGCTGGGGTCATCTCTACAAAGAATAAGACCCCGCGCTAGGCGGGGTCATGCTGCTTCCTCCATTCGTTCGGAGAACCTGCGCAAGTAGTCGGCGGCTTGAGAAGCCTTACTCGCCGCGGTGAAAATGGCGCGGTTATCCTCCTTGAGTAGCTCAAGCCAGTTTGCCAGGTACTCAGCGTGCCTGAGCTGGCCCTCAACGCCGAGGTGAGCGCAGAGGAACGCCGCGCCAAGCTCTGCTACCAACTCCTCAGCGGCATACGCCTTGGTGCCGAACCGGTTCTTGAGGTCGCGCTTGAGCCGCTTTTCGTGGCCGGACCAATGCACCGTTTCGTGCAAGGCCGTCGCGAGGTAGTGCTCGTAGCTCTCGAACGCGGTCGTGTCCGGCAGTCGAATGTAGTCGTCGGCTGGGCGGTAGTACGCTCGATCGCCTCCGTGTCGGATGTCGGCGCCGGTCGAGGTGATGAAGCGGGTAGCCTGGTCGTCACGCTCCTTCTGCGGGAGCACTGGTGCCGCGGCCGGTGTCTCAATCCCCTCCATCTGAGCGATGTTGAAGACGGAAAAGCTCTTGAGATACCCAATCCGCTTCTCTTCCTCGCCTTCGCCGACGGTGAGCTTGCTCGTGAACACCACGCGGGTGCTCTTCTCGCCGCCCTTGACCTGGGCGCCGATGTCTTGCGCTTGCTTGTAGGTGAGCCACAGCGACGACGGCCAATCGTGCCGTATCTGCGCGTCCCAGAGGATGCAGATGTTGATACCGTTGTACTGGCGCTTTGTCGCATAGTTGCGCGGCATGATGCTGCCGCCCTTGACGGTCCACGGCCGTGTCCAGCTCGCAACGCCTTTCTCAAGGTCTGCGATGATGGTGGCCGTCACGCGCTCGTAGAGGTCACTCATCTGCATGAGCGGCCTCCAAGTCCTCGCTTATCTCCGGTGAGCACGACGTATCGCAGGCAGGGCAGCGGTCATCGCACGTGCATGACCACTCGTCGTACCAAGTGACGCCGCAAGGGCATCGGTAGAAGTTTCTGAAAAGAGCCATGCGCTCCTCCGGTCTATCGACGTGCGGAATGCGCGCCGAACAGAACGGACGAGCTCTGCGGATATTGTACCGCGCCAAAAGAAAGGCCCCGAGCATGGGGCCTACCACTCCTCACCTAAGAGAAGCGTCAGTACGCGCGTGGTCTTCTCCGGGTCGGCTGGATCTTCGGAGCCGTACTCAAGGCTTTTGTCGTACGTGTCGATTTTCCAGAAGAACCGGCGATTGCAGAGCTCGAAGGCGCCGAAGTCGTGCTCGCCGTGCGGGTCGTTGTCCTTGGTGAAGTTGTGATACTGCGCCATAAACTGAAGCGCAGCCGCCTTTACCATGTCGGGGAGCTCGGCCACACCGTGGGAGAGCATCACCTTGCCGCCCTTGAAGTAGCGGCGTAGCTCGTCGTTGAGCTCGCGTATTTTGATGAGCTTGTCTGCTTCGAGAATATCCATGCGGACACCTCCATGTGCTGTCCGCTCCTAATGATACCGTGCGTGAAAAATATCTAAGGTTGCTATGGGGATTGTTGGGTTGCCACGTTCGCTATGACGAACGCTGCGCAGACTCGCTTTCCGCAATTTATTTTTTATCTTCGGCGGATGTTTTATCGCTGGCGCACCATCAAAGGCCGCCGCTACCTCTACGCGGAGGAGCGTTGGCGTGAGGGCAAGAAGGTGAAATCACGTAGCAGGATTGTTAGGCTGGCCCTGCAAGCGTCGTTCGATGTGGGCGGCGATCTTGGTGTTGCGGCTGCACTACCATTCATGATTGCGCATGACCTGGTGAGCGGCAATCGTGTTAAGGCGATGAGCGAGGTCGGGCCTGCGAGTCACGTCGAGCTGAGCGCAATGGCGCGGGCCGCACAGGCCCAAGCGCTGTACGACCGCTTCGGCATGTATCGAGACCCTAAGTGGAACGGCTTGCCGATAGAGAAAGGCCACGCTCGCCAGAATATTTCCTACGCCGTGCGCGACCCGGTGAACCAGCCGGGCCGGTGGGCAGAGTTGCAAGGCCGTTACGGGCACATGAAGGCTGAAGCGGCAAAGTCATTGCACACACCGGAGGACAGAGCGGCGCGTAGCGCGGCACAAGATAAGGCCTACGCGGTTGAAGACGCTTCGCGTATCTCCGGAGGAGGGGACAAGCAAGCAGAAAGCGCGCCCGATAAGGACGCGCCTGATGCTGAGGGGGAGTGCGACGCTTAGGGCTGTTGAAGCATTCGCAGTCGCTTGTACTTCTGCTCGGTCGCATGGCCATCCCACGAACGCAGATGATTATAACCGAGATGGTCGAAATGGGGAATGTCGCTGTCGTGGATGTGCCAAGAGAGCTGATAATACCATTTACCGTCGTCTAGCTGGATGTGCGTATCCTTGTACGGTTGTGGTTCGCCTGCCGGTATGTAGACATAGACGATGGTGCGCCATTGAGGGTCCCAGTCCTTATCCTTCTCGTCATGCTTGTCGAGGAACGACGGATAAATTTTCGAAAACGCAGCGACGAGTTGATTGCGCTCCCAATAAGCCAAGTCTTTATCTTCAAATTTCATTTCTCCTTTCGTTAATTGCTAATGGTCGGCACATACCCCGCCGCCTCAAGTTCCCTCGCTAACTCCTCGTATCCGGCTAGTCGCGCTTGTCGCTTGATGAGTATGCGCTGGCGTATCGTGGTCGCTGAGAAGAAGTCGTAGCGCAGTCTCGTTTCGGGTGTGAGGTTAATTTGAGTTTCCATGCCTACGCTGCGGACAAGTCGCTGATAATTCCCCTGCGCTTTGCTACCCCCGCCAACGCCGCCTTCCTCGCACGTTCGCTGCGCTGCTTCTTGGTCATGTTGTTGGCGCTCGTTTCTCCTCCCCGGCTCCATGCCCGTTTGAGGGCCTTCAGTTGCTTGGGGGTCATTGCAGCAATTCGTAGAGGAACGCCACACACTCGTCGCTCTGCTCGGTGAGGTCGTCTTTGCGTAGGTTCCATTCGCACACGACCGTTACAAATCCGACATTGCCCGCACTTTCGGCCTGCCCTCTTACAATGTTGCGATGGTCGCGTGGCTTGAGGTGAGGCACAGCCAACAGCACATCAGCGAGACGAATAGGACGGCCATGCACTTCACGAAGGCTCACCGTCGTTTGTTCTTTAATGCCCTGGCCCGAATCCAAGTCGAGTGTTCGGATGCTATTCCCATGAGCGGCATAAATACGCACTCGATGCCCAGCTTTGTTGGTAACTTCGCAACCAAATTTAAGAGCGACAATCTCCGGATTGGCTTCAACACATTCCTGACGAATGAAGGCTAGTTGTTGTTCTCTCATGCTAGTTGAAATTAAACGGACTAAAGTCGATGCCGTAGCTACTCAGCGACCAAGTGAGTAGACCGGCGACAAACAGAACGGCGAACATTGCTACTGCGACTAGGAAGATTTTGGCGACGGTCATTTTATTGTGGGTT
>Ga0207144_1139_pt2 | contig 13203 bp, 14 predicted proteins | sample Alteio_BWMinHeat_FD_153583 | JGI IMG/M metagenome (GOLD analysis project Ga0207144, IMG submission 153583) | Enriched cells from forest soil in Barre Woods Harvard Forest LTER site, Petersham, Massachusetts, United States -... | ecosystem: Environmental > Terrestrial > Soil > Temperate forest >...
GTGAATATAGTCCTGGTATTTCTACCTACTTTTACGTTCTGCTAATATAATCGGGTTTTCCATTAATCCAGGTGAAATAGAAAAGTATTTGAATGCTGACACAAGCACCTTGGGAAAAGGTGCTTTTGATTTTACAACAAAGTTATTTGGCGGATTTTTATCAATCATTACTGTTTTTATCGTTAGTTTTTATCTCCTTTTTTACTATGATTCATTCAAAAAATTTGTAGCAAGTTTTTTCCAAAAGGATCGGCAAGAGTTTATTCTTAAGGTAATTGATCAAGTAAATGAAAAGCTTGGAGCGTGGCTTCAGGGACAAATTGTTCTTAGTCTTTTCATAGCTCTTATGTCATGGATTGCTCTATCAATACTAAGGATTCCATTTGCACTACCACTTGCCCTCTTGGCTGGGATGCTTGAAATTGTTCCAACTCTTGGCCCAACGCTATCAGCAATTCCAGCTGTTGTTGTTGCATTAACTGTCTCACCCGCTACGGCATTAACTGTGGCTGCGGTATATTTTTTCATTCAATTTCTTGAGGGACATTTACTTGTCCCTAAAATCATGCAAAGAGCAGTTGGCCTAAATCCAGTTGTGATAATTCTTGGAGTAATGATAGGAGCAAATCTTATGGGAATTGCTGGTGCATTATTGGCAATACCATTTATCTCTTTTATAATTGTAATTTTCAATAGCCTAGATCTAGGATAGTTTATTTTTTGGCAACAACTAGAGTCCAGGGGAGGGGAGTCTCAATGGTAACAATCTCAAGAACAGGAGAAACAAATTTTTTAAATGCCTTATCGCTCCAATGCTGAATGTGTTCGGGATGATTTCCCAAATGTTTAATATTTAATCCGCGAAAAATCCTCTGAAGCGTAAATAATGGCTCGTTAGGAACAGACAGTAATACATATTTTTTTGACACTCTTTTTAGTTCATCTAGTGCTTTATCAGGCTTTTCCAAATGCTCCAAAACTTCCATGCATAAAACTAAATCAAAAGAATTATCTTTATAAGGAAGATTATAGATATCTCCCTTTTTTATTTTAAGAGAGGGATTAACTTTTTTACCAAGTTCTATGGCTTTATCAAAATTATCAACTCCACTTAGTGTCTTTCCGATCTTTTCCTCTTGCAATCTTGTTAACGTAAAGCCTTCACCGCAACCAACATCAAGGATTGTAGAGGGGTTAATTTTTTTTACTTCGCGGATCATGACTGTATAAAAATTCTTAAGAAAAAACCGCGAAATTGGGCTTTTTACGTTGTGCTTTTCATAATTTGTTGTAGTTTTCATAGACTTTGAGTAAGAAACGAAAATTATTTCGAACTTTTTCTTCCAGAGTTAATAGCTAATGTTAGCAGGTTAGACTATCAAATTAGCCCGTTATATCAATACATTTTCAGCTTTGAGACAGTGAGTGTCTCCTCTGGAGCGGGTGAAGGGAATCGAACCCTCGTATCAACTTTGGAAAAGTTGTGTTCTACCATTGAACTACACCCGCAAAACAAATCTAAGTATAACAAAAAATATCACTTACCTCAAGGAAAAACTAAGAAGCTATAAGCAAATTGACTTTTGCGCATAAATTATGCTATAATACATTTAGTTTTGAGGCAATAAATCTGCTTAATTTTGATTTTATATTTTTAGAAAGATAAAGATACTTCATATATAGTTTTTAACCCGTATCTTTTACTCTAAACATTTAGTAGTTACTATTTAAGCAGTTTTATTTCCTCAATTAATTTTATAAACAAATTTATGACCAACAAATACACAAACCCTTGTACGCGTTGCGGTAAGGAGAGAATTCAATCCAAAAAGTGGAAAGAAAAGACGGTCACTTTTTCTGGTACTACAATTGTTGTTACTCGTACCCAAAATATTTGCCCTGACCCAGACTGTCAAAAAATTGTAGACAAAGAGCTTAGAGCTCAAAAAGCCAAAAGAGACAAGATAAAAAGCGATCGAGAAGAGAGAGTTGCTGAAAATCTAGCAAAAAAAGCTGATATCAAAAAAGCCCACCTCCTCAAAACCGCATAATCTTTTCTAGTTGAATAAAGATTCCCTTTTAAGTTAAAATAACATATACTTATGCCGCGGTGGTGGAATGGCAGACACAGGGGCCTTAAGAGCCCCCGTCAGCAATGGCGTGAGAGTTCGACTCTCTCCCGCGGCACTTGATTAAATTTTAAGAATAGCGGGGAGTAGCTCAGTTGGCTAGAGCGCGCGCTTTGGGAGCGTGAGGTCGGAGGTTCAAGTCCTCTCTCCCCGACCATCTACAGAACATTTATTTTGTGCTTAAGTGGTGAGAATTGGTTGAGGATCTAGCTCTTCTGCATATGTCAAAAGTAAAAGCTCTACTCCATAGCGGCACATTGGCTGTGTCAAAACATCATACACAAAATCTGTTAATTCTGGCTTGTCTTTAAAACGATCCCTGAAGGCTGTTTCTAATTTTGATTGCTTAGGATCAGTTGTTTTACTACCTGCAAGAGCATCTTTAATTATGTTTTTAGATTCATCATCGGGTTTTAGAGGGATGGGTTGACCGTCTCTAGCATACCGTAATATCCGATGAGCTAAAGAAACTCCAAGAGTAAATTTCTTGGCTTCGTCTTCACTATACATACCCATATACATAGCTGCTGCTTCAACTACATGTTCTCCTAATGGAGAGTTCGCCTCCATTAATCCATGTAGTTCTTCTGTACAAAATTCATCAAAATCACTTTCCTTTGCCTCTGTGTATGCTTTTCTTATGACATGACTCAAAGGCGTGGAAGTTTCAGAGGACTCGTCACCTGAATTTACTGCTCCACCAATTGCATCACCATACAAAATGAAGAGCACTCGCGCCCCAAGCTGTGTTGCTGCAAAACGAAAATTATTTACTCTGTCAATTAAATAATCATGGTTTTTGTATCGATCTTCAAACATTTTCTCATCTACCGATTTTTCACCTGGTAAAGAGGTGTCTTGAGCAGTTTTTCTTAATATTACACCTGCTTGTTCTATGGACCGATGGGGCAATGGCAAATTATTGTTGCCATATCGAAGTAATCGATGAGCAAATAAAAAACCTGTTGCTGCTCGTCTGGCTTCATCTTCTGCATCTTCCCAATAACCCGTAATTGCCGCTTCAAACATGCTTCCAAACAGTTCATGCAGCACTCGATTTCTATCTCTCATAAAGGCTAATTCCTCAGTACGGAAATCATCAAAATCAGTTGCCTGCACTTCAGAATCTACACGTTTAAGTAGTTTTGGAGATAATACGATAGGTGATGGACGATCTGCTGTCTCAACCACATGCTGGATTATAGCATAAGTAGGCAACCACCTGCTGTAGTTGTTTTAGCTCGGCAATTAGATCTGAACAACAGCCTAATCTTGCCAACATGTCGTCATAAGACTAAAATCAAACAAATTAGTTTTGAATACATCAAATAGGGAAAATGCATAAGTAAATAAAACTTATTTAATAATGTTTGAATGTGCTTTTACTTAGCCAGTCAAGCAAAGATTGCCCAGTTCTTCCACCAGGACGAAGTCTGAAGAGAAAATAACGATTTACCTGATTTTGCTCAATGCCTGGTACTGTTGAGACAGCCGTCTCAAATCCCGCATCTTTTACGACCTTTACAGATTGAACATCAAATGCGCCATTTGGATAAGCAAAAGAGACTACATGGATATGATAACTATTCTCAAGCATTGTTTTACTTTCATTGACTTCATATTGAACTACAGAAAGCAGTTTATTTTTTAAAGATATATGATGGACAGTATGCGCTCCAATTTCAACTAATCCACTATCTGCAACTTCTTGAACTTGCTGAGTTGTCATAAAATCCGATCCACCTGTAAACCCAGGTATAATATATGCCGTTGCTTTTGCTTTGTATTTTTTAAGAATCGGTAGGATGTCTGTATAAAAATCCCAATGTCCATCATCAAAAGTTAAAAGAACCGGTTTATCAGGGATTTTTAATTTTCCGTCCAAAACATCTCCTAGTTCTTTTGCGCTCATGAATGTGTACCCTGCATCGGATAGGGTTTTGACTTGCTGCTCAAAAACATACGGATTAATGTTTAAAGATTGGCGTATTGTGTCTCTTTTATCCTTTACATATTCAACGTAATGATATAAAAGTATTGGCACGCGAAAGGTTGCTGAAGGAGATGCTGTAGCAATTTGTTTTTTTATTTCAGGGGGAATACTTTTCATTTCCGTCTTTTTACTATCAATTACAGCCTTAGTTTTTAACATGTGATTAAACGATATAGATAAGAGGATAGCGCTAATGAAAATGAATACAGCAAGCCAGGGTAATAGTTTGTGTTTTTTAAAAAAAGATTTTTGATTTTTGATTTTTATTTTTTTCATAGCAATTTTTACCCTTTATAAATTGGTGGATCTATTCTAATGGTCTTTAGCGAAAAGTCAAGAAGATCCTTCATTTCTCCACGTCTGTTCTCGCTGTTTAAAATGATTCCGATTAACTTGTGTCCTTTATAATCAAGGTAGGTGACAAGACAAAGTCCAGCCTCTGGCGTATAGCCTGTCTTGACACCTTTCACCCCTTCGTAGGTAGTCAGCAAATTTGTTTCATTATATAAATCATAAGCTTTATGAGTCTGTGTCTCTGGAATAGAATACTCAGGCGTTGAAACTACCTGATCAAACTGTTCAAAATTTGAAAGCGCATAACGTGTAATTACCAATAGGTCGTAAGCTGTTGTGTACTGCACCCCGTCTCCTTGAAGTCCTGAGGGATTATCAAAATGAGTATTTGTTAATCCCAATGATTTTACCTTATCATTCATTGCCTTTATGAATCCGTCACGTCCGCTTGGAAAATTACTTGCAAATGTTTCAGCTGCGTCATTGCCTGATGGAAGCATAAGTCCATAGATTAATTCATTAAATGACAATACTTCCCCATCTGATAGACCCATACTATCCTCACCAACCAAATCATTACTTGTTACCACGTACCTATCATCCTTCTTCTTGTTCTCAAAAGCAATTATAGCAGTCATAATTTTGGTAAGAGATGCCATTGGGCGCCTTGTTGATGATAATCTATCAAAAATTGTCTTATCATTTGTTAGATCATAAACAATAGCAGATTTGGCAGTAAGACTATTGAGATCAAAGCCTGACCCCTCTACTTTTCCAACTACTGGATACCAAAGATCAAGAAATCTCACTTGATTGTTTTTACTAAGAGTCAGAAAATCAGGGACGGGTGACAAAAGGTGTGTATTCTCACTTTCAAATTCAAAAAAATACCATAACAAACCACTGATCATAATAGAACATACAAAAATTACAACAAGATGCATGACAAATTTTTTCATTTTTAGCCAGATCTCTATGGTATAATGTTGTGATGAAATTTACAAGATCCTTATCAATCATTAGCTTTAACGCCATGAGTGCTTTTAGTTTTGATACCTTGAAAGGATTTTTTGCATCAAGAGAAATAAATCAGAGGCAGGAAAAAATTGCTGATATTTTAGCTAGTGCAGATGCTGATATAGTAGCACTTCAGGAAATTCATACATACTTTGTTCTCAAGCTTTTACGTTCAAAACTTACATCATATCCTCATGTTATTTATAAAAAGTTTTTATACGGTCCTAAAGGTGGTTTGGTGACATTTTCCAAGCTTCCACTTGAGGAAGTAAAATATACTAATTTTCAAAAACGGGGCAGCTTATTCAACACTTCATTTATAGCTCGCGTCACAAGAAATGGAATTTTAAGCTGTAAATTGAAAACACTTCCTATTTACGTCCTTAATACTCATGCTAGTCCAAATCTTGATCATGACCATTCGGAGAATAACAGATTCGTAAAATACATTGTGACTCAATTAAACCAAATCGCAAAGTTTACCAATCAACTATCAAGTAACAAGCAAGCAGTTATTGTTGCAGGAGACCTAAACACTGGAAAAGATTCAGATAGTTATAAGAATTTTATTAAAAAGGCAAATTTAACAGACGTATTTTCAAAATTTTCATATCCCACTCAACATCAGGAATTTTTGCCAAAAAACAAAACAGTAAAATGCATCGATTATATTTTTGTTGGATCTGATAATGCAAAAATAAATGTACTTAGAACTAGTTACCTGTTTACAAAAAAATATTTATTAAAAAAAGGAAAGTTAAGATACTTATCTGATCACATCGGATTAAAAGCAGATTTTAATTTTCAATTTTGATATGGTTTTATTATCTTAGATCACTTTACATCAATTGACAAGATTGCTCCCATGTCATATTCTTAAACTATATTTATCAGAGAAAATTATCTGATAAACGGATAAGTCTTTCAGGCAAAAAAAGTAAACCTCTTGAGTTCTGTTTTTGGGAGAATTCAAGAGGTTTTATTTTATTCTCTAATTTTTGTAATAAATTCTTAGGGACTATCAGAACACTACTATAATTTGTCAATTAAGTATTAGAAGATATATAATAAGATTATAATGAAAAAATTATCAGTTAAGTATAATTCCTATATTCCTTATATCACACTTGTACTTGCGCTCGTTTCAACACTTGCAAGTCTTTTTTTCAGTGAAATCCTACATCTTATTCCCTGTGTTCTTTGTTGGTATCAAAGAATTTGCATGTACCCACTGGTTGCAATCTGTACCGTTGGGGTTTTACTCAAAGACAAAAATCTACCTATCTATGTTTTGCCTCTTAGCATAGCGGGTTGGTTGATTGCTCTTTATCACAACTTGTTATATTACCACTTCCTTCCGGAAAGTATTGCTCCCTGCACTGCCGGTGTTTCATGTACCAATAGATTTTTTCAGATCTTTGGCTTTATTGACATTCCTTTGGGCTCATTTATCGCCTTTACATTGATAAACATTTGTATGATAATATACTTTAAGAATTTAAAAGCTAAAAATAAAAAAATATGAGTCAGGAAGTAAAAGTAGTAATAGGAATTGGAATAGTAACTGTAATTATAGTAGTTGCTGGAGCTTTTTTTCTGGGAGGAAGCTCAAGCCCCGATAAACCAACTCCTCCGGCAGACCCTAAAATATTGATCCGTTCCGATAGCCATGAAGAAAAAGTGCCTGGAGCAAAAGTGACACTTGTTGAATTTGGGGATTTTGAATGTCCAGCTTGTGGCGCATCTTATCCGATTGTAACCCAAATTCTTCAGAATTATAAGGGGAAAATTAATTTTGTTTTTCGTAACTTTCCTCTAGCATCAGTTCATCCTAATGCTACAATTGCAGCAGAGGCAGCAGAGGCAGCGGGTGCGCAAGGAAAATTCTTTGATATGTATAATACGCTTTATAGCAATCAAGGAGAATGGGGGGAGAGCAAGAATCCTATGGATTTTTTCTTAAAGTATGCCAAAAATATCGGGCTTGATGTTAATAAATTCAAAGCTGAAGTACAAGCCAATAAATACGACTCCAAGATTCAAAAAGATGAAAATGATGGAAACGCTCTCGCTGTTCAAGCAACGCCAACCTTTTTCATAAACGGCCAGCAGCAAACCGGAGGATTACCATATGATCAATTTAAAGCCAAAATTGATACGGCCCTAAAAGGGAAGTAGGTCTTTTATATTTATAAATTAGTTATGAGCAAAGAGGAGAAAGCAAAGGAAATTATCAAAAGATTATCCAAAGTTTATCCTCATCCCAAAACTGCTCTGAATTTTTCAAATCCACTTGAACTCCTTGTTGCAACAATCCTCTCAGCCCAGGCAACTGATAAAGTTGTTAATCTTGTAACGCCAGCTTTGTTTAAAAGATATAAAACCGCCAGTGACTATGCTCGAGCATCAGTTGAAGAAATTGACGAGATGGTAAAAAGAATAAACTTTCATTACAATAAATCAAAATCAATTAAAGCAGCAACTGAAATGATCATTGAAAAGTTTGGCGGTAAAGTCCCTAATAATATGAAAGATCTTGACTCTCTCCCAGGAGTTGCCCGAAAAACTGCCAATGTTATTCTTGGAAACGCATTTCATATTGCTGAAGGGATTGTTGTTGACACACACGTTATGCGTTTATCAAAAAAGCTTGGACTGACTGACCAAACAGATCCAGTTAAAATTGAGTTGGATTTAATGAAGATTGTTCCTAAAGATAAGTGGATTGACTTCTCGCACTTGCTAATTAATTTTGGTCGGGAGTATTGCCCCGCAAGAGCTCATAAATGTGTAAATTGCCCACTTGGAGAATTGTGTCCTGATTAATTAACTCCTTGTGATCTCATTCTTCGAGCTTGCACCTCATCAAGTATAATTTTCCTCATTCTAATGTTTTTGGGTGTTATTTCAACCAACTCATCATCGCTTATATACTCTAGTGCATCCTCAAGTGACATTACACGTGGTGCATCAAAATGATCTGCTTTTCCATCTCCTTTTGATCTCATATTAGAGAGCTGCTTGGTTTTACAAACATTGACACTCATATCTTCACTTCTTGAATTCTCACCAATAACCTGACCTTTATACACAGGTACGGCTGAATCAATAAACAGAGTGCCACGTTCCTGGGCATTTAACAATCCATATAAATTACTAACTCCTGTTTCATGAACAACAAGAGACCCGTGCTCTCGTCTCATTGGATCACCGGAATCAATGTCGTATTTATAAAAAGTAGTATTAATAATTCCAAGTCCTCTTGTATCAGTTATAAATTCTGACCTGTAGCCAAAGAATGAGCTCGTTGGGATAATAAATTGCATATAGACAATATTATTTACGTCCGTTGTCATATCTTCAAGAATTGCTTTTCTTACACCCATTTTTTGCATTACAATACCAGAATAGTCCTGAGGCGTCTCAATAAAAACTCGCTCAAACGGAGCCATTTTCTTGCCATCAATATCTTTCATGATTACTTGCGGGCGACCAACTTGAAATTCATAGCCTTCTCGTCTTAACCGCTCAATAAGAATCGCCAAGTGTAGTTCACCTCGCCCTGATACCATCCACTTACCATCAGGCGTATCTTCAACTCTTAACGCCATATCCGTTTCAAGCTCTTTGGAGAGTCTTTCAGCTATTTGACGTGACGTTTTAAACTCTCCCTCTCTACCTGCAAAAGGGGAGTCATTGACTCTAAAAACCATTCTGACAGTTGGCTCCTCAATCGCAAGAAGAGGGAGGGCAATTGGATTCTCAACATCGGCAATCGTTTCACCAATTGTAATATCCGGAATCCCGGAGATTGCGACAATGTCTCCTGCCTCAGCTTCCTGAATATCAACTCTTTCAAGTCCGACAAAAGTCATAAGAGATGTAAGACGATATTTTTTCATCTCACCAGCCCTGTTAATATGCATTATGTCTTGTCCTGATTTAACTTTTCCATTATAGATTCTACCAGTTGCAATTCTTCCTTTATAATCGTCACGACTTAAAGTTGTCATCAAAAGTTGTAACGGCTTTTCTGGGTTTCCTGAAGGAGAGGGAACGTGTTTAAGAATTGAGTCAAAAATTGGGAAAATATCAGTCATTTTACTTAAATCTGGATCAAATCCTGCTTTCCCTTCTTTTGCCGACGCATAGACGATTGGAAAATCAGCTGTATCCTCATCAGCACCAAGTTCAATAAATAAATCTAGCGTCTTGTCCAAAACTTCATGAATTCTGGCATCTGATCTATCAATCTTATTTACCACTACAATTATTTTAAGTTTTTTAGATAAAGCATGCTTGAGAACAAAACGAGTCTGGGGCATTGGCCCTTCTTTGGCATCAATTAAAAGTAGGCATCCATCGGCCATTGTCAAAACACGTTCTACTTCACCTCCAAAATCTGCATGCCCTGGTGTATCGATAATATTTACCTTGGTGTCTTGCCAAACAACTGAAGCATTTTTTGAAAAAATAGTAATTCCACGTTCCTTCTCAAGCTCATTGCTGTCCATGATAAGATCCGTACCAACAATTTCTTTATTCAGCTCTGTTTCAGTTTGCCGCAGCAAACAATCAACTAAAGTTGTTTTCCCATGATCAACGTGGGCAATGATTGCAACGTTTCGTATATTCATAACAATAAACCTCGCACTTCGCGAGGCTTAATAATAATAGCATTTTGAGCCAAAAATAGCAATTCATTCAACAACTTTTGGCATTTCTTCGTTTGCTATAATTTTAGTTTTTGGAATAAAAAGCGAGAAAAATGCACCGATCAATGTAAAGTAGAATGCAAGCATTAGAGCAGCTTTTGCACCATCAGTAATTGCAAGAGACACATCATTTCCCACTGCTTTTGCGATTACTGGGTATTTTTTTGTAAATGTAGGATCAGCTTTTGCACCGCTTTCAACGTTGACGTTTTTCATGCTTTCAATTATTTTTGTTTTTGCAAATGCTGGAATCGAATTGTCTGATTTTATGTTTTGTGGAATATTTGTTACAAGAGTGCTCGCAAGTACCGAACCAAGGATTGCAATTCCAATACTTGTCCCTATTTGCCTGACAGTTGAATTAACTGCTGAGGCTTCACCTGCCAATTTTATATTAACTTGGGAAATAATAATATTTGTAAGTTGTGCTGATGCCATACCTATGCCGGCTCCAAAGAGTATCAGGCCAGGAGCAAGAACTGTAGCTTTTACAGTTGGGCTAAATAAATCTCTAAGAAGAAAAATTCCAAAAGATGTGACAAACATACCAAATGTTGAGATCCACTTTGGGCCTATTCTTGAAGCAATAAAGCCGGATAGTGGTCCAAAAACAGCAACGCTAACTGATGCATACATAAATATAAGACCTGTGTTAAAGGCATTAAGTCCTAATGCGTTTTGCAAATAAATTGTTAATATAAAAAATACACCGATAAGTCCCATTGAGAGAATTCCAAGAGTAATGAGCCCAAGACTGAAACCACGGTTTTTAAACATACTCATACGAAGCAAGGGATCCTGTCCGTTTTTTTCAAGCTTGCTTTCTATCAATACAAAAAGTCCCAATAAAAGAGCTGAGAGCCCAAATATGTAGGGAATTATTAATACTACTTTTTATAAATACGACATTGATTCCGGTGATCCAATGTAGAAAAAGTCCAGCTGAGGAAAGAAATGTTCCTAGGAAGTCAAATTTTCTTTGATTTTCACCTTTTGATTCCTGAATAAAAACAGATCCGATAATTGCAATTAATGCAACCACAACATTTATTCTAAGAGACCAGCGCCATGAATAATATGTAGTCAAAAATCCACCAAGAAGTGGTCCAACGCTTGCCGATCCTCCGGCAACCGAACCCCATATACCAAATGCGACGGCTCTTTCTTTACCCTGAAACTCACTCGCAATAAGAGAAAGAGATGATGTTGTAAGCATTGCAGCACCAATTGCTTCAATGAACGCTTCTCCTAAAAACAGTATGTAAACGTTCTGAGAAATTGACGCTATAAATGAACCAACTGCAAAGAAAACGGCTCCCAGAAGAAATATTTTTTTTCTTCCATATGTATCTCCAAGACGACCAAAAATTATAAGAAGAGTCGCTATTATCAGCGCGTAACCTGATATGACCCATTGGATTGAGTCAAAGCTAGTATGAAGATCCCTTAGGATGTAGGGAATAGCAACATTTAAAACTGTATTATCAATAATTACTATTGCAATTGCTAATGCTAGAACAACTAGCGCGTACCAGCGGTACTTATCTGTTGCGAATTTTGATAAATTCATATAATTAACCATTATAACCCAAAATCACTTTTAATAAAATCCCTAATACTTAAAGGTTGCAAGCTGTCCATATTTAATAACTCTGAAACTTTAACAAAAACAAAGCCTTTCTCTTTTAAAGTTGAGATAATTTTTGGAAGAGCTTCAGCGGTTTTTGGCGAATTTGGTGCTCCATTCATATGGAGGACAATTATTGAACCGTTTCTGACATTATCAATTACGTTTCTCTCAATACTTTCGGTATAATTATTAAATCCATCTTCTCCTGCAACATCCCAATGAATTACCATCAACCCCTCTTTCTTTACGATATCCAAGTTTTCCTTTGAATAGCAGCCTCCTGGAAAACGAAAAAATTTATCATTTACTCCAGCAACCGTTCTTAAGAGTTCTTTTGTTTTTGCTATTTCTTGAGCATCTTTTGATAGGGGAATTTCTCCAAGTCCAAAACAAGTACCACTAAAGGAGGGGTGTGAATATGAATGATTACCCAGTTCAATAAGAGGATTACTAGCTAACTCCTTAGTCGCTTGTGGATATAGCTCAATCCACATACCGGCCAGAAAAAGAGTAGCCTTTGTTTGAGTTTGATTAAGGACATCAATAACTTTCTTGTTATAGTAACTTTTAACCCTTCCTGAATCAAGTAAATTCTTCATCAATGGCGTCATGTCAGCATCAAACGTTAGAGCAATTCTTCTTGTGTTTCGTGATCCATTAAAAATAACTTGATCGTTTTTAAGGGGTGGGATGGGAACGTTGTTTTCATCAAGACTTACCAAAGATGGACTTACCTTTGCCAAAAGCGTTGTTCTCTCTGTTGCATAGATAGGTGTTTTGGGAAAAAATTCTATCTTGTATCCAATAGCCAAAACCAAAAAAAGACAAAAAAAGATAAATAGAATTTTTTTGTTGATATATTTAAATATGTTAATTTTTTTGCTTTTAGCTGATTTTCTCACAGAATAGTATTATAGGTTATTATAAGGGCTTTAATCAAGAGCCTTTCTTATAATCTCAGCAGAGTCCAGAAGACCCTTCAAGTCAGTGTGAAGCTCCATTGTCAAAATCCCTAAATAATCTTCTTTTTTCAATGTTTGAAGAAAATCCTGAATGGGTAAACTGCCTTTTCCAAGCGGTAAATGCTTAAAACGCAGAGGCCTTAATGAATTATTGAGATAATGCGCTTTGTAGTCACTGATATGGATATTTATAATTACATCTTTATTATTCTTTAAAAAATTAATTATATCACCTCCTGCTTGCCCCAAATGACAAACATCAAAAGTAATATTAAAGTCATTTTTTTTCATAAGTTCTGCAAATTTTTTCTCATCCCATGCGCTTCCATTCATAACCGATCCGACATGTTTTTCACTATTTTCAAAACCAGCTTTTATAGCATATTTTTTTTGCAATTTGTGAATACTTGCTATAAAACTCTCATCAAAGACTTGTTTTCCGATTGAACTCATATGGATAACT
>Ga0207144_1142_pt1 | contig 13073 bp, 16 predicted proteins | sample Alteio_BWMinHeat_FD_153583 | JGI IMG/M metagenome (GOLD analysis project Ga0207144, IMG submission 153583) | Enriched cells from forest soil in Barre Woods Harvard Forest LTER site, Petersham, Massachusetts, United States -... | ecosystem: Environmental > Terrestrial > Soil > Temperate forest >...
ATTTGGTCCGGATTGAAGAAAGGATAAGCGTCTATGGGGAAAGCTTCCCGAATTCGTTACCTTTTACTCAGAGCTACTCTACAGGCTCTGTTCGCCCTACTTCTTATCTCCATACAAGTCTCGCCACAACACCAGGGCCAGCCGGCCCGCTCGCAAGCTTTGCGCCCGGCTGGCCTCCTGCCCGATCCCCGCCTCACACCAGGCGCCACCGATCCGGCAGTCACACAGGCAAATATTTATTCCACGATCTGCCAACGCGGTTACACACGCACTGTGCGGCCTACCTTTCAAGTCAGCAATCGCCTAAAACACCAGGTCATGAACCGTTACCATTCCGCCGGCTCCATTCACGATTACGAGCTGGACCACCTCATTCCCTTAGAGCTTGGAGGATGTCCCACTTGTCTGACAAATCTGTGGCCACAACCCTGGACCTCTCCAGGTGCCCACGAAAAAGATGAAATTGAGCTTTATCTCCATGGTCAGGTTTGCCAAGGTTCTATCACCCTGGCCCAGGCGCAGCACTCCATCACTACAGATTGGTACGCGGTGTATCTGTCCATGAATCATTAATGAAACGACTATGAACAACCAACATGACAAACAACAAATATTGAGTCAGGCACGAGCACAATCCGATAACCCCGAACTTTTCTACTCTCGACTCGTTCTCGCTCTCTCCGAGCCGCTGTCTTGCGAACAATTTAAGACAATGTGTGACTCTATACTCGGTGCAACTTCTACGTCTCGCAGCTTGTTTGAGGATTAGAGAGAATCAAAGGCAGGAATACTGCGGAGAAAGACGTCAGTGAGGGCTCGAGGAAGACCATCAATCAATCGAAAGGTCGTGGCAAATTGGTAGGGCGCATTTTATTGATCGGGCCAGATTAGGTGCTCACGACACTTGGCTCCCAGCTTATGCTGCCAAGCCCTGAACGAAAGAACAGTGACGTACATCTGGCTGCCCATAAGGCCACCGATTAAAGCACCGATCAAACACCCAGCCAATAACGGCGGACCTCCCATAGACAAAATTGCAAAAGCAGAATCTAGTCGGTCTCGAAATGGGAAGAGGACGAAGGCACCAATGACAAAATGCAGGAACGAGGTGTGGCTGCGAAGGATCTTGATGAGCGGGGTAGTGTTCGATCCAGATGAACTGATCTGTGAAAATGCCATGCATCTTTCGCACGGCAGTGGCGAGTTCTTCCGCCATATTCGTGATGGATGTACCTGGATTACAGGGCAGCTCTGTTGCGATGAAGACGCGTTTGCCATCTGGGCGCGTGCAACTCTCGATATCACAGTGCGCCTTGCATTTCCAAAATCCTTGATATTCATAGAGCATAAGAGTCACCTTCGTGCGGGCCCTATGTTCCGGGCCCGCGCCGGCGGGACATCCCCTAGAAGGGAATGTCCTCATCGGTGATCACCTCACCGCGGCCAGGTTCTTCCGATTCATCGTGCGAAGCGGACTCCTTTTTCTTGTCCAGAAAAAGGATCTCTTTCGCAACGACGTTCATGCCATAGCGTTTCTGACCGCCGTTTTCGGTCTCCCAGGGCTTGAGTTTTGCTTCAACATTGACCAGGCTGCCCTTGTCCAGATACTTGACCACGATTTCAGCCAGCTTGCCCCAGGCGACTATGGGAATCCAGTCGACACCTGTGATTTGTTCGCCGCCGTTGTTCTTGAAGCTGTAATTGCAGCCTATTGAAAAGCGGGTGTACTGTTGTCCGGAATTCGATTGCTTAAGCTCCGGTTTTTTGCCGATGTGACCAATGAAAGTGGATGTGTTCTTACTGCGCATGTGATTTCTCCTTTTGTGAATTTGTGGACCGGGACCCATTCTTCGCTTCCACGCTGTTCAGCGCAGGGCAAAGAGTAATGAAGTAACTACTCATGTGTGGCGCGTGAGCCATGTATTGATTGATGAAGGCTAGTGCGTTCGTCATGTTGTTAGCTCCTTTCTTTGCTGCGAAGAATGTTCCTGCCTCTTCACTGGCCTTTAGAGGCAGGCATTCGAGCAAGAAAGGGCGTCGGCGCAAAAGAGACCCGCAAAAGGTAGCAGCAGAAGTGCCAACACGCTTTTTCGTTGGCACGCGTGCTGCAATGCCTGGTCCCGAAGGGATTGCGGGGCGAGCGCCGGAATTACTGACGAACGAACGGACGCAAGCAAAAGGCGTGAGTGCCTCCTGTAGATACCACATTCTTGTCCTGCCGGCGACGTGGGAGAAATGGGCCATGGGTTCAATCACCACAGGAGGAAGCGCGTTTGGCGGCAATGTAAGCACGAGCTTTTTCGACGGTCAGCTCGGCGTAATACCGGGGCTTCGGTTTGTGTCGAAGTTCGGCACTGTGCACCAGCTCCTCAATGAGGCGCGGTGTTACAGCGTCAGGATCGGAGGCGTTCCACAGTTCACGGCAGACGTAGGCCCAGTCCCGGTGGGATGGCGTATTGGTGAGCGTCGAGCTGGTCCGCGGCCGGGGCAGCCGCGTTGAAGCGGAGTCATAGACCGGAAAATCGTTCGGGCGGTAGATGGCCCCTGTGAGTTTGCGAGCTGTGACCTGGTAGGAAGCTTCGTACTTCTTATTGTGAAGACCCGGCAGGCGAAAGACGCGAGAGATATCCACCGTGGCCGGATCTGCACCATAGTGTCGGCATAGGGCACGCATGAGGGCCTCGGCATCACCGGGCTCGAATCGCTCGACATTCCAAATGACTTGATATTTGCCAGGCGAAGTGTTGAGGACGTAGTTGGGCTGCGGCAGATGCGCGTCCAGGAGAATTGTGTTGAGCACAGTGTCTGCCTCATGGTCCACGTCGAGATAGACGCGGCGAATCTCGGCGATGTCTGCTTTTGTTCGGGAGCGCGATCGGGCGTGAATAGGGTTCATGCCGATGTAGATATTGTTGCCTTGGGCGTTCATGGCGCGAAGAAATCTCTGATATCTGTCTTGGCAGGCATCCTCGGCGCTGAGAAAGCGTTGATGGAAGGTCGTCGCAGTGTGAATCTTCCAGCAAATGACGATGCGGTCATTGGGCCGGAAAAGATCGCGGATGTATTCCCAGGTGGTCATGATTCCCTTGTCTACTACCTCGCTGAAGGTTGTTTGTCGAATTCGAGACGCACCTTGAGTTCCTCTGTGAGAATCAAACGCGCTTCATAAGTCCCGTCACCGGACTTCTTCTTGAATCCTTTGATAACTTTGGTTCGACGCTTCTCCAGCAGTTCGGCGATTTGAGACTCGGTTAACTGTTTGCCATGCTGTTCTTTCCAGATCGAGAAGGTGCAACCTTCCTTCCATCGACTGCAGCTGGCGCTCTTCGAACCCATGCGTACAGTGCCTTGGCTGCAAAGCGGACAAGTTCCTAAGCCTGGCTCCGCGGCGGGGGGAATCGGCGCCGTGGCTTGGATGACAGCGGGAAGGATTCTGGAGACAAAGCCGGCAATGTCGTTTTCGAACGCAGTGAGAGAGAGTTTGCCGTCTTGCATGTCGCTTAGGTGCTGTTCCCATGAGGCAGTGAGCGCAATATTTTTAAGATCCGCGTGGACCTGGTTAATGAGGGCAATTCCTTTCGCCGTGGGAAAAAGTGCTTTCTTCTTCCGCCCGACATAGCCGGTCGAAAGAAGGCGCTCGATGATGGCAGCCCGCGTCGCGGGCGTTCCAAGGCCGCTTTGTTTCATGTAGGCGGCAAGATCCTCGTCGTCCAGCTCGTTGCCGGCATTTTTCATCGCGGTTAGGAGTGAGGAATCGTCATAAGCTCGCGGCGGTGTGGTCTTCCCTTCTTTTAGTTGGGCGGCGCGTTTCAGGAGCTTCTGCCCCTGGGTGAGCGGGGGAAGCTGTTGCGTCTCTTCAGCGGTGTCTTTTTCTTTGTCCTCCTCGTCAGTAGTGTTTTTTGGTTCGAGTACCGTCCAGCCGGCGTCTTTGATGACGACGCCACGCGCGCGGAAGTGATGTTCGCTGATAGTGATAATTGCTGTAGTCTCATCGCGGACCTCCGGGGGAAGAAAGATGCTGAGGAAGCGTGTGGCGACGAGCTGGTAAATGTTGTGTTGCTTTTCCGGCAGATCGGGCGGAACTGACTTGTGCGTTGGAATGATCGCGTGGTGGTCGGTGAGTTTGGTGTCATCAACGTAGGATTTCCCTAGACGTGGCCGAAGTAGATCGCCTGTGATGTTGCCGGGAGTGATGGTAGCTATTACAAATGCGTCGCGTACTTGCTGTGTGGTGAGCGGGGAGTTGAGTACGGTGGATAGAATTTTAGGAAGCTCGTCTACCATGTCGGTTGATAGGTAGCGGGACTCGGTTCGTGGGTACGAGAGCAATTTATATTCTTCGTAAAGGCTCTGCGCGATATCGAGAGTTTCTTGTGCGGTGTAACCGTGGCGTCGATTGGCTTCTTTTTGGAGTGTCAGCAGATCATAGAGTCCTGGGGCCTTAGATTTCTTCTCTTCAGTGGTCACACTCAGGACAGAGCCGCTCTGCATGGGCGTAATGGCCGTAAGAACGGCGTCCGCGGCGGCTCTGTCCTGAAGTCGGGTTTGTGGTTCCGGGCCGGGCGTGATGTAGATGGCCTTAAAGCCTGGCTCGAAGGTCACAACAATTTCATAGAACGGTGACGGTTTGAAATTCTCGATTTCATTTTGCCGCTCGACAATGAGGGCAAGGGTGGGTGTCTGCACGCGTCCAATTGTGCAAAGCTGATTGTTGATGCTGGTGTAAGCTCGCGTGAAATTCAGTCCGACTATCCAATCAGCATGTGCGCGGGCGCTGGCAGCGGCCGCAAGATTGTCGAACTCTTTCGACGGTTGCAGCTTCCGGAAGCCGTCGCGGATCGCTTCGGCGGTGAGCGAGCTGATCCAAAGACGTTGAACTGGCTTGTTGGCGCCGGCGAGCTGGTAGATGAGACGAAAGATATGCTCCCCTTCCCTGCCCGCGTCTGTGGCGCAAATGATTCCGCTAGTGGCGGGATCGGAGAAGAGTTTTTTGATGACGCTGAATTGCGTCTCGGCCTTATCTGCTACACGATATTTCCACGTGGCGGGAAGCATGGGGAGCTGCTCGAGCTTCCAGGGTTTAGCCCACGCTGGATTCATCTCCTCAGGTTCGGCTATGGTGACCAGGTGGCCGAAGGCATACGTCACGGTGTAGTCATTGCCTTCGTAGTAGCCTTCACGTTTACTGTTTGCTCCCAAGACAGAAGCGATGTCTCGCGCAACTGACGGTTTCTCTGCCAGGACAACTTTCATTGCTAGTAATCCTCCTTTCGGGCCAGGGTTTTCATTTGGTATTGGTCGAACTCCGGCGAATAGGAATCGACTTGTAAAAGTTCGGTGATGTAGCGCTTGCCATGCCGGCGCTCGGCATGGACGACCAGGTTGATTGAATCGGCGATGTTGGCTTTGATCGCCTTGTAAGGGAGATCAATGCCGCTTTGGAGAACGCAATTTGTGAAGCGGGACAGGGCCTGGGCTGCTGAATCAGCATGAACAGTGGAAAGACTTCCCGCGTGGCCGGTATTCAGTGCTTGTAAAAGATCAAAGGCGTCTGCGCCACGAATTTCTCCGACAATAATTCGGTCGGGCCGGTGTCGAAGACTGGCTTTCAAGAGATCCCGGATTGTGACGGCGGGTATTTTGTCCCCTTGTGGCTTCCGTGCTTCTGTGCGTACAAGGTTTGGCTTTTTGATCTGAAGTTCGGCTGTGTCCTCGATCAGAAGTATGCGGTCTTCATCCGGGATGAAATCAGCCAGGATATTGAGGAGCGTTGTTTTTCCTGTTCCTGTGCCTCCACTAATAAGTATGTTTCTGCGAGTCACAATAGCGGTTTTGAGAAGCTCTGCCATTTGGAGCGTAAGTGTGTTTGTCTTGATGAGATCGCTGATCGTGAAGTGGCGGGTGTTGAATTTCCGTATGGTGAGGGTTACACCTTTCACGCTGATGGGTGGCAACATCGCTGCGATGCGGCTGCCGTCGCTCAGGCGCGAGTCAAGGATCGGTTTCTCGTCGGAGATGTCATCTCCCAGATCGCGGGCTATGTTCTTGACCGCGGCGATAAGAGTCTTTTGCGGAAGGTTTACGCCCGGCACTGCTTGGACAATTCCATCGCGTTCTATGAAGACTTCCGTGGACGAGTTGATCATGATTTCACTGATGGATTCGTCTAAGACAAGGTGAGCGATGTCGCGTAAGAACGGCAAGATAAGCCGGAAGCTTTCATGCCGTTGGTCATTCACGTTGAGTTTTGTTTCGTCGGTCATCAGTGAAACCATTTCGCAAACAGGTACAGGGAGAAGAGATCTAATGTCGCGCCAGCGACAAACCCACAGACGAAGACGGTGAACCAGACACCCCAAGTTATGTCTGGTTCTTCCAGCTCGTCTTTGTCATACGTGATTTCCCGTATTTCCATGTCGTGGCCTTATTTGGCAGCGAGTTTTGTATTGTCCTGGTGCGGCGGTGTTCCAGTCGTTGTCGCTTTTGACTCGACTTTCTTACGCTGTGGCCGTTGTGGTTCTTGCAGGTTTTCCGGCTTCTTCTTCCACTCAAGAAATTCAGTGTCCTGCTCGAAGGCGTGAATAAGAGCAGCCTTGATTACCGCATCCGTAGTTGTGTCGCCGGCGAAGCGTGCATACAGCCTGAGGTCGGCAGCTGTGTTGCCGTCCAACTGCGTTTTGATTGTGTGCGGCTTCCCTTTTGAATCAACGCGAAGCAATGCCATAGATTGTTTTTCTCCTTAGATACAAGCGTGAAATAGAACTGCAATTGTGAGCACCGCCGAACATGAAAGCTGCCGTTTTCGTGGTCGAGCGCTCGCAGACCACGGGCAGCTTTCCTCTTAAGGCCCTGCAGGTTTGTTGGCTAGCGCCCGCAGACAACGCAAGGCTTTTCTTCTTGGCAAGGATCGCCCCGGCCCTAGCCGGGCACCCGCGCAGGTGCCCCCAGGCACCGGAGAGCCACAATGAGCCGCCCCAAGCGGCGAAAGGCGACCGAAGCGCCCCAGCGCGTAGGAAGCCGGTTGTGGCAGAAGCATGAGTGAGCCCCAGCGAACGAAAGCGGAAGGAGCGCTCCCAAGCGCGACTGATGCGCTGCTTCAAGCGCGAAGCGCGCCCGACCCCGACCCTGTTTTGACCGAGGCGAAGCCGAGGGAAAGGGTCGGGGTCGGGCGCGGAACGCGCAGCTTGGAATGCTCCGGAAGTTTTTCGGCGAGCGCTCGCAGCCGACCGGAGCATTTCAAGCTCTTGTTGGCCCGTGCCTGGCAGCTTTTCCGCGAGCGCTCGCAGCGGAGCCAGGCATGGGCCAACGGGTGAATTGTGAAGGACATACGCGGAGCTTTTTAGGCCGAGCGCCCGCAGGCCGACGGCGTATGTCTGTAGCAAGAGGGCGCTAGCCCTATGGACGCCCAGAGCAAGCTTGCGGCGGGCGTCCTGCTGTTCGCGCTGGCGGACACACTCGCGAACAGCATGGCGAACATTGAGGCGAGCGGCCAAGCTGCCTAGTGGTTCGCCATAGTAAAAAGCGAAGTTGACTTGTAAACTTCGCCACCGGGTTTGCTGTTGCGTTTGCATTTGCTCTTAAAACTTCGGCCAGGACTCCATGCTTGTTACGTTGAACGTCCTGAAGTCTTTACTTGTCTTCTCCAGGAAAAGCTGGTTCTCCTCGCGTAATTCCTTCACTGCGTTGGTAAGGATGGTGCGCAGCTTTTCCTCCTCGACCTTTGTCCTGCAGACCCAAATCACTTGTTCGTATTCGTCGGCATTCAATCGCCGAACATGGCTGGGAATGACGTGCTCTTTGTAACGCGGAGTCCACTTCATGAGTCGCTCAGACTCGATGGCGACGTTGCGTTTTTGTGGACTGAGGGCCAGAAGATCGGGCCGGATTTCTTCCTTGCTCTTATCCGTTTTCTCGTCGCCCGGCTTCTGTACTTGGCGCCGGTCACAATAAACGAAGTCGCGCCATCCTGCGGCCTCTCCGCGAATTCGGATTTCCTGTACCGAGAGGTAATGTTGAAGCCTAGCGAGGCTTACTTTGGATGTATTAAAGAAGACATGTACAGGTTCCTCGCCGTCCTGGAGGCAGGCTTGCTGCCCGGCCGGCGTGATTCCCCATAGGGTGAATGGCCCGGTGAACTCATGGAATGTTTCATGACGGATGAGGCTCTTCTTCTCCATTTGCTTGAGGGTTTCAAAGATCGCGGAGCGAGCTTTAACGCCCATGACTTCGCCGAGCAACGCCGAGGTGGAATAGATCGAAGTACGAAGGAAACGGAGTATGCGTAACGTCTTCTCTTGGTTCCGTTGTTGTCTTTCTTTTAGGGGTAGCAGCGGCATTAGATGAGATTCTCCAGATTCGTATCTTGTTCTGACCGTTGCGTCTCCACGGCTACCGTTGCGTTTTCCTGAGTTGGTGTCGGCACGACTGCTGCTGTTTGTTCGGTCGTCTCTGCGGGTATTTGTGTGGCTTCTGCTGCACCAGCGATTATGTTTTCTAGCGGCATCTCGTTGGTTTCTGTCACGTTTGGAGAGGCACTTTCTTCGTCGGCGTGCGTATTCTCCTTGGTCTGTTTGGGTCCCATTTTCAACGGTTCCAACGGGACTGCCGGGATGATTGTGGGCTGCTGTCCTAACTGCATTGGGCCTACCTGGATGCGACGCGAGAGACCAATGCCAAAGAACATCCCTGTCATGTCCGGTAACGAAAGCATGTGGTTTGGTGTCAACAGTGGCCGCTCGGCCTGCCGATATTGGCCTTCCGCTGCATCAAACATTCCTTGCTGCATGTGGCTGCTTTGCTGCTGGATTACGATGGTGCCGGAAAGGTTTGAGGCCCACTTTGCGTCATTGTCATCTGTGGCGCGATAGATCAGTTTTAGGCTGGTATTTGTTTTGACCGCGGCGGACACGGACTCCGGGTCAAGGCCCTCACAATCGCGCAAGTCACCGTTGGTTTGGTGGGCTAGAAGAATGTGGCAGCTCTTGTCTCTTACCGTTCCAAGGCCCTGCAGGGCCGGCTTGGAGAGCAGATATTTCAGCTCGTCAAGCATCATGGCAACGAAACGAAGTTTCTTGTTTCTGTCGCGTTGTTCGATCACTTGCATGATGCGAAGTAAGAGCATCTTTTGAACCCGCATCACTTGTGCATTGCGAATACTGCCAATGATGTAGAGAATGGCGTTCTCATTGATGATCTTCTTAAGGTCCAGCCCGGCAGCGGTGTTGAGAACCGGAAGCTTGGCAATTTCTTTTATGTTGGCTTTGAACTTCTTGCCTTTTTCCTCATCAATCTCACGGCTTTTGTGGGCCGCATAGACAATGTCTTTCATGGTGGGGCTGTTGCCATTGGCTGTGGCTCGCTCACATACGTCCTGGCAGGCCAGGCGGTCGTAAAGCCGATAGAAGTCAGCCGAGCCGCCCTTGTCGGCCAAGTCAAAAGCCGTCATGAGAAGTTCTTCAAGCTCTGATTGCGTGCAATCTCGAAAGATGTTGATCTGTGGCGGCGTTTGGGGATATTGCTTGTCAAACGGCGGCGGCATGGTTGGCGCCAAGTTGACCAAATAAAAAGGAATTCCGTACTGTTGAGCGATCCGGTTGTAGACGCGGGGAGCGAATTCATCACCCGGAAACTTCGGGTCGAAGATGACTACGCATTCGCCGGCGAGAGCGCACTGCACGAGCATCATGGTTGTGGCAACGCCTTTTCCGGAACCTGTAGTTCCTACCACCTGAACGTGGGTTTTGCGAACGCGCTCCCAGGGCACGTAAATCGGCTCCATTCTCTTGTCAATGTCCAGTCCAATAAGGAGCCCTTTAGCAGTGTCGAAGTACACTTCCGGGTCGTATTTGGGAAGCGCTCTGGCGGCTGCCATCGCCTCCCGGATGTCGGTTAGGCCTTCGTCGGCGTTGATCGGCAGTGTCGTGCGATGCCAGAGCCAAAGGGCAGGCCCAATGGCGAAATACAACGCGATCCCGGACCAGAGAGCGAGCTGCACCGTCTCCTCTGTTTCAAAGCGAGCGGCGAGCATGACCATCCCGAGATGGGTTGCAACGCATATGGCTACGGCCTCATTAACGGTCTTGCGCTGTTTGAGGTTCTCTTTCATAGCTTCCGCTCTTTACGGAGGATCTTGGTGTCGTACCAGAACGCCACAAGCCAGGCGAAGGCCACGGCCACGACGTACGTGGCCACGAGGGCCTTCTGAGAGAGAAAGAAAGGCATGTAGCCGGTTTTGAAGTCTGACCACCAAACCGCCCAGGGCTCTCTGTTAAATGCCTGCGTGGCGAGCCTAAGGGCTACTCTGTCGCGCTCCAGGGCTCCCTGAGGCAAGAAGGCACTCGCGCCCAGGGCGAAGGCTGCGCAGAAAGCAAGAGCCCCAATGAAAAGAAATTGGACAAATTGTTGGGTGAGGGTCGGTTTTGTTTGAGCCACTGGGAGACCTCCGTTACCTGCTGATGAAGGCTTCGTCCTCTCGGAAATAAGTAATCGCCAGGCCAAGGGGGTTGACCTGGATAAGATCGTTGGGCACGCTGTCGCGGAAGGCGAAAACAAACTGCGCGGTATAGCCGGCGCGTTTGATCTCCTTTCTGTCGATCGGAGAAATGTAGATGACCTGGTATTCGACAGATGCTTTGTAGGGCGCGGAGCGCAGATCCTCGATGCTGACGCGGTTGATCTGTACCTCCTGGTCGTACTGGTCAACGCCCTGCATGTAATTGTCAATCGTGTGATTGGCATTCCAGGCCTGGACCACGCTATTGCCTAACGACTGATCCAGGAAGAGGACCGCCTTCGAGAAATTGTCTTTGACGGTGTAGCGATTACGGCCGTAGTACAGGTGACAGAACTGGGAGAGGAAGTATTTGATCTCTGCTTCCTGCGGCGTGTACTTGAAATTGTCGTAACGCACGGCCTCGGCGTGGCCCACCTGGTCAACCCGGATAACCAAGGGTTTGAAGTCCTGCACGACTCTGAAGGTCCGGAAATTCAAAACAAGAAGGCCAACACAGACGACGGCCAGAATAAGAATGACCACCTTGAGATACATCGCGGTGACCAGGGCGTCACCGAACTGCTCCGCGTATTGCTGCTTAGCAGCGTTGAATTCCGGGTCTACAGGCAGCGCCGGCACTGCCTGTAGTTTTCTGGACGGCGCTAATTTAGAAGTCGTTGTCATATTTTTACGCCGCTCCTGCTGCCATGACGACCCCGCGAACGGCGGTTTGCAAAGCGTCCGACCCTGCGCCGGCGCTGCCGGAGAAAATGTGGCTGACCAGTGTAGGAACTTTGAAGATGCTCATGATGCCAACACCTAAGACAACAACGAAAAAAGGGACCATGGCAGCGGCGTAGGCGAAATCAGCCATGTTGTTCTGAACTATCGGGTCAACAAGCTTGAGCATGAGCTTCGCCATCAGCAGAACGAAGCCCTGTGCAATCACAGGATAAAAAGCGTATTGGAGGAACGATTTGAACCAACCCCAAAAGAGGAAGTCCAGTTTGGGAACAAGGAAAAACGGCAAGAAAACCGGGCCAATAACTGTAAGTATCCCAATGGCGAGATAACCGAAGGCCACAATTGCGAACATCGCCAATTCCAGGACTGCGATTGAGACTGTGATAACAAGCCGGGCGAGCTCCTGTTTGATCGTGGTAGCGGGGTTTAGGTCGGGAACCCATTGCTCAGACTGCTTGATTACTGTTTGAAACTTGTCATCAAGTTGGTTTTGCGTACCCTCAGTCTGTTGGGCAAGCGTATCTGCCAGAGAGAAGGCCTGTTGTGTAATAAGCTCCCTGAAGCTGTAGTTCATGCCTGGGAGGGAGTTGTTGTAATAGAAGATCATCGCGTAAGCAAACGAGATCAACAACACCAGCTCGGCGAAGCGAGAAAAGCTCGGCCCTTCGCCTGAACTGGAATTTAGGGCCGTTTTTATTCCGGTCCAAGCAATGAGGATTGTGGCGAATGCTTTAAAGAGATTGAAGCCAATAGACCAGAAAATACCGGCTTGACCCGTCAATATTCCCATGATCTCGCTTCTCACTATCTGCAAACCTTGATGAAATTGATGTAGATCCATAAAACTTCGTGTTGCTCCTCTCTGAGACTTACCCTGTATGTGCTAAAGATCTAGAAACTCTGCCCTCTCGCAGTATTGTTGAGAGCGTTCGCACGCTGGCGTTGTACATCCGCCGACTGTAAGGTGATCTGTTCAAGCAGAGTGAGTAACAACTGATTAGTGTCTTGTACTTCTTGAGCCAATATCACGTTGCCTACGTTGATCTTGTTGAGCACGGCGATTTGTGTATTCATGCTCTGGCTCGTGTTCTGTGAATCATCTGCAAGCCGCTGGAGCGCCTGTTGGTTTTGAGTGGCTCGTGAGCGAAGGTCGCCTATGAGCTGAAGATTCTGGATGTTGCGTGCGTTCTCTAGTTCAAGTTCTCCATATTGTTCCTTCCAGATTGCCGCCATGTGCTGTTCTGTAGGAGCTGCGGCTGCAACCGCAGGGACAATCTGCCGGTAGGCTTGCAATGGATTGCTTCCCGTATTCACAGCATTGACCCAGGCGCTCGTGTTGCCATAGGTATTCGGGGCTGTGTAGCTTCTCCAATCGCTAAAAGAGGTCTTGAATCGTCCCGCGAGCTGCGGGAGTTGCTGCGTTTGCTGTTGCGCTAGCGCGTAAGCCTTTTGCAGTTCTAAGAGCTGCTTTTGAAGCTGTAAGTAGCGCAGCAGGGCATTCTTGTAGTTGGTTGGGTCAAACACAATTCCACTTCCAATTTGTGCATTGGCCGTTGCGGTCAGTGTGAGTGCAGCGATTACAACAAAGATTTTGAAGCGTGTCATAAGGTTTATCTCCTTGTGTGAAATCATTCCTTTTCAAAGTCCTGCTCTGCTTTGAGTTGCTCTGGAGTGCAATGACTCGTGTCATACACGCCTTTTGTATCCGTTGCGCGTCTGCACGACTTTGCACTATTGTCGTTAAGTCTGATTTTTTCTAATCCGTCTAAAAACACCTGGTCGAGTTCACGGTCGCTTGCGAGACGGGCTTTGCGTTGGCCATCAATCTGCTGGCGCC
>Ga0207144_1021_pt1 | contig 13069 bp, 7 predicted proteins | sample Alteio_BWMinHeat_FD_153583 | JGI IMG/M metagenome (GOLD analysis project Ga0207144, IMG submission 153583) | Enriched cells from forest soil in Barre Woods Harvard Forest LTER site, Petersham, Massachusetts, United States -... | ecosystem: Environmental > Terrestrial > Soil > Temperate forest >...
CTGGCCCGCGCCAGTCGAAGGGACGTAGTCTGCCAAACGCCCCGCGGACTCGCTGATAGGACTAGTGAGATCCCACGCCAGGCCTAGATTGAGTGTGAGGTCTCTTGTAATTCTCCAATCGTCCTGGACGAACGGACGGACGACTTTCCAGCGACGGCCGATAACAGGACCGTTAAAGGTCTGATCGTGCTCAGACACGCCCACTAATCCGAGTACAAGATCCGCCTCCGGATTGCCCGGAACGCTCGCCGTAGCGTCCTTATAGCCGGAGAAACTGCCAATCGCGCCAGGAATCCAGAATCCGTCCTGGAAGGCTTCGGTACCGACGTTCATCTGATTTGCACGAATATCAATTCCGACCTTGAAGTCGTGCTTGCCACGAATCAGGTCGAGGGAGTCTCTAAAGGAGAAGATGTTTGTGCCACCCTGGAAGGGGGTGAAACCGCGATCCCCCACAGACCAGTAGCCACCCACAAGCAAGGTACTGACCAAGCCGCAGCTATAGGCGCCCGTCGTGCATGTAGCGCCGCTGCCAAGGCCTGTGCAGCCCAGGTTCGCTCCGGGAATGTTGAGCTTCGCAGATGAGCAACTCCCGGTTCCCTGCGAAGTGATGTAGTTGAAGATGCGGTTGTAACCAAAGCTCGCTTGGTTCACCGTCGAGGGTGAAAAGACGTGGGTTTCCCCAATGGCCACGTTGCGCGCGTGGTTGATAATGCCCTGGTTGCTGCCGAAGGCGTTGGCCTCGGCGAAACCACCGGTGAAGCCACCAGGAACGAAGGAGACGGCGTCGTCGTAGCTAAAACGGGCGAAGACCGTGTCGTTGGCCGATAGGGTGTGGTCCATGCGGACGTCCAACTTGGTTTCGTCAAGTTTGCGAACCGGCTCGCTCACGAAGTTGAACCCCTGAGCGCCGTTGTTGGCGTTAGGCACTGGGTAGAAGTTAAGCAGGGACGCACCGATGCTGTTGACCAGGCTGGCCGGTATTTTGGCGCACGGCGTCCCGTGTGCTTGGCTGCCATTCGCGGCGGCCGGCAGGGGATTGCCACTGCCATCACACTGGAAATAGACATTTGGAAAGTTGGCAGGGTTTGTTGAAGTTCCGAGCATATTCGGATTGACAATGCCAGGTACCGTAACGGGATTTCCGCCAACCATCACTGTGCCGGTTACGAGGTTGCCAAAAGGATCGTCCGTGAAATCCGCGAAGGGCTGCGTTGCACTTGGCCGCATGGCCAACGAAGGAACCAACCCCGTAAAGGTTATGCCGTGGCGCTGAGACTTTTGTTCGCCATCGACGAAGAAGAAGGTTTTGCCCTTATAGACCGGTCCGCCGATGGAACCTCCATATTGGTTTAGATTGAATTTTTCCGCGGAGGGCGCAAAGAAGCTCTTGGCGTCGAGCGAAGTATTACGGACAAACTCAAACAGGGATCCGTGGAAGTCGTTGGAGCCGGATTTTGTTGTGACCAGCACGGTGGGTCCGGCACGAGTGCCGTATTCGGCGGAGTAGTTGTAGGTCAAAACCTTGAATTCCTGAATGTCATCGATCGAGGAAAAAGTCCCGATACCCCCCGCGGTCAATTCGTTGTTGTCCACACCGTCCAGAAGCCAGTCCGTGCTGTTCGGCCGCGACCCGCCAACGGATAGCGAGAACGAACCGCGTGCGGCCACCTCGCTGTCAGCGCCGCCAGTGAAAAAACTATTGGGGTTCGACTCTGCCGTAGCCCCGGGCGTGAGTGTGGCGAGCTGGACGAAATCGCGGCCGTTCAGGGGAAGCTGCGAAACTTCCTCGGCGTTGATGACCTGGCCGAGGGACGGATTGCTGGTCTCGACGGCGACGGCCGAGGCTGAGACTTCCACGGTTGACGACACGGATGACGGGGAGAGTGTGAAATTCAGCTCGCGGGCCTCATCGACCTGCAGCCGAAGGTCCTTGTTCTCTACAGTCTGAAAACCTTGAAACTCGACGCGCAGCGTATAAGTCGCGACCGGGAGCAAGGGGATGAGGTAGTGTCCGGCGTCATCCGTTTTTGCTTCGCGTGATACGCCGGTGCCTTGCGAAGTGGCAGTGACCGTTGCGCCGGAGATGGCTGAACCGGATTTATCCACGACCGTGCCGGAAAAACTGCCCGTTGCTTGACCGTAGAGAGCAGGAGAAACCGAAATCGCCAGCGTACAGACCAATAGCAGAAAAAGTATTCGAAGCCTCATGAGTAACACCCCTTTCGACCACCCCTGTTTACGACCATTTACGACGATTGTCACTGACCAATCCCGCTCAGAGTCTGCCGTACCGCGTAACCGCAAAGGAAAAGCTTCCGCGCCCGCCGAGTGCGGGCTTTAAAATGACGAAATAGTATTCTGGCGAGCTGCTTCTCGACGGGAGCAGTGCCATCCACATTGCGTTTGACGCGCCGGCGGGACAGAGTTTCCGCCGGTTATTGGTCCAAGTCATGTGCAGGACCGAACGCTCGAACGAGGGAGAAGTCCGGTGCCGGATCGCGGCGCCTAGTGCGAGAACAGTCTCGCCAGCAAACCGCAAAATGTAAACAAGTATTAATATTTTCCAGGACGTTCCCCCAGTTGCACCAGTGAGCGTAGGCTAGCGTCCGGTTGCGAGAAGTGTCAAGGCAAAAGTAGGGTTTGGAGCGAGTCCGGTGGAAAACTTTGGGAGATTTCGTATTTCTGGGATGCATTCAAAATTCTGATGATGGAGACTCGGAAAGAGAATGCCGGAAGCGGTATTGCGAGCGCGGTGTGCGGACGAAGACGAGAAGGGCGTGGATGTCAGCTATAATCACGCAGCATGAGCGCGAAAAACATTTTGGATGACGTGCGCGTTGTCGAATTGAGCGAGGCGCTTGCCGGTCCTTACTGCGCGATGCTCCTCGGAGACTTTGGCGCAGACGTCATTAAAATCGAGCGGCCGGGTGTGGGTGACCAGTCGCGCAGCTGGGGACCGCCGTTCGTGGGGAGCGAGTCGACGTATTTTCTCGCAGCGAATAGGAACAAGCGATCGGTTGCATTGAATTACGACCATCCCCAGGGTAGGGAAGCGCTGCGGAAACTGATCGCCGCGGCCGATATTTTCATTTGCAATCAACCTTCGTTGGCTTCCTTAGAAAAGCGCGGGCTGGATCGGGAGACGCTCTGCGGGAAACACCCGCGCCTCATCTACTGCAGCATAACGGGGTACGGTTTTACCGGACCGAAAGCAGGCCGGACCGGTTACGATATCCTCGCGCAGGCTGAAGCCGGAGTGATGAGTTTTACGGGCGAGCCGGACGGCGGGCCGATGCGCTACCCGATTGCGATTGCGGACATGAGCTGCGGTATGTACTCGGCGATGGGAATTTTGGCCGCGCTCTACGCGCGCGAGAAAACGGGCTGCGGCCAATTTTTGGATATGGCGCTGCTCGATTCGCAGCTGACCTGGCTGGCGAATGTCGGGAGCAGCTACTTGAACGCAAAAGCCTCGCCCAATCGCTGGGGCAACGCGCATCCGAGCATCGTGCCGTACGAAGTATTTCGCGGCGCGGATCGCCGTTGTTTCGTTGTAGGCGTAGGAACGGAAGCGCTCTGGAAGAGACTTCTGCGCCTGCTGGAGATGGAGAGCGGCGTTGGACAGGATGAACGATTCCGCACCAACGCGCTGCGCACGAAAAACCGTGCCGAGCTGATCCCGCTCTTGCAAAAAACATTTAGTGGCCAGCCAACGAGCGCGTGGCTTGAACAACTGGCAACGGCGCTAATTCCCGCAGCGCCAATCAACACGGTGGAAGAAGCGGTGACCGACACGCAAGTGCGGGCGCGTAACATGATTGTCGAACTCAAGCATCCGGCGCTCGGAAAAGCGCTCAGTATCGGAAATCCAATCAAATTCTCCGAGACGCCGGTGAACTACCGCTTTCCGCCGCCACTCCTCGGCGAACATACAAGCGAGGTTTTGTTTGCGCTCGGGTATTCCGAGGAAGAAGTGCGGGCTATGTCCACCAAGTCATAGGCATAGGGCGCTGTCCTAACGCTGCGGTGTTAAGTTGCTCCTACTACGCTGGCTGACCCGATCTCTTTATATGAAATTCCCCACGTTGAAATAAGGATGCCTTCCTTCGCCTCCGCCCAGGGCCACAGCCATTCGGAAGATGACGTCTTTACCTAAGTAAATGGAGATCCCTCCTCCAAAACTTTGGTGCATGTCGGAGAAGTCTAGATTGCTCTTTCGGAAGGCCACTTTGCCGGCATCGTAAGCGAGCAGAAGTCCCAGGTGGCTGCATACCGTCCGAATGATACCCGGCTTGCACGGTTCGCAAGCATCGCAAACTTTTCGATCGTATTCAACTTGGACGGTCATGAGATCTGGACCACGAAAACGGTAGTCCTTGAAGGCGCGAAGCGACGGCTGACTATCGATGTCGGAACCGCCGATGGTTTCCTGGAGGTAGAATGGGACTGCGTTTCCTGCGCTTGCGTCCGAAACAGAATACCTCCACAAGACTGAAAAATAATTCTGCTCGATCACGCCGCCATGCTTCTTCTTTTCTGGATAAAAGCGGTGGTCCGCTTTTGCTTCTAAGCGGCGGAATGAGTAGTGGCCAAGGTTAACGTCCTGATAGAAATTGTAGGCGACGTTGTAATTGATTTCGAATCGCGTGAGAAAACGCTTATGAGGATTGAGAAAAATCTTTTCGTGCACAAACGGGGGCTGCGTCGTTAGCCCGGGTGCGGTTTGCTCAGTGTACTGCTGCTGGATGGACACAATGTTGGCGCCGGTTACCCCGCCGATGTTGGGCCACAGCCCTTCGAACGTACCGCCCGCCGAGAGCCAGGACACTTCAGGGAAAGGGGTCTTGATTTCAATTCCTGCGGAAGTCTCCCTCTGGCTGAATCTCACGGAATTGTTGACGTTGGTGTTGGGGCCGAGACCATAAAAAGGCATGGTAGGCAAGGAGCGATTACGCGCGTAGATATTTAGAAAGAGCGATTCCCCCGACTTGTTCCAGTCGGCGACAATCGCGCGCGTGCTGGTGAATTTTAGTTCCGCATACCAGAATTGGCGAATGGTAATGAACGACGTAGCCTGCAACTGGTCTTGCGCGCCATTCTTCTCGTTCAGATCGGCTGTGTATCGTCCGCCGCCGCCTATGCCGCTGCCGGGGACAACACTCTGGGCAACAAAATGAAATGGACGCGACCGGAATGTCGAGGCGGCACAATTAATGAACTTCTTGGCAAAATCCGTGAACAGCGAGCAGTTGAATTTCCACTGATCCCAGTCAGTCGTTCCGACAATGGCGGGACTAGCGGTTGCTGGCGCCTGCGCGCTTGCTGGACCGGCCGTCGACAGCAGAATAAGAACAAACGCGAGCGGTCCAAGGAATTTCGAAACAGAAGCATATGATCTTGCACGCATTAGAGTCTTCTCCAGTCAATTGTCCGAGCCAGGTGATTTTGGGTGAATTCTTGCATCGACAGCTTTCAAGTAGGCGGCGGCCTGGGCCTCACTCGTGATCTTGCTCGGGTCGGTGATGCCGGTTCGTTGGGCGGCGGGAAGGGCTTGCTCCAACATAGCGGCCTGACGCACTTGCGCCTTGAGGTGGTCGTTGATAGGTTGAGCGAGTTCACCAGGCGTGGGAGGCAGTGACTTGGCCCCTGCTCCCAGGTCGATTTTGCCATCCCGCGGCATTGGCAGTGACAAATTGTCTTCAAATGTGTTGGCGTTTTTGTCCCGCAAAGTGAGATTCACGTTTGCAGCGTTTGGAAGAAAGAGCTTCAGCGTTGTCGCAATTATCGAGGAGTGATCGTAGACCCGGTGATCGATTCCCGGGGGAATATAGGGAGAAATGAGGACTGCGGGAACACGAACACCCAGCCGCGTGAAATCGAAAGATGGATCAGTAGACGAGCGGTCATTTGTCCACACTTTTCCGTCCGGGTTGACGGTAGTGGGAGGCACTACGTGGTCGTACGTACCCCCGTGCTCGTCGTAGACGATGATGAATAGCGTGGAGTTGCGAACCTTGGGATTTCCCCAAATGGCTTGGAAGGCAGTCTGAATCAGGGCCTCGCCTTCCCGTACATTGTGGTCAGGATGCTGATCGCTTGCGGAAAATGCGGGTTCCCCATCGCCTCCAGCCGAATTCGCAAACCGCGGCTCAAGAAAACTGTAGGTGGGCAAATCGTTGTCGTGACACGCGGCAAGAAAATCGTCATCAAAAGAGCCGAAAAAATCCGGGTTGCCGGCGAGTCCATCGAACGTCGAAGCCATCGTGGAATCATGGTAGTAGATGACCGAATCGAGTTTGTGCTCGGCGAGACGCTCGTAGATCGTCGGCGAGAGACTGCGCCAATCGATGCCCATGTCCACGCGCCCGATAGACGTGGCGGCGTGCATGAAGGCACGATTTGGAAAGGTCGGCCCAGGTAGCGAAGAAAACCACCGGTCGCAGACACAAAATTGCTGTGCCAGGTTGGTCAGCACCGGCAGTTTTTGCGGAGAAAAGCATTTCATGATGCGGTGCGCGGCCTGCGGATTGCCCGCACCTGTTTTGCCCTCATAGCTTCGTACGAAACCGCTCATGTCAGGATCTTGCGAAACGGCAGTGTTAGGATCGCCGTAAAGTTGTGTCAGTGTGTCGAGTCCCGAGTGACCGGGGTCCGGAGTGAGATCACCGGCGTAATTCGCGTCGTTGGAGACCTGGGCGATACCGCCAATGGAGTCGGTGTTTTTCTCGTCGCCTTTCAAACCATCGATCGCCCAAGTCGGACTTTGCGCGAATCCCAGCATGTGGTCAAACGACCGGTTCTCCATCATCAGCACAACAATGTGTTTCAGGTTGTCCAACCCGACCGACATAGACACCCCCCCACGCGTTTTAAGACTTGCCTGGATCTCAGCAGGTAGTGACTCAGACCGCGAAACGTTTCAGCGTCTCGAGCCACTATTTGCATAACAGCATATTCAGGATGGCTCTTGAGTCAAGGAGGAATTGCTGGCGGGTTACGCTGAAACGAAACCGGTCAGTCCTTGCGGGCCTAAACCGGGACAGGGATACAATAGGCGCCTAGTCAACGCTGGCTAGCATGGAGGTGTGAATGTTCGGTTCGCAAGTCCTCGAAGTGATCATCGGCCTTACTCTGATTTATCTGGTTCTCAGCATCGGCTGCTCGGGCATCAAAGAAGTCATCGCAGCCATGTTCTCTCTTCGCGCCAAGACGCTCGAAAATGGCGTCCGCAGCATGCTCAAGAACGGCCCAAATGACTTCACGGCAAAACTTTTCGCCCATCCCTTAATCCAGGCTACTGCGCCCGAAGGCCAGAAGCCTTCCTACATCTCAGCACGCATGTTCGCAGGCGCCCTATTCGACATCGTCGCGCCCGCCGACGCCACGCAGCCCCGCACGATCCAATCTTTGCGCGCAGGCGTTTCGCAAATTCCCGACGCAAAGCTGCGCAGCACGCTTCTCAACATGATCGACTCCGCCGGCGGCGATGTCGACGCAGCCCGCCTCAAGGTCGAGCACTGGTTCGACGACACCATGGCGCGCGTAAGCGGCTGGTACAAACGCATGGCGCAAAAAATCATCTTCGCAGCCGGGCTCGTGCTTTGCGTAGCAGTAAACGCCGACACGCTCATGATCGTCAAAGAACTGTGGAGCGACCAAGCCCTTCGCAGCGCCGTGGTTGAGCAAGCAGGGAAAAGGGCTCAATCTACAAACCCAGCCGAATCCACCAGCCAAGGCGTTTCTCTGCAGCGAATCGCCGAGGAAATACGCGATGTAAATACTCCGCCGATCGGATGGTCGAGCGAAGCGAAAGATATCCGGGCCTGGCACAGCGGCATCGGAGCAGGAGCTTTGAAATTTCTGGGAATACTCCTCACAGCCTTTGCCATTGTCATGGGTGCGCCGTTCTGGTTTGATATGCTGAACAACTTGATCAATTTACGCTCGTCGGGGAATCCACCGCCGGTGCGCGGAGTCGAAGCTTCCACCAAGTAGCCGCAAGCAGAAAGATCGAACAGTAAAATCCGGAGAATCGAAAACAAGAAAGGAGCTTTACATCATGAACGCAGGACAAAAACAAACTAAACTAGCGGGCAGCACCAGGCATCGTCTGCCCGATGCAGAAGTCGTCGGAGAAGTGCCAAGCGAGGAATTCCGCGTAACCGTCACCGTGCGCCGCCGCAACGAGCTTCCCTCCATCGAAGCGCAGAGCAAACAGAAGCCCGGCGACCGCACCTACATGACGCACGGCGAACACGCCGATAAACACGCCGCCGATCCCGCCGACATCGCCAGAGTCGAAGCCTTCGCCAGGGAAAACGGCTTGCGCGTCACAAACACCAACGCCAGCCAACGCACCGTCACACTTTCCGGCACCTCCCCAGCCTACAGCAAGGCCTTCGGCGTCGAGCTCAAAATGTACAAGTCCGGCGACGTTGCCTATCGCGGCAGAGAAGGCGACATCCTCATCCCCGAAACCTTGCAAGGCATCGTCACCAGCGTTACGGGCCTCGACAATCGCCCATTCGCCAAGCCGCACTTCCGCGTCCGCCGCCGCGCAGCACGCGCCGCAGGCGCAGCAAGCGCGAGAGCGGACGCCTCGACCGCAGCCGCTTCGATCCCCACCGGTTTCACACCGCTCCAACTCGCTTCCCTTTACAATTTCCCGCAAAGTCTGGACGGCACCGGCCAGACCATCGCCATCCTCGAACTTGGCGGTGGCTTTCACCCTCAGGAATTGGCAACGTATTTCCAAAACCTTGGCATCTCCACGCCGCCGAGCGTGACGTCCGCCACGTATCCCAATGGCGGCACAAACAGCCCGGGCACAAACGCGCTCGATCCCAATAATCCCGACGTCGAAGTCATGCTGGATATCGAAGTGGCTGGCGCCGTCGCCCCAGGCGCAAGTATCGTCGTCTACTTTGCCCCAGACGCCACCGACCAAAGTTTTCTGGGTGTCATGAACGCCATCCTCGGCGACACCGTCAACAAGCCCACCATCGTTTCCATCAGCTGGGGCGGCCCCGAAGACGGCGCCACCGCGCAATTCCGCAACGAATTTGACCAGTTGCTGCAAACCGCGGCACATCTTGGCATAACCGTTTGCGTCGCCGCCGGCGACAACGGCTCCGCGGACTTTGCCGCTGACAATCCCAACTGGGACAACCAAGCGCACGTGGACTTCCCGGCTTCCAGTTCCTTCGCTCTGGCGTGCGGCGGCACGCAACTTTCCGCATCGAACGGAACTATTACCAGCGAGGTGGTCTGGCACGATGGCGCAAACGACGGCACAGGCGGCGGAGTCAGCCGGATCTTCGCGCTACCGAGCTATCAAGAAAATGCCGGAGTACCTCCGGCCGCCGATCCCGCTGGCCCGGTGATGCGCGGCGTGCCGGATGTGTCCGGCGATGCCGCTCCCGCGTCCGGTTATCGCATCATTTGCGATGGCACGAGCTTCCCGGACCCTTCGCAAGGACTTCCTCCTGTGGGCGGCACCAGCGCCGTCGCGCCACTCTGGGCGGGCCTGATCGCGCGCATCAATCAAGGCCTAAACAAACCCTGTGGCTTTATCAATCCCCTGCTCTATGCCGCACCAGCCAACGCCACGTTTAGTGACATCACGCAAGGCGACAATGGCGACTACCAAGCCGGCGCGGGCTGGGATCCGTGCACAGGCCTTGGCAGTCCCAACGGACAAAACCTGCTTCAGGCTCTGACATCGTAAGACGAGAGAGTCACCGCCCGCGTCCTAACGTGAAATGACGCGTGGAATGATGCATGGAATGAAAAGCAGGATAGCGAGCGGCGCTAACTTAACGCGCCGCTCGCGTCCTTTTCGATCGGCTGGCTCAGGCGTGAGGAGAGCAAGCACTCTTTGCACGCGCGCTCAAGATTTCCATCGCGCGTTCCACCAATTTCTCAAATTCGCAGCGTTCGATTCTTGGTCCTGAATAAACGAGATTCTGGTTTTGCGCCACCACGACACGTATTTGTTCGTCTATCTGAAGATTGCAATGATCTAGATTCACCGACGCACCTCTTGAAAAAAAATGCTCAACTGTCAGTAGTGAATAAGCCACTGAGATCGTCTCACGCTGCCGCGATCTTCCGCTGGCACTGCTGAAGTTTGGGACTCCGCCGCGTCAGGACCCGGCGTAAAGCTGGAATGGCGCCCAGTAGTACGGCTTTTTGAAGACGCTGTTTGAGTGCAGAAGCGAAAGCTTGGCGGCGCGTAAAGCGACGGCGGGGTCCTGCCCGCGGCTCAGCCCGTCATAGAGCGTGTCCATGAGTTGTGGCGTCGAGGCGTCGCTGACTTCCCAAAGGGCGCCGATAACATTGTGAACGCCGGCGTGCAGAAAAGCCCAGGACAGACCAACGAGCCCCTCACCAGAGAACGCGCGCGTTCCCGCTCCATTGCAGGCAGATATGGTCACGAGATAAGCCGAGAGGTGGCGCTTGACGATGTCTCGTGCATAAAGCTTGTAGGAATCCTCGTCTTTCTCCTTGCTGAGGACGACCGCGGATTCGAGCGGCCGTGCTCGGCTCGCCGTCCCATGCGTCACGAAATGCAGATACGCGAACTCTTCCGGCTTGCTAGCTAAATACGCGGCTGGCGTTGCCCCGCTGCCGGAAAGGATTGTTCGACGCGGCTCGGGAAAGTATTTTTCGACGTTCTGCATTTCTGCACCGGCTTGCGGTAACGCCGGGAAATCGGCATTCGGCGAAACGGTGTCCCCCACAAGGAACATCCTCTTCTCTCTCGGAGCGGGCCGCGCTGCCGCAGCGGCGAGAATGGTCAGCGAGCTTCCCGTGGTCACGGTGACGTCTTCGATCCAGTAGTGCGGCTTAGGACCTGGCACTATCAATGTCTCGAAATTCAACCCGTACAGGCTGCCGTCCGGAAGCAAAATGACTCGCGAGCCTTGCGAAATCGCACTCTTCGCCGGCTCGACCAGCATGGTGTAGAGTTTTTGCCCAGCCGTATCTCCCGTTGCCAAGGGATCGCGCACACCAAGGAGCGCTTCTCGGTACGATTTAACGAGCGGATCAATTTGATTCGCCGCTGGCAGAGTCAGGTGTGTCGTTTTCGAAGGGGTGACGGCCCACAGATGCGATTGCTTTTCGCCAACCCAATAGAAAAGCAGCGTCGCCTTCAGACGCCGCGCAATCTGCTCAGGCCGGAAGTTCCGCAACGCGACTTTCTCCGCTTGCGCGGTGGTCCCAAGGCCTTCCTCCAGCGTTCGCGCCCGGCTGAGTTCCGCTTCCTTCAGAGCGTCGGAAGACCTGCCATGTCGCATGAGAAAATCGATGTATCTGCCGTACACCGCAATTCCACTCGATAGAAAACTCAATCGCAACTCGTCGTGGTTAATCGAATGCCTGGCTTGTTCGATTGTATCGATTGCCTTGAGATACTCGACTTCCGCTTGTGCAGCGAGGTTTTGCTCATTTTGCAGATCTCCGATCGCTGCCAGGGCCTCCCACTCGAGCTGAGAATCCGTCTTAGGACCAAGTACGACGCGGTCGAAAGTACTCTTGGCTTGGGCATATTGCTTTCGGCGCGCCGCGATTCGTCCCGACACAATCATCGCATCAAGAAGGCCAAAGTGGTCGGCCCCTGAATTCTCCAAACTTAGTGCCTCCTCGTTATAGTGCTCCGCCACATCTAGATTGCCCTTTCGGAGTGCAAACCTTGAAAGATCGTTGAGGCACTCAGCGATAATCTCAGTGTTTTTCAGCGTTCGAGCGAGTTCGAGAGTGCTCTTGGAAAGTGCTTCAGCGGAGTCATACTCATGCAGTGCGTCGTAAGAGTTCGCGACACCTGTGAGCCAATACAGCCGGTAACCGGGCAAACCCACTTGATCCGAGGATTCAGCTCCCTTTCGGTAGTATTCTAAGGAGCTGTCGAAGTCCCCCAACTGGAAGTAGCTATAGCCCAGGTTTCCCAATGCTGTCGCTACGAAGCCCCGCATTCCCTGTGAGCGGGAGAGCTCTAGAGCGTCCAGTCCGCGCTCGACGGCCTCGTCGAAGCGCTCACGTTTAGAGGAAATCCATGCCAGACCGACACGCGCCACTGCTTCCTGGTCCTGTCGGTGATATTGCCGTGCAAGCGTAAGAGCTTGATTGTAAGTGACCTCTGCTTTTTCGTATTTTCCCTGGTTCCCCTCAAGTGCACCTTTGGCGTTTAGTACTTCACACATGACCTGGGGCTGGTAGCGAGAGGCGAGGTCTTGGGCATTCGCCAGTTTTTTCTCGGACGAGTCGAAATCCTGGGCGACCCTGTAGGCCATTCCTTGAACCATGCTCCTGCGTACCGCGATGTCGGTTGCGGCCAACGATGCTGGTAAGTCCTCTTGGAGGATAGCAAGGGCATCCTGGTAGGCGGACTGAAATACGAGCACGCGAGCTTTCAAGATCCGGAGCTGCCACAACCACTCGGGATCGTTGTGAAATTCAGAGAGTGCGCGGTCTGCGGCGGAAGAGGCGTTGTTGTAATCGCCGTGGAGGATGCTTACCGCGATTTGGTCACGAACTGCCTGGGGGCTGCCACGAGCGTGACATCCGCCGGCCACCAGTTCGAACGTCATCAGACAGAGAGCGCCGAGAATCTTGACGAATCTCAAGGGCCCGGAGGCGGCTGCCCGTTGGTGCGGGCTTCTGCAACTGTCAAATCGGCGACATGGGGAGAACCCAACACTAGGCGCATCATCGTCAGGGTCCTGGTGCCGGTTTCGGCGAAAACTTCCGCCAAGGAGATAGTCCCAAAATTGGCGACTTTGAAGACGTGGCGTCGCGCATCTACTCCGGGCAGATCCGTCTCGATTTTGTCCACCAGCGAGCAAATCACCACTCCTTCATTCCGCGCGACTATTCTCCCGGATTCGTTCCCCTTTTCAACATGATTCCGCAAGTCTTGAAACCCCTTGCATTCGACCAGCAACTTGTGGCGAAGAATGACTTTGACGTCGTGCCCGGCGACCCGCAAATTGTGAAACTCGCTTCCGTCCGCGACGATACGTCCTTCAGGCTCCTTGGGATTATGCGTCGAGGTGAGACGCGAAAC
>Ga0207144_1143_pt1 | contig 13005 bp, 10 predicted proteins | sample Alteio_BWMinHeat_FD_153583 | JGI IMG/M metagenome (GOLD analysis project Ga0207144, IMG submission 153583) | Enriched cells from forest soil in Barre Woods Harvard Forest LTER site, Petersham, Massachusetts, United States -... | ecosystem: Environmental > Terrestrial > Soil > Temperate forest >...
AATGATCCCATCGACTCACATAAAGCTATTATCGATGCAACCATTCAAAGATTTAAGTTTACTTTCGAACTCTTTTGGAAATGGCTGTGCCTCATCATTATCGAAAAAGGGATAACCGTTAATTTTCCCAAAGAAGTACTTAAGGAAGCATACAAAGCAAAAATGATCGACAACGAAGAAATATGGTTGAGCATGCTGAAAGATAGAAATTTAACCTCGCATACCTATAACGAGGATCTTGCAATGTCGATATACGAGAATATTAAAACTTATGCACCCTTGATAAGAAAAGTATTTGAACAAGAACAACATAAATAAACAAATAATAATCAAAAATTAACCACACATTCTTTATTACCACGACTCTACTCAATTCCATCTATAGCCAAGTAAGCATTAGGATTATCTTTTATTTGATTAAAACTTTTACTTTTACCGCCTACTTCAAAAATACTTCATCATCTAATTCGAATTTCATTAAATTCTTCATGATTTCAAGCACTTCAGCATCCGGACCTAACTTACTATTTGATAATTCTTTTTGTAAAGCATTAAAATAATAAAGAGCATTAGGTTCATCATTGTATTGAGCACAACAAGAGATTAATAATTTCAATACTTCACGTTTCTCCTCAATTGTTTGTGCAAGTTCAAGGCTTTCTTTATAAACCATTAGAGCGTCCTTTATATTGTTTGTTTCACGATAACAATTACCCAACTTATTCAGTAATACGCGGCAGGATTCAAATGCCCTTACAGATATAGCAAAAGCAAAACTGGCTTGATAACAGGATATGGCGTTAGGCATATCTTTTTCTTCAAAACAAGCATCGCCATAATTACGTAACAAATCAGACACCTTTTCAGGTGACATTCCTGCGAATACACTTTGTTGCTGCAAAGTCTCCACTGTTCTCTGCATAAAAGCTAGTCCTTCACGGCAATCATTACTCTGCTCATTTAATATTCGACGCTTTTTCGTAGGATTATTTGGATGTACTTCCGTTTCGCCCATCATCGGTTCATTTGCTCTTTTTTCTGGTATATTTAATCTAGTATTCATTTTATTTCTTATTAATTATAAATTTCAACCACTGTATTAAATTGAATATATTTTGTCAACTTTTTTAATTTATTTTCGGAAAAACCCAAAGACATCATACCCCTCTGAGGGGATAAGAAAAAAAGACACCATTTTAAATAACTGTCGTGCCTATGAGAAATATTATTAGATTTTAATGCAAAAATCCAAACAACCATAAAGGTATCTTATTACCACGACCATACTCAATGCCATCTATAGCTAAATAAGCATTAGGATTATCTTTTATTTGATTAAAACTTTTACTTTTACCGCCTACTTCAAAAATATAGTCATCAAAAGCAAAATCACCACTAGATGGATAAAAAAGTTCGTAACTACATGATACTGCTGAAGCAAAAAAAGTTTCACGAATATTACCTAAATCAGGATTTTTTTTACCGAAAGCATAAATTAAATTAGGATTATTTAAGTATAACTTTTCAGGTTTATCTAGGTTGTTGAGAGACTTACCTTGCTTACAAAGTGCTCTTATAATATGTGCATCCTCCAAATATTTAAAATAATTTTTTAAGGTTCTATCGTCATGTAACTCCAAAGATTTCTTCAAATTTGTTAGGTCCGGTTTAAATGGAATTAAACGAGCAATATGAGACAACAGCTTTTTGATATTTTTTATACCAGAACCTGAAAGACCAGGATGAATCGCAGCCAGATCGCTTTCTATACTCGTATGAACACTTTGCTCAAGAGAGATATGATACAAATTGAGATTGTTTTGGTATTGAAGAAAATAAGGATAAAATCCAAACCGAAGATAGTGATTAAAACAAGGAAGCACTTGCTTATCAATAGATCCTAGCGTATCGATAATTTGCTTACAAAGCAATAAGTGATCTTTCAAGATCTCATCCAAAGAAAATATTGGAAGAGAAATGTTATAATATAATTCGAGATATTCACGAAAAGAAAGTCCATGCAAAGCATAAGATATAGCACGTCGTGACAAATCGTGAGAACCTCGATAAACTTCGAGAGCAGAACTTCCGGAAGCTATAATTTTAAGTTTGGGAAAAGAATCAAAAATGCTCTTTAGTTCTCGAGACCACGCCGAATATTTATGAATTTCATCAAAACAAATCACCTCTCCCCCATGTTCATAAAAATATTTGGCTATTTCAAACAAGGAGGTATTGACAACAAGCACGTGGTCTACAGGAAGATACAGGATTTTTTCTGAATCTAAATTAGCCTGAGAATAATCCAATAAGTATTGTACTAACGTTGTTGTTTTACCCACACCACGCTGCCCTAACAAAACAGCCATTCTCGCATCAAATGGTGAAAACCCAAGAAAAGAGCGCTTATATTCCTTATTGAGAGACATCAGAAAATTACGACTGCAATCATAAATAGCATCTATAGTACTAGCATCCACAACGATAATCTCTCATTTAAAAATCTGGAATGCAATCCAGAAATTAACAAAAAAATCTGGAATGCATTCCATCTTTTACATAACAATATCCGATCCAGATCTTAACTCATTAATTTTCAATGAGTTAAACTATCAATCTATTTGCCGTCCATAAGATCACCAAAAGTCCACATGCTCCTTCCTCTTTCTGGGTATAATCTACCAGGAAAAACATCGTTTATTTTTTCCAAGCTCGAAAAATATCTAGAACTAAACTTATGATTATTACTATGTTTTTTCATTATTTTCAAATAATGAAAAGCCGATGCGATATCTTTTTCCTTGCAATAAAAATCAATTAACTTTTCTAACGAATCAATTTTTTGCTCATCCGTTTTTGAATCAACTAACATCTCTTTATAGCATTTTAATATTTCATCTTTATTATTTTCTAGTATATAAATCCTACTTAATGTCTTTAATATATACCATTTTTCTTCCGACTCTTCTAAAAGAATCAATAGCTGTTTTTTGTAATCATCTTTCTTATCTTCATCTACTTGCTCGTGATAACTCATATACAGATTGTACAACGCTTCGCACCTATCTTCAACGGTTTCCGAAAACGCTAATTGTTGTTCACGGTACGCAAGACTATCTCTTGGCTTATTTTGATTAGCACAGATATCACTTAAAACAGACGATACACGTACTATATCTTTTCTTTTTGAACCACTTATTAAGCCTTCAAAACAGCTCCGATAAAAGGGTAAAGATTCACCAAATATTGCTACATCAGGATAATAAGAATGAAAAGCCAAAAGTTGCTGATAACATTCAACGGCTTCCGTTATATTTCTTTGTTTAACAAAAAGCTCAAGTAACTGACCCAACAAGTCAAATTGTTTTTCAACTCTCGACTGAAGGATCAACATTTGTTTACAACATTCAATCATATTAGATACATTGTCCTGCGATTTAAAAATTTTATACAATCTCTTTAAAATGAATAAATGATTTTTATATTTTTCATTATTTTTTACAACATAACAACTTATTGTTCTTTCATTGAAAGGTTTTAAAGATTCTGTTGCAACATAAGTGACCGTTGGAGTCGGTCTTCCTCGTTGTAGCATATCCGTATATAAACTTTCACAAGTTCGATTAATAAAATATACTTCATTATTTTCAGCACAATGAAATATATAATTATTACTAAATTTAACTTCATTAGACTTACTGAACTTATTCATCTTGTTAAATATTAATATGGTTATTTATTCCTAGCACTAATTAATGTGTTAAATTTTGTCAACAATAATATTTTTTAATATTTAATTTAAAAAGACACCAAAGTCTATTTAAAAAATCTATAACATAATCCAATTTTCAAAAAATGCATGCTATTGATTATCAACAAGTTGAAAAAATATCAACTAATTCTTAGCGTTGACTTAAATAAAACGGCGTTCTTTTTATTCTAAAACAATAATTGCCTCAGAATAAAAATTATTAATGCTTGGCAAAATCCCATCATTCCTTCAGACTCGATAAAAAATGTCTCACTCAAAAGATTTTTCCCAGAATATCAATAGTTCAATTCTCTTAAAAATGCTTGAAGCCGGCGATAGCTTCATCTCAGGAAATGATATCGCTAATTGCCTCAACATATCCCGAGTAAGTATTTGGTCACATCTCGAACAACTGCGTCGCGAAGGCTTTACATTCGAGGCTGTTCGAAATCGTGGGTATCGTCTCCTAACACAACCTTCTGTCATTCACCCAGACCTCCTCGCCGCATATCTTAAATTGAACAATATCGAACTTCCTCTTATCTATCTGAATGAAACAGACAGCACCAACAGTGAAGTCGAACGTCAAATGACTTACCAAACCCAAACGCCTTTTGTTGTCATTAGCAGTAAACAAACAAAAGGCCGAGGACGTCATGGCCGATCGTGGTATAGCGAAGATTCTGGAAATGTCTACATTTCTTTTGGATTCAAACCCGATCTTCCTCCATCGCTTATTAAATCATTTACTCCATGGGTTGCAGCTCAACTCTGCCATCACCTTAATCGAGAATTCAAACTATCCATTCAACTCAAATGGCCTAACGACCTCATTTTCAAAGGGAAAAAAATCTCTGGCATGCTTGCCGAAAGCCACATAGACGCAGACCATATCCGCGACCTTATCTTTGGCATCGGCCTCAATATCAACGGCAACCCCAAAACTTGGCCACAAGAACTTCAACAAATAGGCACTTCTATGGAGGCTATCACCAACGCCTCTTTTAATATCAACAAAATGTCCGCATCGGTAATTTTTTACATTATGGAATCATACGATCTGTTCATAAAAAATCAATGGCAAGCATACCTTCCATCTTTATGGTCAAAATACGATTTTCTTTACGACAAGCATGTTGAAGGGTTCCACGGCACAGTTCCTATAAAAGGCACTGCAAAAGGCCTCAGCGACACCGGAGCTCTCAAGCTTCTCCAAGAAAACGGAACCCTCTTACTCCTTGATATTGGTGAAATTAGCTTCTCCGCGCCCATTAAAATTTCATAAATATTGAACGTTTACTGAACCAAAACCGTCTACCTGTTATTGAAACCGATTTTGCAAGATAATCCAAACAGTATCGAGGTCCAGAACCTCACTAAAACTTACGGTCAAAGGAAGGCAATTAACGATCTCTCTTTTCAAATTAAACGAGGCGAAATCGTTGGTTTCTTGGGCCCCAATGGCGCAGGGAAGAGCACCACGCTGCGTATACTTGCAGGCCTCATACCCGCCACTTCCGGCTTAGCAACGATAAACAATGTCCCTGTCTCCCTCTTTCCTCAAAAAATAAAACACCAACTCGCTTTCATGCCAGAAAATAACCCTCTCCCCGAAGACCTACGTGTAATCGAATACCTTTCACATCGCGCACGTTTAAAAAAAATTCCTAGCAATGAACAAAAAAAACGTATCGAACATGTAATGGATCTTTGCGATCTTACCCGCACAGCTCAAAAAAAACTCATCAAAGTTCTTTCAAAAGGCTACCGCCAACGCGTCGGCATCGCCGATGCCCTTCTCTCAAATCCTCAAATCTTACTTATGGATGAACCCACCATCGGGCTCGATCCACACCAACTCTTGACAATTCGCACCCTAATTAAAGAACTTCAAGGTCAAGCGACCATCATCATTTCAAGCCACATACTTCCTGAAATTGAAGCTTCTTGCAATCGCGTAATCATCATCAATCAAGGTATTATTGTCGCTCAAGGCACCAGCCAAAGCCTTCGCAAAGAGTTCATCCCAGAATCTGCCTATAAAATTTCCGTGGTCGCCGATCTTTCTGAACTCGAAAAATTTATCAAAACCCTAGACCCTGAATCCAAAATCTCTAAACAACACCAATCCGAAAATATTGCTACTCTCTACTTCAGTTCTCTTTTTCCTGACTTCAATGAAACACTCGTTCAAGAAATACAAAAAAAATCCAGTTGGAAGCTTAGAGAAGTCGTCCGCTGCGAACCAACCCTTGAAGATATTTTCTTATTTGCAACAAAACCTTCTTGGAAAACGTTATACACAAATTCATGAAGCAATTTTTCAACCTATTCCGCTATGAAATGCGAACATTGCTGTTCTCTCCGGCAAGTTATATCACCGCAACACTTTTCCTTGCTCTCATGGCCTTGATATATTTACTCATCATTGAAAACTATAACCACAGCCCTCACCAAACTTTACCCTCCACAGAATTTTTCCGTCTATTCTGGATTCCCGTTTTCTTCATTGTCCCACTCTTGACAATGAAAAGCTTTGCTGAAGAAAACCGTCTAGGCACACTTGAAACTTTATTAACTACACCCGTAACCCCCATTGCTGTTGTTTTAGGCAAATTCTTAAGCATCTATATTTTCTACATTGCAATGTGGTGCATAACATTATTCTATCCTCTAATTATTGAATACCTATTACCACACAAATCAATTTCACATAGTCTTATTAGTTCCGCATCCATAATTGGCGGATTTGCATTTATTGCCCTAAGCGGAACTCTATACATATCCATTGGACTATTTACCAGCAGCTTAACACGAAGTCAACTCGTCGCAGGAATGTTCAGCTTTACTCTACTATTCATCGCATTAGTCGGCGGACGTATCTTACTAGATTCTTCTTTTATAGAAAACAACTTAATGAAATCGCTAAATATACCCATAGATTACCTTCAAACCTTTCAGCATCTAGAGGATTTCACCCTAGGCATCATCGATACCAGAGCTTTCTTTTTTTATTTGGGAAACAGCGCTCTTATACTAGGACTAACTTCTTTAATCATCGAATACAAGGCTTAGTTAAATATGAATAAAAAAGAAGACTTTAAAAACACTGAACGTGCAAAAAAAATCGGTCGCATTTTAAACATTATTTTAGCTATCATTTTCATATTCGGTTTAAATATTCTTGCTTCAAAATACTACTTACGAAAGGATCTGACCAAAAATAGAGTCCACTCATTATCCCCAGAAACATTGGCGTACATACAGAAACTGAAAAAACCGGTAGAAATTTTTGTGACGATTCCTTCACAATCACCACAAGCTCAACTATCCGAGACCTACTTGATGGTATCTCGTTTACTCAAAGAATACCAATACGCAACTCGAAATAACAAAAATGGCAAAATTACAGTTGAATATATCAATCCATTTAAGCAAATGCAACGGGCCCATCAAATCGCTGTCCAATTTGGAGTTCAAAAAGATAATTCAATTATCTTGAAAAGTGGCAATGATTATCGCCAAATTAACCCTACTGAACTATATACCTCACAACACGGTGAAATAGAAAAATTTAAAGGGGAACAAGTTTTAACCTCGGCAATTCTTAATGTCACGGGCTCGCAAAAAGAAAAAATAGTCTTCATAGGGGGTCATGGTGAAATGCGCATCAATGATGTAGACCCCCTTCGCGGACTTTCAGAGCTCAACCGCTTGCTGAATACTTACAACATCGAAACAGCTCAAATAGAACTTACCCAAACCTCAGAAATTCCCTCGGATGCAAACCTCGTCATTATCGCGTCCCCCCAAACTACCTTCCTTCCCGAAGAAATTGCCCAATTACGGCAATACCTCTCCGATCGCAACGGTCGACTCATAGCCTTCCTTGACCCTGTTGCACAACATGGCCTCGACGATCTCTTATATGAATGGGGAATCTTGGCCGACGACATGCTAATTCTAGATTCCAGTATAGACTTTAAAGCCAATAGCGGAGATCTTATTTTACGTTCTTTTACAAATCACCCAATAACACAATTTCTTGAGGACAATCAACTTGCTGTTCTCGCAGGCCTGAGTCGACCTATTCGACCCGATATCGCTTCGCCTTTGGATCCCAGAAGAACAGTCACACCACTAATCTGGACATCCGAAACAAGTTGGGGCGAACGTGCATACCAAACAATGGCTGCCATGCAGTTTGACCTCAATAAAGATCTCAAAGGCCCCATACCTATAGCAACCTTGGCCGAAAGAAATGTCAATTCCCAACTAGGCATCAACATACGAGGCGGCCGACTCGTTGTCTTTGGAAATAGCAACTTTATCGGTAACAATCGAATCAATGGCCTGGGCAATCGAATTCTACTCCAAAATACAATCAATTGGACCATAGACCTCAACGATCTTCTCAACATCCCACCCAAAACATTGAACAACTTTCAGATCACACTAAGCCAAAAAGACTTAATTCAAACATCTCTAGGAATATTTGCTATACCTACAAGTATGGCTTGTATCGGATTACTAGTTTTTTTAATACGAAAACGTTAAAAACCTAAACCCATGCGCTGGAAAACTACAATCATTCTCATGCTTCTAAACATAGTCACTTTATACGGAATTTTATACCTTCAGAAACAAGACCAAAATAAGAATCTAGAAACTCGAAACGCACTAAATACATCTATTATCGATATTGATAAAATAGAAATTATCGATAAAACCTCTAAAGAACCTCGCATACTCGAAAGACAAAATGGTCAATGGAAAATTATAAGCCCAATAGAATGGCCCGCAAACCTTTTTGCGATACAACGCATTATCACTCAACTTCAATTCTTAACTCACGAAGCACGTTTTTCCATAGAAGAAATCGAAAAGACTGGCCAATCATTAGCAGACTACGGCCTCAAAGACCCCAATATTACTTTAAAATTTAGGGACATTAATGGCGAACATACTCTAGCTATTGGCAATCCAACACCCGTGGGAAATCGTGTTTACATTATGGATCCTGATCAAAAAAATATCTTAGTAGTCAAGGATTCACTACTCGACAGTATTGCTGCAAATCTAGAAGAACTACGTACACATCAAATATTCAATATCCCCCTCTACGAACTAAACAAGCTGAAAATTCAAATACTCTCTCCTCATAATCTCAAAATTTGGCTCTCCAAAAATAAAGATTCTTGGAGCTTCGAAGCACCCATCCAAGCAAACGCAAATAATATTTTGGTCGATAACGCCATTAATCAACTCCTCTCTGCAAATATTCATAGAATTATTTTAGGAGACGAAGCAGACCAGGCAAATATCCTCTTACACCAACCTCTCATGAAAATCACCCTAGAAGGCAATAATCAGAAACAAACGTTAATTATTGCGGAACCAAAACAACAAACAAACGACAATAAAGAGTACTACGCTCAACTCGAAGACAACGCCACCATTTTCACTCTTTCGACAAAACCCTTCGACACCCTCCAAAATGCCCAAGAAGGATTGAGAGAAAAACAACTCATCACGATAAACCCTGATTCTTTAAAAAATATATCTATTGGCCAAGCTCGAAAAAAGATTCACTTGCAAAAACTAGAAAATGGGGAATGGCAACTTATAAATAAAGACGCTTCAGGAAAATTAATTACTGCAGCTGCCGATAATAAAGAATTAGCCAACATTCAACAACGATTGAGCGCTCTCGAAATCATTTCATTTGTCAGCGATGCTCCCTCAAACAGCGATCTCGAAAACTTTGGCTTCAATGACCCCCAACGCATTATAGAACTCGATTCAGATAAAAAACAAGTCCTTTTAATCGGCGGACTTGACCCACTATCCGGGAATTTATATGCAAAACTCGAAGATTCACCTTATGTTTACTGCATTAACCCAGACGTCCTATCTTTCTTCCCTATAAATGAACTCTACTACAAAATGCGCACTCTAGACAAACTACCCAAAGGAGCAATAATCACAAAATTAAAAGTTATTCAACTGATCCCCAATGAAGAAACTCTCTTTGAACAATCAATCGACCCTTCAAATACTAACTGGGAAACCGCTCTCACCAACACTGAAAACCTACAAAAAAAATCAATCCTAGGAATTATAGAAGACCTAAAAGAATTTAAAGTTAAAAATTTTCTAAAAAATCACTTCGAAAATATTGTCGCTTTAGACTCCGAAACACAATTACCATGGACCTATAAAATCGAAGCAACGGCTTTACTCCCAGGAGGCGATACTTCAAAAACAAACACCATCGAATATTACTTTACAAAACGACTCAATGGCGTACTCCAAATAGGAGGATCTAAAGAAAAAGATATCATTTTTAGCTCAGATCAAAATTGGATCGATCATTTATTTACATTTCACCAACAACCTCAACCCACTAATCAAAGCGCCATTAATTTAAGCTCTAAATAAAAACAATCAATAACCTAACATGAAAACATTGAAACATTTTAGCAAATGGACACTCGTCTTCTATAATGGTTTTCATAGTTTTATCAACTTTATATTAGGAACCGCAATTATATTACAAATTCTAATTTTTGTGGTCGAATCTAACGACTATAAAATTCAAATACCTGAATTCTTACTCACAACAACTAGAAACCTATTATTAGAAAAACAAATATCGTTTGAAGCAAAAGACATCACTCTTAAACTAACAGGCGAAGTCTATCTTGAAGATTTGAAAATAAATTATGCACACTTCACCGAACCACTAATAACCTGTGATCACTTAAAGTGCCACCTAAACTTAATCTCTTTAATGTTTGGCAAACTCCAGCCAGAAAAACTACTTATAAAAAATGCCACTTTTTTCCTCCCCTCTAGCTTAGCTCCCTCAGGACTACATGAACCATTCGTAAAAAATTTCTTTGGCGCTATTAATTTCGGAAAACGCTATACACAAATTGAACAACTCAATTTTAATTGCCAAAATCTTTCTGTAACTGCTGAAGGTTCTTGGAGCAACAGACAATATCCTTTCAACTTCCAGGATATTGACATATCAGACTACCTACCACTATCAACCACCTTATCAAATATAAAAACCCAGCTTTCCTCACTTGAAGAACCAATCCTAACTATACACATCAAAGAAAATGAAAAAAAACTTGTAATTTTTGACTCAAGTATAGCTGCTTCTAGGCTTTCCATGAATACAATAAACCTCGGACGCTTTCATATAAACTCAGAACTCATTTACCAACATCCAAAAATCGTTCTCAATAAACCCTTGGAAATTTACGCAGAAAATATCAATTGGAAGAATAATACACTTCTAGCCAAATCAGCACAATCTGCACTAATCATAGACCCCAATATAATTATAACCAATCCACAATCTGCATTAAAAAATCTACGATTATCTTTAAATGAAATCACCACCCATAACCTAGACATCGATTCTGCAGAAATAACTTGCGATTTAACAAATCATCTAATCATTCCATTGTCCATCTCAGCCCTCCACCACAATAATTGGGTATCCATAACAGGAAACTTTAACTCAGAACAACTATCAATGCACGGTTTTACAAAAGGCAGCTCAAATTTAAACGAACTCAAATCTATTGTTGCTCAATTCATTAATCAAACTATATCGGAACAAGAACTTTCCGGCCGAATCAACTGGAGAGGCCAATTTGAAGTATCTCAAAACAATGGACTTCATATAGACAAATCGAAACTCGCAATCACTTCACAAGAACTCAATTACAATAATATAAAAGCCAACGAAGTATACGCTGAAATCAATTTAAATTCCAATGAACTCAACATCCCATACATCTCCATCGAAGGCGGTGAGAACTATGCAAAAGGAAGCATCTTCCAAGATTTTAAAACCGGCGACTATCGTTATTTGCTAACAGGCGCTATCATTCCAGAATCACTTAATTCATGCCTAGGAAATTGGTGGAAAGAGTTAATTTCAAAGTTTGAATTTTCATCTCCAATGCCTTTTGGCAACATGGACGTCCGCGGAAATCTTTCAGATACAACGAAGTGGATAGTATTCGGAGAAATCCAAGCAAATAACTTCATTTATTCTGATATCCCAATAAAAGAACTCAGCTTAAGAATTAACAGTAACGAAAAAGAACTAGAACTAATAGACCTTCATGTAAATTCAATCAACGGCAACCTAGACGCATATACTCGATTTGAATACAGCACCATCCCCCCTCATAAAGAAATCATTTATACTTTTGTTAACGGATCTAGCTCATTAGCCCTAAATGAATTAGACACCATCATAGGAGTACCCTCCATTCATAATGTCTTAAGCGAATTCTCGTCTGAAAGCACTCCACTCTTAAACATAAACGGAGAAATATATAATAACAACAAAGCAGATACTCAAATCAACATCCAATGCACAACAAATAACCCCATAAGCTACCATAACATTCCCTTCGAAAACCTAGCTTTTACCTCACAATATACTCCAACAAAAATTCTTATTAATAACATAACCGCCGGATTTGCAAAAGGACAAGCCTCAGGATCTCTCACAATCACACCTACCCAAAATCCAACAAAACCTACCATTAACACAAATATACATTTAGCCTCTGTAAACCAAGAAATGGCTGTAAACTTCTTACAACCACTGTGGAAACAACCTGAACAAAAAAATAAAAAAGCAAACAACTACGGGGGCCTTATTAATCTAGATTTAGAAACAGCCGGTACCTTAGGTGACTGGAACAGCTTTACAGGATCAGGAAAAATTTCAATCACTCAGGCAACCCTCGGGAAAATACACCTACTGTGGATACTCTCCGAAATACTTAGCCCTCTCATGCCCCTCGGGCTCGGCTCACTCCACCTCACCGATGCAAACTCCGATTTCCTAATTCGTGATGGCACTATTCACTTCCCCAATATTAACATCTATGGCTCTACTGTAAGCATCGATGGAGAGGGCAACTTCTATCTAGGATCTCAAAAACTAGATTTTATCTTAGATATTTCACCTATGAATAAAAATGGAATCCCTATAATCTCCCAAGCACTGCTTGTCCTAACACCCATCACTCAATCCTTCCAAATGCATCTCGGCGGAACATTATACGAACCATTGTGGGAAACAACATTAACACCCCTTGGACTTTTTAAGAAAAAAGGCCCCGGCCTACCTTCAAAAAATTGACATTGCAAAAAAAATCATCCTATGATAGATTCCAGCCATACGTTTTTTACACTAAATCTTTAACCTTATC
>Ga0207144_1089_pt1 | contig 12963 bp, 11 predicted proteins | sample Alteio_BWMinHeat_FD_153583 | JGI IMG/M metagenome (GOLD analysis project Ga0207144, IMG submission 153583) | Enriched cells from forest soil in Barre Woods Harvard Forest LTER site, Petersham, Massachusetts, United States -... | ecosystem: Environmental > Terrestrial > Soil > Temperate forest >...
GATCCGCGTGGCGGAGCGGATCGCGCGAAGCAAATGAATGCTTTGAGGAATGCCATAGATAGCCTCCCGATAGTCGAGGAGGAGGAAGTTTGTGGGAAGAAAAGGTGGGGAGTGGAAAGCAGGACAAGAAAGCACGCATCTCGTTGGATTCGTCATGCAAGTCATCAGCCATGGAAGGGCATACGAAACATAATCTAGTTGGCGGTGCTACTGTCCGTGTGTTCGACGAGTAGGGGCTTGCGTGCAGGGGACCAGAGTCACCTACCCACCGGCGGCAACTATCGCGTTGGAGGAAGCCGGAAAGAAGGGAGACAGGCATACGATGATCAAACTAACACGCGTCTATGAACCTGCCAGTTCAGCCGACGGAGCCCGTTATTTGGTCGAGCGGCTGTGGCCCCGCGGCATGAAGAAAACCGCCCTGCGCATTGATGGGTGGCTGAAAGACGTTGCACCGAGCACCACCCTGCGCCGGTGGTTCAATCATGATCCGAAGAAATGGGGGGAATTCCAGCGACGCTACCGCCGAGAACTGAATGCGAATCCAGATGCGTTGCGCCCGATTCTCAATGGAGCGCAGCGGGGCAATGTCGCGCTTGTTTATAGTTCGCACGACGCCGAGCACAACAATGCTGTGGTCCTGAAAGAATACGTGGAGGAGAAATTGGAAAAGAAATCTCATCCTCCTCGCAACTCAGCTGCTTGAGGCGACCGCTTGGGGGAACTTCTGGGAAGGAGCGAAATCGGTGGGAACTGCCACAGTTGGACCAAAGCATCTTTCGGTAAAACTAAAGAATCGGGAAGAAGTAAGGTGAGTTATGTTTCGCCACACAGTTCCGATTGGACGCATCCTTGGAATACCGATCGATTTGGACTACTCCTGGTTCTTGATCGCTGCCCTCACCACCTGGGTCTTGGCAGTCAGTTACTATCCGCTAGAATTCAAGCGTGGGACGAGCGTCGAATATTGGCTAATGGGCGCTGTAACGGCAGTATTGTTTTTTGGCAGTATCGTTGTGCATGAGCTCGCCCACTCGTGGGTCGCCCTTCGCTACAAGATACCGGTACATCGGATCACGCTGTTCATCTTTGGCGGCGTATCCCAGATCGCAGGCGAACCCCCGAGCGCCAGCGCAGAATTCCTAATTGCTGTGGTCGGGCCGCTCACTAGCTTGGCACTGGCGGCGGTCTTTTTCTTGTTGGAACCGTTGCTTGTGAACATCACGCCGGCGCTGGCGGTAGCCAAGTATCTCGCGCTCATTAACGGCATGCTGGGATTGTTCAACCTGATTCCAGGATTTCCGTTAGATGGTGGGCGAGTTTTTCGGGCCATCGTTTGGGGAGTTTCGAAGAACTTTCGGAAATCTACACTCATCGCCGCCAGCACGGGCCGATTCTTTGGATTTCTCTTTATCATTGTCGGCGTATGGCAAGTACTGAGGGGGAGCGTTGGCAATGGATTGTGGACGGCCTTTATCGGCTGGTTCCTCGAAAGCGCAGCCGGAGCTCAAGTCCAACAGCAAGTGGTGCAAGGTCTATTGGTCGGCCACAAGGTATCAGAGGTGATGGGAGATGCATGCACCCACGTGTCAGGAGACATTTCATTACAAAAGCTGGTAGACCAAGAGGTTCTTACACACGGTCGGCGGTGCTTCCTCGTGGACCGGGGAGATCACGTGGTCGGATTGCTGACATTGCATAACTTAAAGGTGATTCCTCGGCTCTCATGGGCGACGACCACTGCGGCCCAAGCCATGATACCCGTCGACAGGCTAAGCAGCATCGATCCCAACGCAGAATTGTGGACAGCAATGGAAAAGATGGGTCGGGACGGAATTAATCAAATGCCTGTCATGGTGGGAGGCAACCTCATCGGAATGCTTTCGAGGGGCGACATAGTGAAATATCTTCAAACCCTGCAGCAGGTAGGCGGATGAGGTGGGCGGTGGTGCCGTCGAAACCCGCTTCGTCAAAATCGATTCGCTGGTTAATAGCGCGAGCCTATCCGGGTCAAAAAGGATGGCCCTCGTGCGGCGAGTGGGCTTAAAAGCCAGCGCTGAGATGAGTTGCTGACTCATCCATTCCGGGCCGCAGCCCCACGTAGGTGATGATTCCATCGTAATCCGCGGCAAGCCATTTGAGAATGTAACTCGAGCTTCCCATGTCGCGCCATTTGATATGTAACCGAAGAACGTTTGTTGTCGTTGCGGCTGTGGGAAAGTGGGAAAGCATTCTTATATACATGTATATATGCCGATTTCCCGCGCGTTCTGTCGAATGGGGGAGGGAATTGCCCGTGACAGTGTGGGATTCTAACCAATGACGGGGCAGCGTTCTAACCAGCGTCGACTAAAGTTTCGCGCACAACGATTCGCCGTGGCAACCAGACAAACCGAATCTTCTCCGTCCCGGAACGAAGCGGTTGCTCCCACGATGCACGCTCGAGGTCCCCTTTGATTTTGGTGGACGAGATGGGATTCGAACCCACGACCTCCTCATTGCGAACAGTGGGGAAAATAAGCTAAGGCAAGGCGCCACAATCACTTAGCTGTTTTCACGGGGCCCTTAATTGGCAAACCTGGCAAACCGGTTTCTCTTTGTCCTTTCACTGCAGTTCGACGGTGAGAAGTCGGATAAGATCACGCGCGGTGCCTGTCCCTGTAACGACGACAAAGTCATTTTCGAGAACCCTCTGAATTGGACAGCCCTGAGTCTCCTGATAGGTCTTCTGAACATGCGATCAGTGTGGAGTAGTTCTGGCGGCATCATGGAAGGTGCATCGGCTGCCGACAGATGAGCCTCTCATTTGGGGATTAATCCAAGTTCCTGTTGCAGAGTCAGGTTGTCTTCGATGTGCCAATTCTCAGCGATGCGTCCATCGGCGACGCGATAAATGTCGGTGGCGATGAAATTGATCGTCTGGCCTTGGCCCTGGATCTGCCCGAAGCGCCCCGTAAAGTGCCCGCGGAAACGCAGATGTGTGACGACACGATCTCCGGCCACGATCATCTGTTCAATTTCGCAGCGGAGGTCGGGGATCGCAAGGCGCATCAGCCTCGAGGCAGCCAGCGGTCCGGCAATTCCCTGGGGGCGCCCAGCCGGCAATGTATTGTCGACAAAATTCGGCGCCAGCGATGCGCGTGCTAGTGTTTCGTCCCCGCTGTTCCAGAAGGTATCGTAGCGCCGCGCTGCAATGATTTGAGTGTCGGCTTCTTCTCTCGGCAAACTGTGATCGACGATCAGCTGATGCGGCTCAAGCAGCAGTGGAGTGTCGGCCGCGAAGGTATAGATGACTGGTATCGAGAACGTCATCACAATTGCCATCAAGTTCAGAAGTCGCACTTCAGGAATGCTGCGACGCAAACCACTTGCGCTGCCGGTTACAAACCAGACCTTAGATGGGAAAGACATGAAAAGCCTCCGTTCCGCTTATTAGATGGAGTCATAGCCGCCTAGACCCTCAATCGAGACACAAATGGACTAAGTTAAGTGCCTTCGCGCACGGTCAGGGGACTCTCCAAGGCAATGAGCGCAGGGGTGATTCACGACGTGCTTGTGATTATCCCGGCGGCGCCAGTGGCCATCGCGGCTTTTCCTGTCGATTTGTCCGGTACGGTTGGCATATGAAGTCCTTTCATACATCGCGCCGCGTCCTCAACGAACGCGACACCCGCTCTAATGCCTTTAGTTTCGCCGCGCTCCCGTCGCAAGAAAGGTCAGCAGATCAGGGGTCACTGCCTCAGCGGCTTGCGGGACTCGCTGCAGGGACGATCCGATAGTCTGCGCGATAGACCAAATTGTGTAGATCGCTGGACGCGATGGCCCTGAGTATGGATAGCTGGGCTGCGGCATCCTCGTCGCTGAACACGTTTAGCGGCCAGTCGTGAACTGTAGTCCCTCGAAGATGAGGATGGTGGAAGCCGGCTCCGAAATAGGCTTGGAGCATGATTGGGTCGATACCGGCTGCCCGCTGTTCAGGCCAGCTCAAAACCCAAGATGCGTTCAGGCCTCCATCCGCTGTGCGTCGTGGTCCCGTCTCGGTGAGCTGCCCTGTGTCGAGCAGCAAGCTCGTATTCATTTCGGTGAGAACCTGGCGAGCGATGGGAGCCAGGAGTTGGACTGCCTTCTCGAAATGGGCTTCCTTGTCCTTTCTACTTACGGACCCGCCATGTGTACCCTCCCGAAGATCCTCAAAATGGCGGATTAGGTTGGCGATATACGCTGGAACCATACTTTCTGGCATTGCTTACCTCCTACTAGGAGTCCGTATGTTCTGTAGATCATCTCTTACCGAGCGTGCGCTGCAGCTTCTTCGATCAGAGCTGCAACCTCCTTCGGCCTGGAGATGTAGACCGCGTGACTGGCGCCTAGGACTTCGACCATGTGGCTGTTAGCTCGTGTGGCATACCACCGTTCGAGGTCGGGGTTGATGGCCCTGTCCGCTCCCGCTACCAACATCCAGCTTGGCTTGCTTCTCCACGCAGCCTTGGTGATGACCGCTTTGAAATTGTCAGCAAAGTTGAGTACCTGCGATCGAGCCATGAAAGAGGCCTGCTCCGCAGACAGGTCAGCTGCGAAGTATTCGTGAAATTGGGCGGGGTCCAAGTACGTGAAACCGTCTGCCGTCTTCTTTATCGCCGAAGATTTGCTGAGGTCACTCGGAAAGCGCTTTCCGTCGTCAGCCTCATTCTCTCCCGCATCGGGCATGTGGGCCGCGATGTAAACCAATCCAGCGACCGATGGACCCGTTCCCGCTTCCGTGATTACAGCTCCCCCATAGCTATGCCCGACAAGAATGCACGGCCCATCCTGTTGAGCAAGGACCCGCTTCGTGGCAGCCACATCTTCCTTAAAGGAAGTCTCCGGCTCTTGGACGATGCCGACTTTGAAGCCGTCCTTGACAAGAATGTCATATGCGCCTTTCCAGCCAGAACCATCCGCCCAGGCGCCGTGAACCAGAACGATATTCCGAACGCGAGGCACTTCGTTCTGTGCTAAGAGCTCACCGCAGGTTATCAGCAATAAGAAGACGCATAGGGAGTGAGACATTCCCCGTACTACTCGCATTGCTTTCACTGAATGATTCATTCTGTTACCCCTTTCTGCGAATTGATTCCACGCGCAATGCATTCACGTGTTCCAGCTGCGATTCTCGGCACGGAATCTCCGTTCCTAAGAGCCGTCAGAATTTGACGAAGGCGGTCCCGACCGCGTGACAAGCCGGACATTACGGTGCCTGCAGGCATGCCGGTGACATTTGCGATCTCTCTGTAGGACATCCCCTCGAGTTCGCGGAGAATGATGACTTCACGAAAATTTGACGGGAGCCTCTCCAGCGCCTTTCGCAGCAGAGCACGGTTGTCGTTCTGGAGCACAACTTGTTCGGGATTGGGAGAATGAGAATCAGAAGGGAAAAAGCTCTCGTCAAATTCTGCAGCATCCTGGAGAGGCCGGTTTTCATGCAACCAGGTATAGCAAGTATTACGGACAATTTTCAGGAGCCATACACGCGCATCTCCGCCGCGGAAGCCGGCATAGAACCGGAAGGCGCGCAAGAATGCTTCCTGGACGACGTCCTCTGCGTCCTGCTCATTGCGCGTCAGCCAGCGGGCCAGGTTGTAGGCGGCGTCAAGATGCGGCAGGGCAGCCTGCTCGAAAGTACCTGACGAATTCTGTCCTGTGATCATTGTTTCCAACTCGCGCCCAAAAGGGCGGCTAAATCGCAGTTTAGGTTTGTTGCCGCCGCCATGCGTCCCTCAATGCCTGAAGTACAGAAAGGGAATGACGTAGAGCAGGATCATACCGAACGCCACGATGACCGCGATGCCGCCAAGCCACGCGAACACGAACTTGCGGTCGCTGGTGCCGGGCGGAGGAGCGGAAATGCCAACAATGTAGTGAAGTCCTTGGAATAATTGTGCTAGGAATTTGATCATGGCGGCCTCCCGGAACCTTGAGCGAGTCGTTCACTGTAACTTGTGGCGACGCGACTTCGTGCGATCGTAAGGTCCTCAATCTCAATGGATTTGAAACTCGGCAGATGCGGACTACCTTTCTTTGGCGGTTACTTCCCACGTAATCCACTTCAGGTCCAAAACAAAAATCGCGTAGAAGACCGGGACCAGGAGCAATGTGATGAAGGTAGCGACGGCGAGTCCGCCGATCTGGGCATAGCACAGAGGTTTCCAGAGCGGGCCACCTTCGAGTGCGAGAGGAAACAAAGCAAGTATCGTTGCACCCACGGTGATCATCACGGGTCGAATGCGCTCAATCCCGGCATCTGGAAGGGCACGCTCCAGCGGCTCCCCCTTTTCGTGCATCTCCTCGATGAAGTCGAAGAGCACGATCACATGGCTGACGATGACCCCGATGAGGCTGGCAACCCCCAGGAATGCCATGAACCCAAAAGGCGTACCCATGATGGCCAGAGCGATCAACGCTCCGATGGCTCCGTACGGTGCGGCCGCAAACACAAGCAAGGGCTTGACGGCATTCTTGAATTGCACGAGCAACGCCAGGTAGATGCCGACAAGAGAGATCAGGAGAACGACGGCGAGATTCATGAATCCATCGACCTGCTTCGCTTTCTCACCGGCGATCTGCAATTGATATCCCGGCGGAAGCCTACTCTGAAGATCTTTCAGTTTGGGTTCGATCGGTCCAAGGACTTCCGACGCGAGGACTCCGGGCGACGGAAAGCACAAGATCGAAATGGTACGAAAATGCTCGCGGCGACGTATCCGACCTGTTTCAAGAATGTTCTTCACGGTTGCAACAGAAAGTAGAGGAACTCGAGTGTCCTGCCGCGATGAATAAACATAGAGACTCTTGATCTGCGACAACTGTGCACGGTCCTGCGGGCGCAGGCGGGCAACAATCGGGATACTCTTGTCCCCTTCTTTGAACGTGCCAACTGGTGCTCCGCTGATCGCTGCTGCGGACGAGTTGGCTACATCAGCGTTCGTGATTCCGACTACGTTCGCACGGTCCGGATCAATCTCAATCTTTACCTGTGGGCTGTCGGGAGCCCAATCATCCCTCAGCACCGCAATTCCGTGTGACTGTCGAACAATATTCTCTGCTTGTGAAGCTAGCGTCCGAAGCGTTTGTATGTCCAGGCTTTCCGTGCGCGGGTCCGTGTCCGCTTGACCTGAGATGAGAATCTCCACGGGGGTTTCTACAGGATTCGTTTGCAGTTGACGGACGGTGATCCATGCTCCCGGCACCTGTTTGTTCAATGCGGCTTGCAGAGGTCCGATCAGTTTCGGGGTGGCCTCTTTGTCGCTCACCTGAACAATGACTTGTGCATAGTTCGTCTGGGGTGCCTCAGGAGAAATAGAGAACCAGAAGCGCGGTCCGCCACCCCCGATGAAGCTCGTCATGGAAGTAAGGAGATGCTTTCCCGATTTCTCCTTTGAGACCGTTTTCGCCGAATCTTCAACAACCTGACCAACGACCTGCTCAGCCGTCACTGCAGCGTCGCTTGTCGCGGTCAAGGGCACATCGTTCGGCAGCCAAATATCGAGGTAAAACCAATATTGGACGTCTTCCGGAAAGAACTGCTGCTTCAGGTGCGAAGCAATAAAGCCGCCAGCCAGCAAGAAAAGAACGGAACCTGCCAACACCAGCCACCGGTGCTGAATGGCCCGGCCTACCAACCGATTGTAGAAACCGTAGAAACCTCGCTGGCGCTTTTCCTCGACCGTCAGCTCTTTCTTTTTTGGCGGCCTCTGGATGTAGTAACCCAGAAGAGGGACGAAGCTCATCGCCACGACCAGAGCGCACAGCAACGCCGCTGTCATGACGATGGGAAGACTCCTAAGAAACTCCCCGGTGTTCCCGGTAAGCATAAGGAAAGGCAGGTAGGCGATGATGTTCGTCAGCGTTGCGAAAAAGATGGCTGTCGCCAGCTTGGTCGGACCCAGCCATGCTGCGATCTCACGCGGCAAGCCTGCTGCGAGGCCGCGCTTGATGCCATCGCCCGCCACTACGGGTACGTCCACGAGCAGGCCCAGCGCAATGATCAACGTAGCCACCGACACTTGTTGCAAGTCGATTCCCAGCATGTAGGAAACGCCGAAGGTCATGCCGAGCGTAATCGGAATGGCCAGGGCCATGATGAATGCCAGACGCCATTCCCAAAATCCAATCAAGGAAACCGCGACGACAAGGATGATCGCTTCGTACAAAGCGCGCAGGAATAGATGAATGTTTTCTTTGACCTGCAATGGCTGGTCAGAGGTATGCGCGATGATCACGTCGGGCGGGAGAATCTTTCTGAGTTGAGCAAGCCTCTGGTCGACGGATTGACCAAACGTCGCGATTTGCCGCTGGTCGCGCATGTAGATCGCAAGCGTAACCGCACGACTACGCTGCCATTGCCCCTTCGGATCCTTCCAGGTGTAGTAGTTCAGGTATTGAGCGGGACTCTGGTAGCCGCGACTGATTTCGACCAGGTCACGGAGATAGACCGGCGCGCCAACCGATGACGTGGACACAGCAACATCACCAATCGCGTTGACGTTTTGGAATTGACCAGAGGGGTTAAGAATCATCTGCTGCTGTCCGGTCTCAAACGCACCGCCGGGGGCAATGATGTTACGAGCGCTCAGCACGCTTCCAAGCGCGGATGGCTGAAGCCCGTACGCAGCTAACCGATCCTGTGAGTATTCAAGATAGACCGCCTGCGGCAATACCCCTCGCCTTTCCACCTTGGACGTTTCCGGCGCACCCTGCACCGTGCGAGCGATCAAGTCCGAAAAGTCGTCAAGTTCGGCGTAGCTGTATTTGTCGCCCGCGACCTTGGCCAATTGTTCACGAGTTTCCTGAGGATCGCGAACGATGATTGGGTCCCAGGCATCGGGATGCAAATCGGATCGCTGTAGCCGCGTCTGAAAGAAAGTCCGGAGGAAGTTACGGATTGATGCGTCGTTTGCGGTCGAGACACCATCTAGACCGATAAACCCGTTTCCCTGAATCAGCTGCGATGCCCTTAGGATTCCCGCTCGCTCTGCCTGCTCCTCGAAGAGTTGCCCGGCGTCCTGTATTGTCTTGCTCAAGGAAAGAGATTGAGGAAAGGAGTAGACAATGGTGACCGGTGCACCTTGCTCCTTGGATTTCCTTGCGGCCCGCGCAGTCTGAATCGCTGATTGAATCCCTCGTGCGCGGATGTCGATCTCGACCGCATCTGCTTTTGGACTGGCAATGGTCAGCATGAGCGCGGCGGTGTCTCCAAAATCACTTTGGAACGAGATAGGACCGGCGCCTGTAGGCAGTTGGCTGTTCAATGCATTCAGCTTGAGGTTGATGTCGCTAAACTGTCGCTTTACGTCCGAGACATCCTCCGCAAGCTGCACGTAGACGAAGGCGTAACTAGGAATCGAGACAGAGCGGATTCCGTAGTCGGCAGCCGTTCCTGGATGGATGGTCTTATTTTCAGCGGCGGCGTCTTCGATCGGCCGGGTAACAAATTGCTCGACCTGCTGCGCGGTCGCACCGGCCCAGGAACACGAGGCAACCGCCACTCTCACCGGAATGTCCGGATCTTTTCGCTGCGGCATGGAATGGTAGCCAAACCAGCCCCAAACGAGCACGCCAACGAGCAGCACCCAGGAAACCTGGGGGTTTTCGACGAAGAACCTGGGGACGTTCCGTGTTTTTTCGATCCGATCCTGGTCGCTTCTGTGTGCCATGGTCGTAACCGGCTACGGAATGACTTCGATGGGTTCTCCATCCGTCAAGAGCTGAGCACCGACAGCGACCACCTTCTCCCCAGGTTGCACTCCGACGACGGCAATCGAACTCTCGTGGGTCTCGCCCAAGTGGACTTCGCGCAGACTTGCTGTCCATTTGCCGGAACGTTCTTGCGCCACCATCACAGCAAAATGGCCAGGTTGCGAGGGATAGGGAACGAGGGCGCTGAGTGGAATCGAAGGAGCCGGGGTAGGAGAACTTTCTCCGAGGCTCAGCGAGGCAATCATCCCGGGCTTCAGGTGACCGGTGTGATTAGCCACGGTCACTTCGACTGCGAAAACGCGGTTTCGCTCATCCGCATTCGGGGAAATGCTGGTTACCTTCCCTTGATAATCTTTGTGATCATCCTGTAGGCGAATCGCGAGATCCTGTCCCAGGTGGAGCTGCCTTAATACGTAGTCCGGCACGCCAAAGCTAACTTTCACGGCGCTCGTATTAATAATCGTGAAGGCTATTGTCGCGGGCGTTGCGAGATTTCCCAGTTCAATGTTGCGTGCGAGGATGAACCCGGAAAATGGCGCCTTGAGATCCGAGTCGTTCAGAGCCAATTGCGCTTGATGCAAAACGGCGCTGGCCTGGTTTACGGCTGCAAGCGTCGAATCAGATCTAGCTTGTGCCTGGTCAAAATCAGGTCGGGTTAGGCTCTGCGTGGCATAAAGAGCCTTCGCGCGGTCGTAGTCCTGCGCTGCCTGGGCGTGTTGGGCTGCGGCTTGGCCTACTTGGGCTTCTACCTGGTCAACCTGGTTCTTCAAATCCTGTTGACGAATCTGCGCAAGAACAGTCCCGCTGGGAACATAGTCGCCGGTATCTACATCCCGGCGGCGTCCGTCTGCGCCCACCACCTGTCGAATATTTGTTATATAGCCTGAAGACTTGAATGACAGGCTGGCCTGTGCGAAGGGCACGATGGAAGCCGAGTAGCGCAGACCTTCTGGAGAGATGTATAAACTCACTTCCGCTAGACGAACAGGTACCGGAGATTTCGCTGGGCTTTGCGTACTTCGCTGACAGCCCGTCATCGCTGCCAGGAGTGCACAAAGTCCGGCCCATTCGGATATTCGACCTCTTCGTCGGGCGCTTACGGCGAGCTTCATTTGGCTACTCCTCACCCATTGCTCGTTCGAAATCTGCTCGCGCTCTCCAGAACGCGAGCAACCCTTGTCTGTACTGATCTTCGGCGCTTGCAACGGAGGACTGTTGCTGCAAGAGATCGCTCAACACAATCGCCTGATGCGAATAGTCGTCCATCTCGTTGCGAAGTTTCTCGGCTTCCGCATCTCGTTCGGCCTGTGCTGCGGTGAGCAGTTCTCGGGCTTCCCGGAGCCGCCGATATGCTGAGTCCACTTCCTGTAGAACTTGCTCTCTCACATTGTCGACGGACAGTTGGGCCTGCTTTTCAGCATCAACTTTCTGTGCAATGTTGTGACGCTTCTGGCCCCAATCCCAGGGTTGCCAGGTCAACAGTAAGCCGACCGCGCCGACGTTCTGCGGGAGGAATGAGATATTCGGGGTTGTCAGGTAGTTCGCCTGAATAGAAATATCGGGAATGTAGCGGGTCTTCTCGATCTTCGTCTCCAGTGTTGCTTGTTCCTTCTTGATGGTTTCGGCCTTAATTTCAGGTCGCAACTCGATCGCGCTTTTTCTTGCTTCTTGCAAGCTTGATTCTTCAGGGAGCGAAGAGGGAACCATCTCGACCGTAAACTTTGTCTGGAGTTCGCGGCCCAGCAAACGGTTCAGAGCCTCCTTCTGGTCCGCCAGCGCGTCTTCGATGACGGTGAGTTGATAGAGAGCTTTTGAGTGCTGGGCAGCAACACGCAAACTGTCAGCCTTCAGCACGGCCTCTTGTTGCAGGCGTCGACCGGTGAGTTGCTGCAACTCTTCAAGGTAGGCAAGTAGCGCGCGCTGCGATTCGAGTTCACTCTGGGATTGCAACATTGCGTAGTACGCACGCCGAACCTCGTCCACAAGCTCCTGCTCGCGTTCAAAATAAGACTGCTGCCTGAGATCCACGCCTAATTTCTGTTCCTTGATGGAAAGGTCGATTCGACGCAGTTGAGTGAGAGGCTGAGTGGCTGTCACCGAAGCGAGTGCAACGGGCCGAGCTGGAGTGTGAATTATGGAGTCCTTCGCTGGAATCGGACCCGTAGCTGGAAAGGTTCCGAACGTGCCCGATTTAATTGTGAAATCGAGTGGAGTGAGAAGTTCCGATGCGAGGACGTACGTCTCAAAGCGTGGATAGAGCTGCGTCTTGGCTTCACTAAAGGCCTCTTTCTGTTTGTGAATCTCCAGCCCAGCCTGTTTCAACTCGCGGTTGTGCGATCGCGCCAGCGAAACTGCTTCTTCCAGGGTTAGGGGTTTTGCCGGTTCTTCTTGTGCCCGCACACGACAGGCGGGCAGCATCAGCACTATAAGAAGAGACACGACCAGATGAGTATCCCGAAGCCTCACGCGATGACCCCGCCCCCGTCGACTCGAACGGTGGACCCAGTTGCGTAGGCAGTTGTCATCAAAAAGAGAACTGCATTGGCGACGTCTTTTGGTTGACCAATTGTGTGGACTGGCAATTGTGCGGCCGTGGCTTCAAACATCCGTTTGAGTTTCTCGGGAGGCAAGTCGTCCCAGATCGGAGTCTCGATCATCCCCGGCGAAACAGCATTGACACGGACGGGTGTTAGTTCCAGAGCAAGCCCACGCGCAAGTGCCTCCAGGGCGGCGTTAATGGCTCCTTGGAGAACCGCTGTTGCCGATGGACGCTCACTTAGGAAACCTGAGACAAGAGTCAGCGAACCACCGCCGTTGATGTGCGCCACGCGCGCGACGCGATATGCTCCCCAGAACTTGCTTTCCATCGCAGCTCTTGCGTCCGCAAGGTTCAGACTTCGAACCGAACCGACTCTCGTTTGAGCTGCGGAGACCACAACATGATCCCAGGTCATTTGGTCCTCGAAGAAGCGCTCAAGTAGCCCGTTATCGCCCGTATCGAGCACAGCTATCTGCACGGCGCCGCTGAGTTTAGTGGCTACGGCTGTGAGTTTCTCCTGGTTGCGCGATGCGATTGTGACTGAGGCTCCCGCTTCTGCGGTCGCGGCCGCTATCGCAAGACCGATCCCGGAGCTGCCCCCAATCACGAGAATGCGTTGATTATCGAGAGAGTGCAACCTGGGGAGAAGGTGGTCGCTGTCGGTGCTCAGCTCTTGACGGATGGAGAAC